>JAESGV010000747.1_pt1 | contig 14141 bp, 2 predicted proteins | sample 9269781 | NCBI WGS metagenome assembly JAESGV01 (sample SAMN15741586, study PRJNA653496) | algae metagenome | isolation source: Tildeniella torsiva UHER 1998/13D and co-occurring heterotrophs from... | place: Slovakia: Slovak Paradise National Park, Hrabusice, Kosice Region | collected 2000-01-01 | reverse complement strand
ATTGGAAAGTTGAGTTTTGGCATGGAATACACTATTAAACGTTAATATAGAAACAAAAAGACTTACAGCATAGATTCCGGCAGTTGGTTTGTAGTAACCTGGTTTGCAGGCTGTGCAGTTATAATTAAAGTCGATCGCCTCCATGCCGATACCGCATGGTATGTATGTGTACATGTAAGGAGCGTCCGCTGGAGTATAAACATAGTTTGTGTAGTTGGACTCTACATATCGCATACCACCCCACATGTACCAATCTACACGATTATAACTCAACATAACACGTGCTTTTCCATCAATGTGCGGTAAAATACTACATGTAACAATTAATTTTGCGTCACTAAGTGTACATGCTTCTCCAATCAAATCCGAGAATCGTATGTACGGTATAAATTGTGCAGGTTGACTTAGCCATATTGTTATACTTCCACCACCTACTGTTGATCCACTCGAGGGTGTGAATGCTGTTATCATGATGGGTTCTTGGAAGTATAGTGTAAATGGAGTTGCCGATTCTGCATTTGCATTTTGAAGAGTAATGGATATGTTCATGGCTGAATTTGCAAGTGCTAGTGGAACAGGGCATATTCTTGTGATATTTGAATCGACTCTAGGAACGATGACAGTAGCGTTATAAACTGTAACGTTGCCAATACGGTAAATGCAGAACTGAGCACTATCCAGAAGCTTTCCTGTAAGAGTCACGTTCATTGCAAACCTAGGAGTGATCGTGGGTGATATTCCCGTCACAATAGGCCTTGCAAAACTATCTTGATAGTAAATAGTTCGTTCTACGTAGTCACTTCCACCATTTAGCGAAATACCTATAATCATCACATATGGGAACAAAAATTGCGTTTGTGAGACACCTGTTATTTCTGAAAATAGAGGTGCAGTCATAGTCATGGTACTGTCTGCTCTTTGTATTTGTAATGAAAGGTCAGAAGCAAGGAATTGTTTTGTTATGAGCGATGACCTAAACCTAATGATTGTGTTGGCATCAGGATCACTATCGGGCACGACACCGCAATCAATCAACAGAGGTGTCTTCAAAAACGAATACACTGTGTCTGGCTCACCGGAGATAGTGTTTTCAATGCCTTGCATACTGAAACCTGGCACTAGCGTAATTTGAGCTGCTCCTAATACGTTGGTGTTGCTTGCAACTGTTTCATAATAGGTGCCATTGTTAAACGATATCATAAATGAAACAGCCGACGCCATTAAACGACGACTACTTGAATAGTATGAGTTTGCTCTTAAAAAGCCGGCAACGATTACATATGTCGTGTTTGCTAATACCACTTGCAGCGGCACGTATGTTCCTCCTACTTGAGTCAGAGCTCGTACTAGTTGTTGGTCAACATTTGGGAATGTACCCAATACTCGAACTTGATCAGTAATTCCTAGTACGACGTTAGTAGGAGAAATACTGGAAACTAGTGACTTGGTGTACACAACGATGTTGTTGGCAAAGTTAACAAAAGTAGGTAGTCTCTTGTTAGTGATACTATCAAAGTAGTACAACTTCCATGTTAGAATAGTTGGTGTTTGTGGAAGCGTTAATCCAGAGCATGATGTGAACGCACTGTTACATGTAACATTGATTTCAGTGTTTGTCGAATTATCTAGCAGTACAAGTACCAAACTTGTGTTCTGATTCAACTCTATGACTGGAAAGTTGAAAAGTTGTAGATTTGAAACTAAACTTCCTGCTGGCATATTCGATGGCGAACTGCTAACATCTTGTGGTTTGCTGTATGTGATTGGAAGCGAAGGATTTGTAATGTAGTTATTTCCTCCATCAAACGAAATACCAAAGTACATTTGCCTTGGATAGATTATATTCTCTTGCCACATGGCCGGTGTAGTTATTGAAATTGCGTTGGCACTTTGTACAATAGCAGAAGTTGAAACAAAACTATATGACGCATAGTCAAAGAATCGAACTAAGACTGGTCCACTGATAAAGTTTTGTCCAAACACTGTTACAGAGTCACTAATGAACGTGCTCACTATTGATTTCGATAATGATAGTATCTTGATCGATGTTGGATCGTATAACACTGGTTGTAGCATCGTAGTATACGGAAACGTAATTCCGCCAACGATTACAGAAACATTAATTTGCTTCGAAATCATTGTTGTGAAATTAAAATTCATTCTTGGAGCAGGACATGCTATTTGAGCAGAACTAATAAATTTGCAATTATTAGTTTGCGTATTTGTGTTGGTTACAGCACTATAGCAATTATCACACAGGTACGTGATGCTAATAGGATACGTCGATGATATGAAAAAGTTATCTCCTGTAAACACTACATCAGGTAGTACTTGTGTAGTATCATACGTTGGAGGTACCAACGATGGTAGAGTTGATGAGTATATCACTGGTGGCTTGAAAAAGTTTAGTAGTGGTGACAGTGTGAGCGCTCTAACGCCCATACTGTACAAATCAACTTTCATAGTGTACGGTACCTTTGGGAACATGTAACCTGACATGTCTATCATGTTACATTGTATAGTTCTGTTAACGACATTACAGTTTGTGAGAGGGAAGTTCTTTCCACGATCATTCATGATCATTGTCATTTGGTACTGACTGTTGGAGTAGAACGACGTTGGTGGAGTAGGTAGAGCGTTTGCGTTTTGCAGTATGATCGAACCACTTGCGCTGCTTGTTGGAATGTTGCTTTGTACTAGACTAATATCTGAAACAAATGCAATATTTGCTTGTTGCTCGGATATAGTAATAAACTTGGTTGGCGCGTATGGTGTATTCGAGTTAAATACGATACTAACGGTAGCCGTTCCCTCGAAACCAAAACTCTTAAGGACACATGTAAAGTTATTGCCTGTACTCCACACTACTGATGTATTATAGGTACTAATTCCGTTTGATACAATACACCAGTAAGTTAAATCAGTATTCAACGTTCTGCTTAGTGAAAAGCTCACTGCTGCTCCTTGGCTCTTTCTCTCAACGTATGAGAATATGAATGGATTTGCCTTGGTGATGTTTGTGTTTTCTACATACTTGAGAGGAAGTATAGATTGTGAGTATGATTCTCCTGATATTGTGTTGTTGATTGTCAATGTGAAGTTCAACGTAACAGGAACACGAGTAACATTCGCTAGGACATTTGGCACGACAATACATGTTGCATATGAACCAACAGTCCATGTACAATTTCGCAATGTTCCATATCCAGAACCTTCACGCCATTGTAAATGCACTGCGTAACTCAATGATCCAACATTTGGTACAATATAGTTCAATGGTAGATATTTGTTCAAATAGGTAGCTCTGTTGACTACTCCATCAAAGCTCGATACAGACAAGTCTGTAAAATTCAACGGTGGTACATAAACAAGTGTAACATTGTTTGTACTCAAATCGAACGCATACCCATCTACGTTTGCGATAGCAGATGGTAAATCTAAACCACCAGCGTTGTACCAAAGCGTCATACTAACTGTTTCCGTGTTTGGCACTAGTGCATGAACAGTTGTAATAGTACATGAAACTTGAGTTGAGGATAATCTTGTTGCTACTGCGTAGTTCCATGCCGTTTGATCTACAGTAGAGTACTTGCAGTATAAACTTCTATCAGTGATGATACTTGTATTCGCACTAGTTGTAAGTGTCATTTGTACTGTTTCCGAAGAAGATACAATTTGTCTTGCAATTGGTGACAAGTACGAAAGTTGTACAGGTATAATCACATAAATAGGTACAAAATTATTTGATACCGATATGTTTTGTCCTGTGGCTGTTGATACCGCTGTCAAATAGACGTTATAGTATGTCGATGTTGATGGCAAACTGATCAAGTTCAACGCACATGTGAACTGTGTTGTACCTGCTATTTGCATAGCGGAGACATTGTATGACGAATAAAAGTCGCCTGCTTGATAAAACAAGCATGAGTACGTCAACTCGTTCGTAAAGAGCGTCGCAGATGACGTGATAGATGTAGTGATATTAAAGGTTTGGTTCTGCGACTTTGTTGCCCATGGCGTTGGAGCATTGAGCGAAATACTCTCCATGATGGCAACACTGAGTGTATTTGTTGACAATTTTAGTCCTCCATTCTTCACGTAAGGAGAAGTAACCCATACACTGAGTTGTCCAAGTACAGGTGTTGCCGAATAAACACTACATTGGAGTACAGTTACTGAACCTCCAACAGAATCTGTAATATCAGTTGTGGTAACAACAGTAGCAGTAGCATTCTCGAATACGCACTGCAAATTTTGTCTGATCAACTTTAGATAAACTGCGTTAAGTTGTACAGTAACATTGAAGGTAGTGTTGGTAAATCCTGCATTGATGTTGTAGTAATACTGTAGCGATCCCATGTCCACAAAACCCAAATACGATACACTTGTGAAAGGTATCATTGATCTTATTTCAAATAGATTTGGGTTGTAGTACATCAGTGAGAAATTGTACACTCCTGCAGAAAGTGTTTGGAACGAGTATGTGAAATTCTGTACATTGTTGAGTGGTGACAATGTAGTACGAATGGCATTGTTGGAGTCTGAAAAGTGTTGTATTTGCACAACGGGATTGCCTTCTACTGTTCCAACTGTTACTGGTGCATTAAGACCAATGTTAAGCGTTTCAGGACTGTTTGTGTAGAAAACTCTTGGAGTCAACGTTGATGTTGTTCTTGGATCATACACTATGTATCGTACAGACAACTTCTTGCCCATCAACGTTAAATAGTAACTCTTGAATGCAAAAGAAGCTGGCAAAGAAGGCGTCGTACAGTTCAAATTTGTAGTATTTGCCGCTGCGTATGCTGTACAATTCATAAAGTAGTTTGGATAGTCCGAAAAATAGATCGTTGGATCAAACGATGGTGGAATCGTGTAATCATCAAGTATCACATATTCTCCACCTTTGATTGTTCCATAGGAAGGTGTTAAAAAGTATCCATCTACAAACGTAAACATAACAGGAACAGTTGATAGTTGAATATTTGTTCCTTTTGCACTCATCCATAAATTGAACTCTACACTAGTTGGAAGAGTTGCAGTAATAGTGAACAAGAAATTACCATACCCTTGAGATCTAAATAATGTGATGTTTCTGGTTGGTATGGAAGTATCGTTGAATATTGCTACTACATAGTAGATGGCGCCTCCGTACGATACTGTTGTGTTCACTGATGTTTGAATGATGGGTGTAGCAGTTCCGTTCACACGACCAACTAGTGGATCAATGTTGTTTAGCGTTGCTGTATCTGTTACAATCAACTCTAACGTATTGTTTGATAGTTGGAAAGCTACACCTTCTGATGTTATTGTGTTTGTGGCTGTTACAGTATCGTTGTACCAAAGAGATAACGAAACCACTCCAATTGCTCCAATAGGGAACTTCTGAGTACAGGTATATGAGTACATTATATACCCACCTCCAACGCTTGCTTCGTCTGTATATGTCGCCCTTGTGATTATTCTACTTGACGAGGAGAGGTAATAGTAACAATAGATACTTCGGTTCTTGATAAGCGTAACATTTGGTAGTGAAGTAGTTGTGAATTGAACTACAACATCAAATGTTGTATTGGTTAAAAATAACTGTACTTGATTTGATGGGTAACTTATAGCACCAGAGTCCAAGTAGTACAACTTGGTAAAATCATCGTTTGTATTCAAACTCAACAAAGTGTCATTATTCGAAATTGTAGATGCTTTGAAGTGTGGATACACAGGTATGTAATCTCCTACTAGTTGTGTAGCATCGTATGTGACGTTGCATACGAGTTTAGTACCTGCTGCAGCTGTCGTTGCCGATGCACAAGGAAAGAGTCTGTTGGAATCAGTGAAACCTGTTTTTGCATACAAGTTGAATCCTTGGTTTGGTTGTACGTAAGATGTCGAGACATTGAATGTATACGTGATTGTTGCCATTGACGATCGTAGTACAGCATACGGCAAACGATTTATGATTTGATTCTGATTGTACAGCACAGTAGACTGATTGATCGGTGATAGATATGTACTTGGTAGTTGGTAAAGTACCCAATTCAAATTTTGGATATCATAGACTACAGTACTACCATCTTTGACAGTTGTTGCGTTCTTCATGAACGATACTGTGCCAAGTGAAATAGATGTTGGGTATGACAATTGTTGTGCGAGTGATTTTGAGCTATCATATGCTTTCAAGATTACTGAGGCGTTTCTGTTCGCACTTGGTACACTATATGGTGTTGAAAGCGATGACTTGTATGCCATAGTGAACACCGAGGTCACATCAGAGGCGAGCATGTATGTAGGGCTCATACCAAGAGTATTGAACTCTACATAGCCTGCATTTCCAGTCATATTCTCTACTAGGTTTTGCGAATAGAAAGGCGATAACGTAGGTGACGCCAATACTGTTGGTTGAGTATAGTTGAAGAGAAGCGATACTGTAGTAGTATGATCTGCTCCCAATGATGTTAACGAGCATGTGAATTGTGTACGATCGGTAAGTCGAGTAGCCGATACATTGACACTCTTACCAAGTCCTACTTGTGAACAAACAAATGAGAACAATGGATTCAATCTTACATCTGTTTTGAATGTAAAAATAGTAGGTGTACTTGATGTTGCATAAGTGTCAGTAAAGTATGGCAACGCAGATAGAATGTTGATTGGTTGTTTGTAGTAGTGTTGAGTAGATGATAGTACTATTTGTTCAGTTTGACCTGCTCGTGAAACGATTGCTCTTGTAGAGATGTTCAATGGTGTGTACAACGGTACAATAGAACCAATTGTACAATTCATAGGCATGTCGCTTACTGAAACACAGGAAACGTTTGTCCATGCACCAGTGAGTACGTCAGCATCTACGATGGCACTAGTGTCTTGAAGGTATTGAATAGTAACACTAAGGCCAGTGTACGAAGTTGGGAACAAGAAACTCATTTGATAAGTATTTGTTACCGAACTTGGATCAAATATAATTGGCGATGATGCAAAATCAATAGGTGTTTTGATGTATGTAAACATCACATTGTTCGATGTTACATTAAAGTAACTATCAGGTTGGCTAGAATTCACGTTAGTGTTGTATTGCAAGTAGATGTTACTGTACTCTGTATTTTGTGTTGTAAATGCCGATTTTTGAATAGCACAACCAAAACGAGTTAAACTAGCATCTAATGCAGTTGCAACAGATCGAAGTTGTGCCTGTGTTGATACACTTGGTGGGAAAAAACAGTACAATCCAAGCGTAGTGAGTAACGAGTCTGATGTTCGTACTTCTACATTCGTACTTGGTACATAACCTGAAACGAACGGATATAAATATGTAAAAGTAACAGGTACCATGAAATAAAAAGTTGTAGGTGCTGACCACGGTAAAATAGTTCCTGTAGCGACAGTAGTGATGTATGTAGTTACACTAGTTGTGAGTTTTCCGGATGGTGATGGTAAATTGCAGGTAACTGTTCCTGTGGATGGGTTCCATGTTGCAGAAAAGAAACTAGAGTTTCCAGTGTACGAACAGGAGTATACCACGTTACTTCCGTAGTTGTAGTAAGTATCTAGAACTCCTGAGCTTGTTGGACTTGCAATAGTGAGCGTAACAGGTTGACTCGATGTTGATATTAGTGTTGCAAAAGGATAGATCTCTTTTGCAGTCACGTGTTCAACAAAGATAGCAGGAATTGTGGTTGATGAAAGTTGTAGTGCAGGTAGACCACTGAAACTCTTGATGTACAGATAAACGGCTCTGTTTCCTGGTGTGGTTGACGTTACAGTACAATTCAGCATGGTCACTGCAAAGTTTGTTGAAGCTTCACTCCACAGCACAACAGTACCATTTGTTGCTTTATCTAAACTAATAAACACGCGATTCACTAGGTTTTGTGGTAACCATGACGTGAGTGAAATCGATGGTGTAAATACACTGTTCACGTATGCTGCACTCATCGAATTTGTGTTGTACGTAATAGGTCCAGTGTTGAGTACAGGTATGATTATCGGCGACGAAGATAAGAGTAGCTTAGTATTTGCGTTTCCATAAAACCACAATGATATATTGATATATCGTGGTGTTGCTTCTGATGGAATAACACAGGCAAATTGTTGACTGTTCGTTACGCTAGTCGAAAGTGTCACGTTGTTGTTATTGTGATAACAAGTAACGTTTGCAAGTAGTGTTGAAACCATTGTACTTGTTTGAACGTCTTTAGTGCTACTCGCACCAATGAATGAAATATCATAGGAAGTTGCAGTGTTGATCGACAAGGCTGCTGTTGTAACAAATGAAAACGGTATGCTGTTACTTGATACTACGACAATACCTTCTCCTGGGTTGTTGTATTGGAGTGTGATACTAGAACTTGATATTGCTGTTTTACTCACTACACAAGTGAATTGTGTAGGATCAGCAGAGTTGTTTGTGGTAGGTACTTGTAGTCCATCTAGTAGACATCGGTATCGTGTTGAAATGTACGCTGGAATCGTTCTTCCGTACTTGATGACGATTGGATAGCTTTGGCCTACATACCCTGCGTTTTGTTGTACAAGATGAGTGTCAGTAATTGATGCTGTTGTACAGTAGTTGAATTCGCACTCACTACCTGTATAACATGGCGCACAGGAGCATTGATCAGGTGATATGCATTGACCTTGTCGATTTGAACAAACAGCCGATGAATTGAATATGATTCCGTAACAGTTATAAGCCTCGCATTTGGCTCCATAATATCCAGGTCGACAAGTACATGTATCAGGTGCCACACAAGTACCGTTGCTTGAACATGTTGAAGTACTATTCATAATAACTCCGTAACAATTCCAAGCTTCACAATTTTGTCCATAGAAGCCTTGTTTACACGAGCATCGATCAGGTGCTTGGCAAGTACCATTAGTGGAACAAACAGCAGTCGAATTGAACACTACACCATTACATCTCCATGCTTCACAATTCTGACCATAGAAACCCGATTTGCATGAGCAGGTATCCGGTGCTTGACATGTACCATTTGTAGAGCAAACGTTTGTCGAGTTGAATATAATGTAGTTACAATTATAGGCTTCACATTTTGAACCATAGTAACCAGGTTTACACGTGCATGTATCAGGTGCTGTACATGAACCATTGCTAGAACACGCATTGGTACTGTTCATTATGGTTCCATAACAATTCCAAGCTTCACAGTTCTTCCCGTAGAATCCTGGTTTACATGAGCAGGTGTCCGGTGCCTGACAGGTACCATTTGTAGAGCACACAGCAGTAGAGTTATAGATTACTCCACTACACTTCCATGCCTCACAATTTGCTCCGTAAAAACCTGGTTTACAGGAACAAGTGTCCGGTGCTTGACACGTACCATTAGTAGAACAAACAGCAGTCGAATTGAATATGATATTGTTACAGTTGTACGCTTCACACTTTGATCCGTAGTATCCTGATCGGCAAGTACATTGGTCAGGTGCAGTACATGAACCATTAGTTGAACAAACAGTAGTACTGTTCATAATAGTTCCATAACAATTCCATGCCTCGCATCTATTTCCATAGAAACCTGACTTGCACGAACAAGTATCAGGTGCTTGACATGTACCATTGGAAGAGCATGTTGATGTAGAATTCATGATTACTCCATAACAGTTCCATGCCTCGCAGTTATTTCCATAGAACGATGGTTTACATGAGCATGTATTTGGCGCAATACATGTACCGTTAGTGGAACATACATTGGTGCTATTGAATTGTACACCGCCACAGCTCCATGCTTCGCACTGTGAGCCATAGTAACCACTCTTGCAATTACAAGTGTTTGATGCTACACATGTTCCGTTTCCATTAGAACATGCAGTAGGGTCTGTTATAGGAATGTAGTAACATGCTGCCGTGTTACAGTTAGCTCCTGACCATCCACTTGAACATTGGCATGTGTTTGGTGCAACACAGGTACCACGTCCTTGGCACGTGCCAAGTGTGTCTGTATTCACTACTTCGTAACAAAGATATGTCTTGTTGTTAAATGAGTTGATTTCTTTGAGCTCAAATACGCGAGCAGCAATCATAATTTGATCTATAGCACCCACGTACCTATTTGCGAGTGCTGGTGGATTGCTTTGACCTATGAATAGTGGAAGACCTCCTTGTATTCCTGATACTGAACTTCCTGAAGTTGTGTAGACTGGTTGTCCATCTATATATAGATTGAACGTGTACGCTAATGTCCACGTGAAAGCGACTTGTCTCCATGATCCTGTGCCTAGTGAGGAGGATACTGCTCCTATTGAAGTACCTCCAATAGTAAACGATAGTACATTCGATGATGTCAAACTCACTGTGATTTGTGACGTTCCACTACCGTAACTTAGTACGCTACAACTTGCTAGTTGTGATGGTTTAATCCAAAACGAAATAGTTATTCCTGTCCATGTTGATGATGTTCCGAACGCTGCAACAGTCAAGGTATCGTATACACTAGCTCCTGCTCCATTATTTAAATCAAACGCATTGCCTAGTGATGATACGCTTGAACTGTACACAATGGAAGTTGACGCCGGTGTGCAAACTAGATTGTACTTTCCGGCACTGTCGAGGCAATTATTTTCTGCCTTGTAGAGTGCGAACACTGCTGTATCTAGAGTTGGTGTTGCACAATTGGTGGAACTAAAGCCTGCTGAGCAAACACATCCGGAAGAGGTACAATAACCGTTTCCTGAACAGTAACTTTGTGATGCGCAATTGTACGATTCGCGAATAGCAAGTCCACAATCCTTATTGGCTCCCGATCCTGATCCCAATATTACATTTGTATTAGCCCACCATCCTGAAGAAACAAAGTCCTTATTGATTAGTTTTCTGTAAATGAACATACGTATTGAGAGTTGGAACCCAAACCTATTATTCCAGTAATAGTATTCCCTGAAAAACCAAGAGCTCCTAATCTCAATTTTGGAACCTTACCCGCGGCACACAAACCACAATATCCTGGATAGCCGTAATTTAAATTAACACCTTCTGCATATGACGCAGCTACACCTGGATAACTCGTTTGAGGGTCTACTGCTATCCATCCGTCTTTACCGATTCCAGTCCATGGTTGTGTATTTTGTGGATTGTTGTTAATGACGCCGAATACGGTGCTGGGTGTGGATAGTGAAAGTACAGCAATATTCGAAAAAGTTGAGCAGAATACTGCAAGGTTATCTCCACTCACATAGTGATACGCCCACGATTTTCCGTCTGTGAAATCAGTTGTGACTCCCCATCCTGATGTTACCGACGCTGAGTTCAGTGTTGAGGTCCATTGAAGACTATCGTAATTCCAACTCGTAGAACCTCCCTTCATTTTCAGTACCCATGTCCAACCGCCTCCGCTATTTGTCATGTCGCTTCAAAAATAAGTATATATCAAGTTACATACCAGTAGGCGCTGTATGTATTTGTGTAATTGTTGGGTTGGTATAGTGTGTAAAATCCATTGGTTGGTGTTCTACTTTGTCCATAGTACAAGTTGTATATTTCTTTGCATGAAGATGCAGGATCGGTAGTACTCACTAAAAATGTTACAAAATGTAAACGATCGTACCTCCGGAGCCGGGCCGAGCATATGTAATCCTGGCAACTAACACCAACACTGTTACTAGTGTGATGCATAAGCGAAGAGCCATGGATTTTTCTTGAGCTTGGCTGATGTTTGACATGTACACATAATAGGTCATTTTATTTGTCCAAAGCTGCGCACGATGGAAACACTATGCAAGGCATGAGGGTAGCTTCTTCTCGCCATGATAATTGTCTTTCTGTTCATAGATTTTTGATGCAGCTTATGCATTTTTTAACAAATAGTTGCTGTTTCCCATAATTTTGGCAGGCGTCTTGCCGAAAAACTGTTTCGTTGTACCTGCTGCTTTCGGCAGGTCATGTGATGATTCCAAACGTTAAACTCTGATTTGTTACTGAACTGCTATTGATTATTACTTGTCCACTGATAATCTTGTTTTTTGACAAAATAATTTAAATAATGATAGTGTTTCGAACAATGTTTTATTGTCTTCTCAACTTGAGGTTTTCTACCATCTTTGAAATGGATGCTTTCACTCCATCATACTTGTTCTTTAAAGCAAAGACAATACGGCTTAATTCCTTGTGCAATCTGTCCAAAGGTCCACCATTGATACCAAATCGATACTTTTTGTCTGGATCCGACATGAAAGTTGCTGTTTCATCGCCTTCTCCATCCAAGTAGAATAATTGCTCTCTTGTGAACAAAATTGGCATCAATAGTCGTAATGGTATCAACAACAAAATGAGTACAGGGAACGCAATAGCCGCTGGACTGAAAGTAATTCCATAGATTGCTCCAAAACATACAATTTGTATGATAGTGAACACGACAATGTGCGTGAGTGGCACTTTCTTGATAATGTAGTTGATTTCCAGCTTGTAGTAAAACTTGGGATCGCATACCCACAATTTTACGCGCTCAATGAACTGGTTCCTCTCTGACAAACCCATGAACAAGAAAATACCTGCAATTACAGCAAGTGGAATCGCTCGAAGTATAACTTGTCCAAAGATGATCAAAATCAAGATCATTGTGGTGTGGAGAATACCTGAAACTCTGTTCTCGCGAACATGAGTACAAACTTCAGTTACTGATCCATCTTCACGTTCAATTTGTTTCACTGTCATCAACGATTTTACGTGTAGTGGACTTTGTGGAATTAACCCATGGGTAGGTGGTAATCCAATCACACTGCATATGAGTACATTGATTCCAACAACAAAAAAGTCCCAATGGTAGGCAGGTCCTTTTTTGAGCTTGAACTCTGGTCTTTGTGAAAGCAACGAGCTCACATTGTGGTCGAAGAACAATAGTGCTGTTAAAATGAGTGCAGGTATGATAGCGGCGAAATAGGCCCACACTGGCAGTGCTCCATCTCCATCGTAACGTACGACCCACTCTCTACCTGAAGTTGGTTGGAAAGTAGTAGGAATGTTCAAAAATGGAGTGTCGGCAATCTTGGGTGCATATGCCATACCTGTCCAAATGCCGATACTAATAGGCACAGCCGAATCAGCCAAGATGCGTCGTATGGAACGAGTGAAGATAGTCCAATTACGAGCGTGATGTAACTCGTATGCGACATAGAACGACCCAATGGCCATAATAAATCCATACAAAGCAGCTGGCATGCTGTGTTCTTGGAATTGGCTAACTATTTGTTGTATGCCTTCCTGAATGTAAATAACAGCGATTAACACGGCAAAAGTTTCACCAGAGAATCGTGTTACGTGCTTTACCAGTGTGCACATGTTACTGAGTGCGAGTATAAAGTGAAAGGCTGCTGTGTAGTATCCGATAATCGCATACCATTGCAAAAACGGAATGCCGAACCTCTGTGACAAATCCACAACTGTTATTGTGAAAATGGAAATCGGTCCGGTAACGCCAACGATTACCTAAGGTATTAGAAGTTGAGTGAAAGGGCACATACCATTGGCTGTCCTGAAATAATTGCGTAAATGATACCACACAGTGCGGTGGAGAAGAGTACTTCTACTACACCAATCGCTTGATTTGTTTTAAGGTCCAGTAAGAACCCAAACGCGAGTGCTGGTGCAATAGAAGTGAAAAACATGAAAAAGGTACTGAAAATGATCTTGGGGTGTATGCCTTGATAATAGTCAGAAAAGTAGAACGGCAATCTTCGTTTGATGTCTTGGAAAATTCCAGAACCTGGAATCAACCAAACCTTCTTGCCATTGCTACTTTGTTTTTCTACATTAGCGTCGAAATCATCAATATCAAAGCCTGTTGGCTTATCATTTGATTCTTGAGAAACAGTGTTTTGCAATTCAATTATGGTTGGTACATTTTCCTGTGGTTCGGTGCTTTGTTGTGTCGACGGGTCCAGTGTGTGAAAAAGATGTGCTGACTTGGTTGCTTGTCAGCGTTTGTTTTGAAATGCGGGTTTTATATTCACCCATGAGTTTCTATTTACGACTTAGATTACAAGAACAAGTGACACTACAAAACACAATTCTATTGAACAGTTATTTACTTTGATTCAATTTCTTCTCCTCGTTTTTGACTCTTGAAATCTTGTGCCATACTAGCTAATATTTTGTCTCCATTCTCTGTAATATCTTTGAGAGATTCATCCATAGC
>JAESGV010000746.1_pt1 | contig 14155 bp, 14 predicted proteins | sample 9269781 | NCBI WGS metagenome assembly JAESGV01 (sample SAMN15741586, study PRJNA653496) | algae metagenome | isolation source: Tildeniella torsiva UHER 1998/13D and co-occurring heterotrophs from... | place: Slovakia: Slovak Paradise National Park, Hrabusice, Kosice Region | collected 2000-01-01 | reverse complement strand
ATGGAAACGATGGACAGAATATGAATTGGGAACAAACGAAGCAGTTATTCGAAGAACGCACGTACTACGAGAGCGCATCAAAAAACATAACAAACTATTACTACCGTTGAATTGGATTCTTCTGTACAAATACTATTCGAATAATCGTCGACTAAACTATTTTTCAATTCGACATCGATTCCTCAGGTTACACAAACTCGATGCTTCATTCAGGTACGTTTTTGTCAAATGTTAATCATCTAGATTCCACGAGTACTTGCGTAGTTCATTATTACACATTTTTGGAGAGTTGATCGAAATGGATTGGAAGTTGTTATTTGGAGTTTGGTTTGCGTTTTTACTGAACTACATTCGTATCAAATTGATCGACTTTAATACTGGCGCAGGAGGAGTTTATGCATTCTTTGTCTTATTCGGAGGACTAGCTCTCTTACTGTCAGGAATAATGTTCATTGGGTGTCGCGTTAGTCTCAAGTAAGTCAATACACGAGAGATATAACACTATAGATTGTACATTAGTAAGTGGTGTATTGTAGATCAAGAGGTACCACAAGAAAGTGTAAACAATGAGAACACTGGATTGCTAGCGCAAACTCACACGGAACAGACTCATGATGTGTTTACTGAAGATTCTACAATAGAGCACGATTTGAAGCCGTTGAACATGCGTAGGTACTTTCCTTTTTATTCACCTACTGCATCGTTCTTGTGCCTACAAATGTGTCTTCTTGTACAGTCATTCTATTTGGCCATGTTTTTAATTCACTATGCGTATGTTATCTTGATAGAAGATGGTGTTTCAAGTAATATGCCTACGAGATGGTTTGTACTCGTATGCTGTTTAGTCCCTGCTACACTTATTTGTTTGGTTTTTTTCCCATTGACAATTCCCGATTTCACCATTTTGTATTCCATTGAAAACCAAACAAATAAGCACTGTTTAAAACTAGAAAAGATGAAAAAGTTGTTTGGAAAAGAAGAGGTAAAGAAAGAACATGAAGAAAATGTCACTCTTAAAGAAATTGAAAATGCTCATTAAACGGACCACGCCGGTTTTGATCCAGCTCTTTCAGATTGCACGTCTGGTGTGCTTCCAATTACACTAGAGGCCCATCACGAGGTCACTTTGCGAGTACAGACGTGAGTTTACTTTTGCTGTGGTTATCGTACAATTATGGTATAAATTTAATCAAACAAGAAACACGCAAGTGTCTCTGTTCCAGCGATATATAAATCCACTTGTCTTGTTTCTGCATTAAACAAATAGATATCAGATCCTGCTTGGTACCCAATAACATTTGGTTTCACCTCAGTGAATGCATCGCGTATTGTTGCATCATGTTTTTGCGTGAATACCACTTGAAAATCTTTTACCAACTTAATTTGGCGATAGTAGCGCACCACTAAACATCCATTAGAAATTTTTATAATTTGTTCCCATCCAACTTGAATTCCTTGAGTACTGTTTTGCTCATTAATTTGTATTTTAGTAACCATTTTGGGTCTAAGTAAATCAATCAAAGCAATGGAACTATCGTTGGAGCATAGAATCTCATTTGGTTGAATTTCAATCATAGACTGCACACGAAATCCTACAATCCAAAATCTTACTTCTTCTTGTGCGGAAACGCATATCAAGGTAGTGGCACTCGCGACCAACGCTTCACCTGTTGAGGTTTCGCTTATACAACAAAGTTGTGGGTTACGATTCACTTGTTGTACTCCATCTCGGTCGAATAGAAGCTCATTACAATTGAATCTGGGCTGGCACCAAAGTGTTATTTTACCGTCTCTACTCTCGAAAAAGTTTTCGTAGTATGTTCGTAAATTAGTTCCATATTGTGTCCAAGATCGAACTGTTTTACCATTGGTAGCGTCTATTTCGAGGTGAGTGATTTCTTCTTCTCCGTTAGGTATCGGCCCTACGAAAATATTGTTATTACGAAGTTGTTTAATCATTATTGAATTTACTGCGGTACCGTGCTGCGATAGTGGGATTTGAAAGTCGAGTTTTTGAGTGTACAGGTTGAGAACGCTTGCAATATATCCTCTTTTCACAACAACCCTACTTTTCCAAGTTCGCAGTGTTAGTTCGGACCTGAGAAGTGATGCTAGTTGTTCTGCAGATAGAAACGTGACCGAAGAGAATTGTTCGTCATGATGACATCTAAAAGTGACCAACATTGTTTTTTGTAAAATCTCACTCATCCCACAAGTTGTACTCCAACTTAAGAATCATAAAACCCTCTGCTTATCGTACAGGTAATAACACAGTAATATTGAGAAAGTAATAATATTATATCCAGCTACTAAAGATATTGTTTATACGTCTGGTGTTTTGACTTGTGAATCAGTGCGTTGAGGTGGTTGCTGTTGCATGTACTGAGGTGGAGGTTGTTGAGCATACACTGGAGCTCCTTGTTGTGGTGGGTATGCTGGTGCACCTTGTTGTGGGGCGTAGTGCATCTTTACAGAACCTAGTTGTGGTGGGTATTGTTGATAACCTTGTTGCATTGGCGCATTTTGTGGAGGATATTGCTGTTGAGCATAAGCTTGTTGTGGAGGGTATTGCTGTTGTGGCATAGAAGGTTGTCTTTGTTGTGCAGATGGTTGTGGCGCAACGTGTTGTTGCACCATAACAGGTTGTGGAGCAACAACTGGTGCTTGTTGCATCACAACGCTGTTGGAACCTTGAACAACTACAGTGGGTGAAGTTGGTGACTGAACAGTGTTATACGCATTAGCGTTCTTGCTCTTTGATTTTTGCCACCAGCAAACACCAATACAGATCGCGACACCGATACAACATACACAACACAAAACAACTAGAATGACAATAACTACAATCACAACAGTAGCACCAGAGGAGTCCGGGGAGGATGGTGAACCAGTTTCTGTTCCATCACAAGCGTTTGGCACAAACCCAAATGTTGTGTTTTTGGTGCTTACCAAAGTACCTGAAGCGTACACGGCAGTGGTGGCATCTGTAGAAATGTCAATGTAGTAGGAATTACTTCCGGAATAGTCTAGAGAGGAAACAGTGCATGGGTATGAGGAACAAACAGCTGCTGCTCTCCCAGTGCAACCTGGTGTTGCTCTGATGATTGCCAATGGTGTTAAATCTGATGTCGACGTGAGATACAAATTGGAACCAGATATGAAAGCGAGAGCAGATGCACTGCTACCCGGTACCGAGTCGATAGAAGATGCGTATTGTCCTATTAGAGCAAATGGTGTACTTCTGGTTGAGCCTTGTATTGTGTAACGGAATTGCACGTTTTGTGTCTACAAAAGTTAGATGAAATAAAGTACTTGCCTGCAAAGCTGTCTTTTGTGACCCCGTGAGTTTGATATCGGAGATTTTAGTGCTTCTTTCATTTGTGTTATAATCCTTGGAGAATATGGTATCGTTTCCATAGGCTGTTAAGACCAGCGTGAGTAGTGGAGAACTCGAAGCAACTACGACATTCATAGTATCTGCATTTACGTTTGCTATTGCCATAATCCCAGATGCATGGGCTACTCAAGTTAATTTTTGTTCAAATATTACCGTAGTATTTAACAATTTGTGCATAGGCGACACCAGTAAGTACAGCGAGAGCGAGTACCCAACGCAACATGTTTTTTATCCTGTTCTCTTGTTGCTTGTCATAATAGACCAGAGTAGTAATGACCGTCCAAAAAGTCGCATTGTTTTTGTCACTGTCAACAAAAGTCTAAATCTTGTGAATGTTGCACAAACCTAGAGCCCGATAAGATAGGCCTGGTTAGGAATTCTGACAGAAAATGGTGGACTGGAGTTTCTGCTCGTCAAATTACCACAAACAAGCGCAAGAGATGACGATCAAAGCATCAGCACGTACCTCTAAATCATGTTTTGATCAGGGCTGCTTGGCTTCATAGTATGCTTGAATTCGTACTCTAGTTACAGCAGTGCATGATAAATTATTTTTCAAAGTGAATTGAGAGTTGTAACGATTACAACAAACTTGGTGAAAGATGAGTGTGAGAAAGAGCATGCCACAGGGTGGTAGCTTTGCTCTACAACTAGTCGTGGACCAGATTGTGAATCTGACCTCTCCACTGGATGTCATTAACACCTTTCAAGTCGCTTTCGAATACCTTGAGTTAAATTCAAATTTAGAAACCACACGATTTCGTACACCTGAATTTCATCTTAAATCGCCAACGACTGTTATTAACCAAGTTTTTACGATACCAAAACTGAACTTGGGTTCGCAACCAAAATCAAAGAGTACACTACGAATAAGCATCGTACAAGTAACAAAAATCGGCATCCAAACACAAAAAGTGTGGAACAGAGATCTCGATTTGGCGAAATGCTACGTTAGTGGAAGAACAACAGAAACGCATCACGATGTTAAACTCAAAAACTGGAATATAAAACAAACAGAAGCAAAACTAAAACTAGTGATACGAACAGCGCCCAAGTACGTTTTTGTGAACAATATATTAACCATGTAGCGAAAATGCACTCACTAGAAAACCAAAAGAAAATCGTCAGTCTCTACCATCAACACCGCGAAACAATGAAAATAGTCCCTCACGAAACACTGAAAATATTTCTCAAAAAACGAGCACTCTTGTAGATGATTCAAACTCATTCTCTATTACATCAACACCATCGTTTGCGTCAGATGATGATTCTCTTTTCTTGAAAAACATGTCGTGCGAAGAAGAAAAGAGTTTAATCAGCAACAAGTACGAAATAGTTCGATCAATAGGACGAGGAAGTTTCGGAACAGTCTATCTCGTTCGCGATGTTAACACAAATGCAGAATACGCGTTGAAAGAAATTCTGTGCCAAAACGAGAATGAAATTAACAACGCTATGCGAGAAGGTTTCAACGCAAGTTATCTCAAACATGAGAATCTAGTCGAAATCAAGAGTATCTTTGTTCGGAATTATCATAATTCGGTGACCAAGCAAGAAGAACTATACGTGTGTATACTTATGCCATTGTACACGCATGGCGATTTGGCAATCCATCTACAACGAAGAAGCGTCGAAGAACAAAACTTTACAGAAGATGAGTTACTCGATTGGATGATACAAATCACACAAGGAGTGAATCACTTACATTCGAAAGAATTCATGCACCGAGATTTGAAACCAGGAAATATTTTTTTATCGAATGATGTGAAATCGTTGGCTATTGGTGACTTTGGTTTGGCAAGAGAAATGGAGAGTACATTTGCAAGTACGGTGGCTGGAACATTACGGTACATTGCTCCAGAAGTGTTAACTGAGAAGCGTTACGGGTTTGGAGCAGATATTTGGTCACTTGGATGTATTTTCTTGGAGATGGTCATGTTAGTCATGGATAAGAATTTGTACATGGACGTGTTAGTCAATCAACACTTTTACAAGGATATCATTGATGAAGTGACAAGTAGAGGGTACTCACATGAACTCGGAAAGATTCTGTGTGACATGTTAGTGCGAGAAACGCCAAGAATGTCGAGTTTGGACGTACTGAATCGATTGACCGCTCTACGAGATCGATTACAAAGCGGAGCAAGCGAGATCGAAGAAGCAAGCGTAGATGCACCATGTGAAGGCGAGTGTGGAAACCTTGCAACAGCAGAATGCACCACTTGCAGAGCGTACATGTGTGATGAATGTTTCTCGAGCACGCATCGCTTTGGCGTGTTGAAACAACACATCAAAATGAACTTGAGAAAGTTGTAAACGCTATACATGGAAAACACGCCAAAACAATGGGAGAAGATCACGTACATGTTCCACTCTCTTCTCCAAACTCACCGTGTGAGTACCATGACGCTGCCGAGTTACAATTAAAACAATTGCACGAAACAGAGCGCGAAAGAGTGAATAATGAAGAGGAAGAGTTTATTCGACAAAGTCTACTCGATGAACTACAAGCCATTTCCAAAATGCGAAAACTAAAAGACATGATTGCGGCAAAAGAGGCCATTCAAGAAAGAATACATCGATGGATTATTACACAAAAAGAAGATACACCACAAGAACAATCAATCTTGTATGATATTCGCGAGCGCTTATTGGCAATTACTATTTCACAAAATGATTCTGTTGGTTCCTACATTGAACCTTTTGAGAATCTTGCCGTGTATTTACGCCAAAATATGAACAAGTTACTCACGACTGCTCCAGGTGAAAAAGTTGCATTGTGTTTCTCAGGAGGTGGTATTCGGTCAGGATCGTTTCAAATGGGTGTACTTCGCGCATTAGAAGAAAACAACGTTTTGCGAGAAGTAGATTATTTATCTACCGTTTCTGGAGGCGGATATACTGGATCAGCATTTATGACGCATATGACTGCCAATAATGGCGATCGCGGAAAATCGATTGATCAACTCGAGCTGAAAATGAGAGCCAATGCAAACTATCTTTTCACCACATTTGCATCGTCAGTGTATTTTATCGCTGCTGTGCTCTTTGGAGCTTTACATAACATACTATTCCTATTTGCACTCGCGGTAGTTGGTAGTAGCATTTTATACTCTGGATACACGCCAGGTATCATTTGTATACGCTCAGGAAACTCGTACTGTTTGAGCAATCAAACTATTGCAAACGCATCACCAGAATTAATTGCCAATTTAACTCGAACAGTTACACAAAACATTACTTACAGTGGTGCGCCAATCATTGTATCATGGTTAGGCTTCTACAGCTTAGAGTTTGATGTTGCTCGACTACACGCATCAAAAGATTTTATAAGCGACGCCTATAGAAGTAGTTTGTTCCAACAAACGTGGTTTCTAATTACCATCTTTTCAATTGGAGGTGGGGTTGCGTTACTACTGATTTTGATACTGTTTTATCGGTATTGGGGAACGTGTCGTGAACCAGTGTATGATGCAGAGAAAGATGAAGCAGAAATGAACAAGAAACAAACACTACCAGACTTGGTCATCAACAGATTCTTGTTTTGGGTTTCCAATACAGTTATCTATGCAATCGTAGTATGTGCTTCACTAGTTGTGGCATTCTTCGTCGGTGTAGAAATTCTCAAGTTAATCATCGTTGGTTTCGCCTACCAACACACACAGAACGCCAATTCCGCTGCGATAACAGTTTCAGTACTATACATTGCAGTAATTATCGCTGGTAGTTTAGTCATGCTCGGTACAGTTGTCACAGATGTCGAGAAAATCTTACCACTCAAGATATGCCTATACATCATCACACTCATCACACCGTTCATCTTTATCGTATCTATGGCGCGTTTATGCGTATGGTACATGTTTGAACATCCACCAGGACCATACGACATCAGTCTAGATATCATAGAACTATTAGCATGGTTAGCAATCATTTTACAATTCATTTTCTCACAAGTGTTCGACTCTGCGTTACATATCGCATATCGAAACCGATTACGAGAATCGTTCTACTACAAGGCAAAAGATGTTTCTTTTCACAAATTGATCAAACGGCCGTTATACATTTGCAACGCAACGTTGAACAATTTTGAACCTTCCTATGAGAAAGATGAGATTTATAGAACGTACCATCCGTTCACTCTCACGCAAGTACACGTTGGAAGTAAACAAACAGGATTCCGCTACTCGGAAGAGCAAGGAACAACTGTGAGTTTTGGTATGGCTGTCTCTGGTGCTGCTATTTCGATTAATCTAGGTGGTATGGATAGTTTAATTTCATCTGTGCCACTGAGATTCACACTAAAGATTTTATCAGCCAATATGGGACATTACTTGTTCATGCCAGGAAATCCAATTCGTGGACACGTCAAGAAACCAGTGTTACTCGCAATGATTGTTCACTACATGTTAAAAGCACTAGCGATACTCACGTTGCTCGCATGTGTGATTGTGAAAACAACACATGGCATTAACGAGTACTATTTTGAGTCACAAAATTCATCAGAAAGTTTTTACGGATTTATGATCTTTTTTCAAGTTGTTATTGGTTGCTATCTATGCTTACCACCATTGATTTCCATCTTTTTTGAAATTCTGCACGAGTTTGGTATGATTATTCATACCTTGCAACGAAAACACGGAGGTGTTCTTACGTGGTTGCGAAGATATCCAATCAATGATCTTCCACTGTGGAGAGGTATCGGACAAATCTTGGGTCTTCATGAATCACGACACTGTCGGTATGTATTCCTTAGCGATGGTGGTCACTTTGAGAATCTAGCCATGTACGAGATACTACGTAGAAAAGTATCAAAGATTATGGTGTTTGATGGAGGTCAAGATAGTGAGTATCATTTAGCTGATTTGTACAACTGTTTGTTACTTGCCAAATATGATCGTCTGATCAGTGACGTGATATTGGAGAAACGAGATCCTACCACCAACGAAACAGAGTTTTCATTTGTTGATGATTTGGCACCATTAGCTGATCTTGATAGACTTCGTCGAACTAAAGCGAATTTTATTCAATTTACAGTAAAATACCCTGATGGTACTACAGGCACTGTATTCTTTGGAAAAGCTACGTTGAGTGGTACCGAAGAAGGTCTAGTAAAGTTGCACGCACTGGGAGATAAAGTATTCCCTCATACATCAACGGCAAACCAAATGTTTACACCATTAATGTTTGATGCATACAAAAACTTGGGTGCTCATGTTGGGCATAATGTGGCCAGAGCGTACCTGAAAAATAAAATGGAATAAAGATTTTGCCAATGTTTCTTTCATAGTTTTGATAGCTATCGGAACTATACCATGTTAACCTTTGCGTTTGAACAGAAAGTTCTATCCAGAAAAGCTGTGCTAAAAGTGGCGAGGTTTACAAAGACCAAGTGAGGGAAAGTTGAGGTCAGGTGAGACCATGACCAGAGTCTATTTCAACGGCTTGATATTCAGCATCACAAACTATCAACAAACGACATGAGTACTACAAAGCGCATCGTTAAAGAGCTAGCAGACCTCAGAAGAGAACCATTGACAAACATTTCGGCAGGTCCATGTGGCGACGGTAGCGATATCTACCACTGGCAAGCCATGTTGCTAGGACCAGCAGATACACCTTACCAAGGAGGTGTGTTCTTCCTTGACATAACTTTCACTACCGATTATCCATTCAAGCCACCAAACATGAAATTCATGACCAAAGTATATCACCCGAATATCAACTCTAATGGCGGCATCTGTATGGATATCCTCAAAACACAGTGGAGTCCAGCGCTCACAATAACAAAACTTTTACTATGCGTTAGTTCATTACTTAATGAACCTAATCCAGAGGATCCTCTCGTACCCGATATCGCAAGACAGTTCAAGGTAGATAGAAAAGGCTTTGAAAGAACTGCTCGCGAATGGACCGCAAAGTTTGCAAGTTAAAATGTACAATAAAATTTATGCAATAGCGACGTTCTTGTTTGTCTTCTTTAGTTCTTTTTGGATCTCTTGAGCAACCTTCTTTTGACTGAAGAAAATTTCTTTGAAGGTCCAGGAGAGATTCAATACCAAAAAGGCGCCCATAACGAAGAGGATTTCAGCGCGGAGACCCTTGAAATAAATGGTCTCGAGTAGGTAGTGAAGGCACAATATTACATTGGAAGAGGTTGCCATCTCTACCATCTTATCACGAATGGGTTCATCGTACAACTTTGTTAACGCTGAAAAATTAAACATTGCCATAAGTCCAAAAAGCATTCCACTCGTTCTTTGCAAGTGCTCATTCTTTCCTTCTCTAAATCCATAAAATCTAGCGAGATCAATATATCCACCTCCGCTTAAGGTACCAAAGTACAATAGTAACGCGTTTAGCATGTACAATGATCCAAATGCAAATAGTGTACTACGCATAAATCGTTTAAAGGATGGTTTTTGTTCGACTACTATTATCTTTTCATCTGATTTTTGATCATATGGTAATGATGCTCTTGATGGTCGTTGTGTGATCGTGCTCATGTTGTCTGTTAATAAAAAATATTTGTTTCTGCAGCGGTGTTTATAAATAGAATACAGAGACTGAAAATAGAAGTGAGTTTTTAATACTCGAAAATGCCATTAATTCAGAGATTCTCCTAGTGCAGAGCGCTGTACCAGTGCGCGTTTTGTCACAGAACAACAGTTGACAGAATAACGTAAATCATTTATTGTACAACATGTTACAGAGGTTCTTTGTCCCTAATTCGCAAAGTTTTCGGCTTTCCATTCGACCAACGTTTCCATGAATTCGCTACTACATGCCATGGTTATAAACTCGTGATTGAGTAACTGATTTGCAGTCATTCTATCGGTGGGCTCTTTCTTCAAGCAACACGACAAGAAACTCAAAAACGTATCACTCCATTTTGTTGGATCTTTCACTGATGGCGGAGGCAATTTAACAATCTCGTACAACGCACGTAGTGGAGGAATAGTAATAAGTGGCGGGTCTCCATCGGCGAGTTCGATAGCCATTACACCCAATGACCAGATGTCTGCGGCACTGTCGTAATCCTGCCCCTTTATAACCTCTGGAGCCATCCAAAATGGAGTACCAATTATTGTGGTTCTCTTTCTTTGGATTGTATCTACACAAAAGCCAAAATCTGCGAGTTTTACTCTTCCATCTGCGGCAACTAGACAATTATCACTCTTAATGTCACGATGAACGAGATTCTCACTGTGGATATACACCAAAGAAGAGAGGATTTCACGCATGATATAAGCTATTTGATGTTCCTTAAAGGCAATCTTGTAGACCAAATCAGTGAGCTTTCCACCCTCAAGGTACTCCATCGCCAGCCACAATTGACCTTCATGCAAGTACGCTCCCATGTACTCCACAATGTTTTCATGTTTACATGCACTTAACGTTCCAATCTCATTCAACAAGCTAGTTTCAGATGTATTAGCTTTTACTATCTTTATAGCGCAGACTTGTCTGGTTGGAAGATAAACACCTTTATACACGGTAGCGCAAGCACCTTCATCAAGCCGTTCAAGCGAGCCAAACAAGATTGTTGGGTCAGCTTCTATCAAGTAGTCAGCGAGTTTTCCCTTCTTTTTGGATCTGTTCACTGTGAGTAACTCGATTCCTCGTCTCAGTATCTCGGTGTCTTGCGGTGTTTGTTCACCGTGAAATCCACTCGACTCTAGCAATTGTTTCCACTCCTCTGGTATGCCTACATATCCATGGTCACTTGAAGAACGCTCTGGGTCAAACGAGATGTGGACATCGCGTTGAAAGTTTGATGGGGGCGAAATAGGAATTTCTTCACCAAGAATTTGTGACGATTGTGCCTCTGCGGAGCCTGGAGAGCCACTCTCTGCTTTATCTTTCTTACCGAAAGATGGCTTGCGTGTGAGCAGCTTCTTCAGTAACCCCATGTCGTTTTGTTGTTTTTTGAACTGGTTTGATTGATGACAAATTAGCTGCTTTCTCGTTGACGGTTTCCAGCTAACCGAGTCCAATTTTACCTACTATAGGTCCCGTTTCCATGTTTGGGACTGGTTCCAAAACTTTGACATGTGATAGTTGTAAAGATGAGTCGGCGTTTGCGAATCCGTTTCACCACTGCCACGATACACCCATAGTTTATTTCACCGAAAGCTTCATATCATGAATGAAGATGTACTCAATTAAATTATGTTATTATTAGTAAGACTATAAGACTACGAGCAATACAAAACAACACCACAGAATACCAATCGTAGCTAAAGTGATAAGAGAAAGTTTAATTGCAAAATTACAACTAGTGCATTCCTGGAACAATAATTGGTTCGGCTGGTCCTGAGCATTCCTTGGTTTCTCTGACCAAGGCAGCGCACAACTTCTTGATGCTGTAGACAACGTTGATGTCGGTAATGTTGCCGTCGGAATCGAACATGGTATAAGCAGATGGAACAACAACGTCAGGTCTCATTAAGACGACCTTCAAGGCCAATGCGTCACATATTTGCTTCAGGTGGACGTGGGCTTTGCTTCCTCCTTGACTGCCAATTGAACAGGAGATTAAAGCACATGGTTTGTTTTCCCATACATTAGAACCAAATGGTCTGAATGCCCAATCCAAAGCGTTCTTCAAAGCAGCTGGTACACTACACGGTTAGCTATTAATGGATTTCACATACGAATAGTTATGTTCTGGTGTGCAGATGATAATAGCGTCTGAGCCTCTGACAAGGTCTCTAAAGTTCTTGACCTCTGGGTTTTCATCATTCTCAATGTCTTCGCAGAATAATGGTAGCTTGGAGATGTCGGCAAACTCAATGCTTACTTCCTCGTGTTCATGTGCGAATACTTTTGTTAAGTATCCCAATACCATGGTATTGAATGAAATCTTCTTGAAGCTTCCTGAAATCGCTAGTACTCTCATTGACTTGTAGATATTGTTTGAGCTGATATTTCTCGCTTTTTTTGTTGCGCTATTTAAGGCAAGCCTTTGAAGTCATCCTGTTCTAAACATGCACAATTATGAATTGAGTACGCAAATACTGCCATAAAGTGAGACAGATGTCGTTTATCTATTCTAAGGAGACCAGCTCCGATCAACTGTAATGCCTAGCTAGATGAAGTAAGCATATATTCGGAGATGTCAATATTGCCATTTCTTTGTGTTTGCGTAGTAGTTGTCGTAGTGTCAGTATGTATAGCCTCTCATTGCAGCTATATCAACAGCTTACCAGTAGAAGGCTGTGAATCAGTTCCTGACGTAGTCGCTAACACAACACAAGGAATGCTCAAAACGAAGACGGGGCAGTGCTCGCTACAGCTGAGAGAGACCTTGGCAATAGATCGAGAATATCATGTACATTCATGTTCATTACATCAACTGTCGCCACTGTTTACGAAAAGCTGCTTGGCACCTCAAACTTGGGTAATGGAACTGCTGGATGGACCACGTGGAATACCTACAGAAGCACTCCTGTATTTTGTTGCGACTCTGAGTGACGGCTAGCTGCAAGCTACGTAGCTAAGCGTGAAGAACAAGTAGAAGTTCAGAGGTAACGTGTAAAGTGAACTGGAAGTCGTCACCGTAAAAGGGTTTTAGATAAGTCTAAAAAGAACAAGTGTCTACTGTCTTTCACGAAACCAACACGCAAAGAATCATGACTGCATACAACAACGTAGAGGACGACTCACATCTCTACGGCGACACAAATAGTGACGCAACTCCTGTGCCAGAAATACCACAACAATCTTTCAAAGAGCGATTGCGAGGAAAAACTGTGCTCGTTATAGCCATTGCCTTTGTGCTAGTATTATTGGCACTGATAATAATTCCATTTATTGTCGCAATAGTCAATAGTTTACCTGTTCCAGGATGTGAACCACTTTCTACCGTTTTCACAAATGCAACGAGTAATACGTACAAACTAAAGCTAGACTTGTTTGGTAAAATATCAGTATACACTGACCAAGGAGTTTATGCTGCCCATATGAAACATAGGTCATTTAGTTTCCCATATAGCATCGACTTGATGACCACAAACGACTTGTCTATAAGTGTCGGAAAGAGTTCATTCTTCTCACTCACCAACTATTTGGAAGTTCGTGCTGCATGCTCGAATAATCTTTTGTTTACTATTAGACAAGATTTTAGGTTAGGATTGGCTATATTCAGAGTAGATGGTGCCGATGGAAAACAGTTAATTACTGTTGAGCAAGAATTCACTGTTGGGAAGAAGTACGAAGTTTACAGTAGTGATACATCTCCAATGGGAAGAAAATTAGTCGCCACGATATCTCAAGTTGTACTCTCAATTCCTACCACGTACAACTTGGAAATTTTGCACAAAGTTCCTGGCCTAAGCACAGATGCATACTTGTATTTAATAGCTATGTTCAACTACCGTAAAACATAAACTCTAGAGAAATTGTAGCTTATTATTCCTTTCTCACACGTGTTTTCGGTATTCGTTTCATCAAAACGATTGTCCGCTCGTTGCCCAGCTTGAAATTCATTCTCAGTTGACAACAAAAACATGAACAAACAAAACAGACATGTCTGCGGCAGTTGGCATGTTAGCACTAACTGCGCTTAGTGCAACACTCGAAGTGGTGATAGAAAGCGCGGTAGGAGTATTTCTCGCGCACAAGAGTGTTCTTGATATTAAATCAACGCGTGCGCTGACGAATATTGGTTACTATGTCACACTACCAAGCATGAATCTATATAGACTCGCTTCTGGTGTTAGTTTGGAGATGATGAAAACTGTATGGATCGTTTCTGTG
>JAESGV010000745.1_pt1 | contig 14159 bp, 12 predicted proteins | sample 9269781 | NCBI WGS metagenome assembly JAESGV01 (sample SAMN15741586, study PRJNA653496) | algae metagenome | isolation source: Tildeniella torsiva UHER 1998/13D and co-occurring heterotrophs from... | place: Slovakia: Slovak Paradise National Park, Hrabusice, Kosice Region | collected 2000-01-01 | reverse complement strand
GAATCAGGAACGCATGATGAGTTGCTCCAAAAGAACGGATTGTACTTTAAATTGGCACAAAAACAACTCAATTATGGAGGCGAAGGTGTACACGTTACTATTACTGATGATGATTAAACAATTTGAACATTTTACTGTAAATACCTCTTGCTTTTTCGTGCGCCGCTATCTTTCTCGTATTTCCTATTTGAGCGTTTGACAGCAAAATTGCTTGAAAACCAAAGCATGTTGGCAAGGTCTATTCGTTCTCTTCGCAGGTATCACGTGGACTTGAGCAAATCAATTCCCTTCCTGTACGATCACCCAATAGCAAAACGAGATTTACGCCCGTTCATGCAAAGTATAAACAGCATTGAAGCCACATCTGTTCCCGTATCTCAAGTGCGAGAGTTTATAAGTACCTATTCGATAGTGAATAGACTCAGAACCCACCAAGGTGAAGTATTGTTCGTTGAAAGAAAAGTAGCAGATGAACTAAAGTCGATGAGCGGAGAGAACATGCCACCAGTGGTACAGGAAGATGATATTTGGGAAGAACTTTCGAATCCGTTTTTAGACACAGAAACACCAACTGTTGAGCAAAACATACCAATCATGGTTCGTCGGTTTGGAATATCTGAGAAAGAGTGCCGTGAAATTTATTCTCAAATTGCGAAGCCTATGTGGTCGTACAACTTTGATACCATGTTGTGGGAATGGGGGATTTTAAATTTTTATGATGTCATTGGCGCCATGGCAAGAATATTGAATGATGATGAGTTTGCTAAATTTTACAAGTATTCCATGCAAATCGCAGACAAATACAGGAACAAAATAGCAAAATAAAACTAAATTTATTGCCTACTACGTATTTTCTATCTGTTTCTTGGCCAAGCTAGTGTAGATACCTTGTTTTGCTATTAACTCTTCATGTGTACCCTCCTCTACTATATCACCGTTCGCCATGACACATATGCGATCACAATCCTGTACAGCTGTTAACCTATGAGCTATAATCAGAGTAGTCTTATTTGCCATAAGTTCATTTAACGCTTCCTGAACAAGTTGCTCGCTCTCTGTATCCAATGCACTAGTCGCTTCATCTAACAACAAAATTGAAGCGTTTTGCATCATGGCTCTAGCAATAGCAATTCTTTGTTTTTGTCCTCCTGACATACTTACACCACGATCACCAACAATAGTGTCGTAACCATCAGGTAGTTGAATAATAAAATTATGACAATTGGCTGCTTTTGCACATGATATCATTTGCTCATCTGCAGCATCGTTTCCCACTGCATATTTAATATTTTCTCTTATTGTTGCGTTAAATAATGTCGGCTCTTGCGTAACGATGGCAATATGCTTGTGTAGACACTTGTTATCAATATCTTGTACGTTCACTCCATCTATTAGTACACTACCTTCAGTTGCTTCGTAAAACCGTTCTACTAGGGCGGTAAGTGTACTCTTTCCGGCACCACTTTCTCCTACTACACCAACGTGCTCTCCTGGTTCAATTTTTAACGAAAAGTTTGTTAAAATAAATGTGTTTGGTCTTGTAGGATACGCAAACTTGATTCGTTTGAATTCGATACTTGATGGTTTTGGATCTATGAGTGTTTTACCCTTGTTTTGTATTTTTGGTTGCCGCAAAGCCACTTTCAAAATACTATGAGCAGCTACGTTTGCCTTGTAAAAGTGTGACAGATCTGTAGCTGCTGTAGTCAACCCAATCATTGCAACGTACATGTATCCAAACAAGTGTAGTAACTCTCCTTGTGGTAGTTCACCCTTGTCAATGAGTTGACCAGCGTAGTAGAAAATAAATGCATTACAACCCCAAAAGGCAAACTGTTGTACTGCAGCGCATACGCCTAGTATCATCGACTTGATAACAGCTATTCGAGCATGTGAGTCCAAATTCTGTCCAAAACGAGCAACTTCACGATCTTCCGCTGCCATTGATCGCACTGTTCGAATACTTCCCATCGCTTCGTTTGCTAACGCTAACGAGGAAGCTGATAACTTGTTCATTGTCTTACTACTGTAATACACTACAATAGCAGTTATGATAACACTTAAACCAATGGTTGGTACACCTCCAGCTAGCATCAATAACGATGTTTTCCATGATGCCACTAGTGCTAAAATCATACCAACGACGAAACTACTTGCGTTTTGTACAAATGCTAGTAATCGAGTGGTATAGATTTGTTGTACTGTACTTGTCTCTTCTGCGATTAATCCTAAAAGTTTTCCGCTACTTGTGGAATCGAAAAATCCAATTTCTTGAGAAACAATTGATTTGAAAAGATAGTTGCGTAGTTGGTATCCGAATCTTTCTGCGCTAAGCGCTCCGAATAGAATTTCTGCACCTTTGAACACTCCTCCTGCTATGGCTAAATAGGTCATATACAAACCCCATTTTGCCATAGAATCTGCGATTGAAAATCCAGGTACTTGTGGTACATAGGAACCATCTGCATTTCTTGTTGGAACGATTTCGACTATTGCGTTTCCTACGATTAAAAAAGTCATTGTGAATGCTGCTCCGCCGACTATTGATCCTACTATTCCCTACATGTAAATAATCGTGATAATTACACTTACTGGGGTGAGAACGATCCACTCAAAGCCAATCATCTTGAAAAATCGGAACAGTAAAAAAGAACTTGTTTCTCGTTCAACGAGTGTTCTATGTTCCTCCTCGATTGTAGGTTCCGTTCCACTACTCAAATCCAATGATTCGTTGTTGAGAGTTATTCGCTTCGATGAGCGGAACGACTGTTTCCTTGTTGCCATTTTTGCATACGTTCCATTCATAACGCACAAATCTACATGGTTTCCACTCTCTACTATTTTTCCTTGACTCATGACGATAATGCGATCGCAGTTGTGAATAGTTGATAAATTGTGTGCGATAACAATCGTTGTTCTTCCTTGCATGAGCTTGTCCAACGCGTTCTGAACAATAGTTTCCGATTTTGAGTCTAGTGCTGAAGTTGCTTCATCTAAAAGTAATATTTTTGGATCTTGTAGAACAGCACGTGCTATCGCTATTCTTTGTTTTTGTCCTCCCGATAATGATACTCCTCTTTCTCCTATTATTGTATCGTATCCGTCAGGCAAGTTCATAATAAAATTGTGAGCGTTTGCTTTTTTGGCAGCTTCTATCATGATTTCTTCGTTAATAGGTATCAGCAATGAGTCTACGTCTCCCACTGGAATTATGCCATCTAGTGCTTCTTTGCGAACATTAAAGTTTATAGTATCCACAGCGTAACGAATATTGTCGCGTATAGACATTGCGAAAAGTGTTGGTTCCTGGCTAACGAGGCCAACATGTCGATGCAGTAACGTTGGTGAAATTGTTTTGATATCTACACCGTCTATGAGTACACGTCCACTGTCTGCTTCATAGAATTTTTCCAAGAGTTGAATCTTAGTTGTCAAAACAGTTGTAAATGAAAACTTACTATTGTAGATTTACCACTTCCTGATGAACCAGTGATTGCAAGTGATTTACCAGGGTGAACTTGTAGATTGAAATTATCGAGTACTAGTTGATTTAGTCGTGAAGGATAGGTGAATGAAACATTCTCGAATTCTATTTCCCCTTCAATGGACATGCTGTGGACGGTAGCTGCAGAGATTTTTGGTACGCGTAGTGTCACTTTCAATATGTTCTCAGCTAAAACTAAATTCTGAATGAAGTCAGGAAGACATTTCAAAAACTCTGACATTCCCAGTACCGTCTACGTGTTACTGATTGTATATGAATTCTTACCACTAAAGCTAAACAAAACGCTTTGATAAAACTCCCAATGTCCATTGCACTGTTTCCGATGGCTATTCCTCCATACCACACTGAAAAAGCTTGTCCACCAAATAATAAAAATGCGCTAACACCGTAAATACAACCTTTTGCAAGTGAAATGATTAACCCGTAATTTCGAATGGGTTTCAAGTAACCTGTAAACTTGTCGCTTTCTTTTTCTTCTCCAGCCATAGACCTCACGGTACGAATGCCGTTTATAACCTCATTCGCAGTTGCAATAGATGCTCCACCAAGAGTAGATGCTCGTAGTGAAAACACAGCTACAATCTTTTCCACAATGGGATGTAAAAATAGCATAATGGGAACTCCTGATACGACTAATAGCGTAATGGCCCATTGTGAAGCCATAGCTACAATAAATCCACCAATCCACAGAACAAAATTTTGACACATAATATGTATCTGCACTGTGAGGGCTTCGGTAACTTTGGAACAGTCCTCACTCAGCACGTTCACAAGAGTTCCATATTTTCGAGAATCAAAATATCCTATTTCTTGTTTCACACACGACTTGTAGTATCTTTTCTTAATTCTATTCGACAAGAAAAAGGCTGCGTTTTTGAATAAAACATCGGCGCAGAGCGCTGTGATAGATGATGCAATCGCCAAATATAACACGTTTAATGCCACCTCTTCTGTCAGCTGTACTACGTTAGCATCTTTCTTGGTAAAGCTGTTGAATGTATTGCCGAGAAACAAAAAAAATATCTAATGGTCAGAAATAATGAAATTATGTACTAGTGGCGCAGCTCCTGTTAGCATAGCGCATATCCCTCCAAAAAACAACAATAACCAAGTGTTTCCTACTTGACCGAGTATTTGAAATGGCGACTTTACCTTCTGGTCTTCTGTGTCGGAATTTGCCATGAGCGTTTTTCACTTTACTGTACAAGGTCGCAGCTAACGTAATCAATTTCCATGTAGAGTCAACATGACGAATTGTAAGTTTCTAGGAATAACATCTGTAGTGCTGCGTGAGCAAGAATGGTGCAAGCAGAATTGGAAAAATTACAAAATGCACACACTCATCATTGCTGTTGGCACCACTAACAAACCTAAAGTGTCTGCCGTAAAAGAGTCTTTTAAAAATATTGCGTGCTCCATAATAGAAGAACCAGTGCCATCTAATGTAAGTGCGCAACCAATGTCAGATGAAGAGACACTAGAAGGCGCAATTAACAGAGCACGTGCATGCCAAAAGAAACAGAACTCAGATATTGGTATAGGTTTAGAAGGTGGTGTGATGGAAATTGGATCACAAATGTACTTGGTTTCGTGGGGAGCACTAGCAACTAAAAACGATAAAACATTTGTCGCATGTGGAGCTCGATTTCCGATACCAGACGAAGTATCTGTTGAGTTAAAACAAGGAAAAGAGCTTGGCGAAGTAATGGACAAATACACAGAACGGGTTGGGGTTCGTCACAATGAGGGTTGCGTTGGAGTATTTACACACGGACGAGTTTCTAGATCAGAGATGTTTAAGCACATTGTGGACTTATTACTTGGTCAGTATGAATATTCTCGAAATAACAAATTGGATTCGCATTAGTTACGTAAATACAAACATTTTTTTTTATAATTTTTATAAATACTGTTTCACTGTGCCACTGAACAAATATGATAGCATTTGCCTACCTATAGAGATGCAGCAATCTACACTCCTGCGGGAGCATGACGAGGACTTTCGGAAGACAGAATGACAAACGTCTCCTAACCAAAAACGTAACGTGTTTTTAACGAAGCAACGTCCAACAAATCATGAACAAGGGACAGGTGAAGAAGAGAGAGGACTTGTTAAGACTCTGCTCGCAGTACGACGTTCCCTTTGAAAATGTAATGGACGACAAAAAACTTCGTGCACGTTTCCATGAACACTTGAAACTTAATTTAAACGAAGAACCGTTTCTATTCATGGCAGAACTTGACCACTTTGTCACACTGATTGGAACAAAAGCACGGTACAAGGCTGCATGTAAAATAGTAACAGAATACTTGGAACTGGGAGCGCCAAAAGCAATCAATGTTAGTAACAAACAACGTGAGGAAGCGAGAAAACAAGTAAACGAGAGCACAGAACTGTCGTGCAGCAAGGATATTTTCGATGCACTTCGTTTGTCGGTCTACACCGACCTAAAACGTTGTCTACCTACGTTCCTGGACTCTGAGACGTTCCAAAACCACGTCATAGAAGAAATGAAAACATCGGAAAACTATCTGAGTACACTGGGAACTATTAAGGACTCATATTCCTCGACAATGGTAACTTCTGAAGAAGCAACTGGCTCAGATGAATGCACAACAGATGTCAAAATTTCTGCCAGTTCTAAAAAATACCTGAGTGACGTCTACAATCCAAAACTTTTATCTGTTCATGACTCCGAGTTTCAAAGTCTCACTGATGAGTTCAACAACCAAGACATGTGGAAGACAGTATACAACTCTGACAAACGTTCTGTGTACGTGAGTAAGAATGTTATTTATTGTGGGAACAAAGGCATCAAAAAAATGTTGGAAAGATCAATCTTCAAGTGTACTCCAGACGAACTACTTTACGCGTTAATTGATGAAAAATATTTTACTACCATCGAGAAGGGATTGTACGATATGGAACAAAAACAATACGAAAAATGTGGAAAATACGCAGGTAGTGTAGTCTATGGCAGGTATAAACTACCACTCATGTCAAAACGCGATATGGTACTTATACACTCGGGCAAAAGAAACGAAGATGGATCATATCTAATCTTGAAAAAGTCTGTAGAACTTGACACTGTCCCTGAACAAAAAGGTTTCATTAGAATGATGTGCTTTGGTGGATATTTGATTGAAAAGATTGACGACGTGCATACAAGAATGACCGTGACATTTTTCGGCGATTTAGGAGGTCTAATACCAGCTCCCATACACAACAGACTAATGGCTCTGCGAGATGATTCGTATTATAAAGCGGCTATGAAGGCTGTGCAGGAGAGGCGAAGTTTGGGACTTGAAGAACCATCAAAGTCGTTTGGTGTTTTAGAGACGATAAGATATCACGAAAGTCAAAAAGTAATGTAAATTTGAATATAGTTTGAATCCCAATGAAAAGACTCTCGTCGTGCTGTTCTGCCTTTGGGAAGAAGAGCCCATATTTTCGAGTTAGTTTTGGGCGTATTGGTCTATGTTTTTCTAGTAAGCTATCTGCGCACGTCAACATCAAAAGAACAGTCCAAACAAATTTGTAGGCAAATACGCGACACAGTCGTAATGGGCAAGAAGACCAAGGCAAACCACGTGGACATCGTTAAACTAGTGTCGCAGTACGATGTTCCATTTGAGAACATACTGGACGATAGGACTCTTAAGCCAATATTCCAAGAATTCTTAAAAATGAACTTAAACGAAGAACCCTACTTGTTCATGACAGAGCTAGATTACTATGTTACACTTATAGGCGCGAAAGCACGGTACAAAAGTTCACACAAAATCGCAGCAGAGTTTTTGGAACTAAATGCACCGAAAGCGATAAATATAAGCAACAAACTACGCGAAGAGGCACGGTCACGAATCAACCAAAGTTCTGAAGATAACTGTCCCAAAGATTTGTTCGATGAAATACGTTTGGCGGTGTACTTAGACCTGAAACAGTGTTCAAATGGATTTCTTGACTCGGAACTATTTAGGAACCACGTAGCCGAGCAACTCAAACAAGACCCAGACTATATGAACTCGTTAGGAACAATCAAAGATGAAGCACGAGATGGCTCGCTCGATGAAAACAGTGCGAATACACCGGTCAGAGAAAGATCCAGCTCCACAAAAACTATATCTGATATCTATGACCCAACGGCTATAACAGTCACCGATGAAGATTTCCAACGTGTAATCGATGACATTTGTAACAAAGAAATGTGGTCACTTGTTTTCAAATCAGACAAACGGTCTGTACTTGTGAGCAAGAATCCAGCATTCAATGGAAAACGTGGTTTGAAAAGAATGGTAGAATCAACAATATTTCCATATCCAATTGATGAAGTTTTTTTCGCGCTAATAGATGATGCCTACCAATCAAAAGTTGAAAAAGGTATACATGAGACCAAATTTGTACAGTGTGAAACGTATGGAAAATACATGGGCGCTATCTACCATTCCAAGTACAAGTTCCCACTCATGAAGAAACGAGATTTTGTTATTTTGAAGAGTTGTAGAAAAGAACCAAACGGATACTGTATCATGAGAAAATCAGTATCTTTAGAGCAGATACCAGAGTATAGCTCATGTATTAGAGCATTTACGATGGGAGGAGTACTAATAGAAAAAATTGATGATAACACAACTCGAGTCTGTGGAACCTACTATGCTGATCTAGGTGGTTTCGTGACTCCAACTATTTATAACAAGCTGATGACGCTGCGTGACGATTCGTATTACAAAGCAGTCGTTAAAGCGTGCAAAGAAAGACGACAGATGGGCATAAGAGAACCCTTACGCTCCAATCATAACATGGAAACATTGTTGTACCACATAAAGCACAACAAATGAATTAAAACTATGAGATTTATAAGAAAGTGATCATGATTAATGTTGTATTAATCCAGTAAAGAATTACGAAACGCCTACGCGGTGGCTTGGAAACCTGACTACTCGTAAATCTGCTCATCTTAGCTGTTTGTTGGTTCGGTTTTGGAGCTGACACGATAGGACCTCAGGAAAATTACTTTGTTGCAATTTCGCCTAAAAAGCAAAAAGATTGGGCCTGTCTTTCGTCGCAACGTGCTAAAGCCACACACCATGAGCAAGTCACGCAAGCGTGCAGACCTGGAGAAAGTTATTTCGCAGTACGATGTTCCGTTCGAAAATGTATTTGATTCTAAGTCTATTCGCGAAACGTACTTAGAGTATCTAAAAGAATCACACAACGAAGAACCACTATTATTTATGACCGACTTGGATCACTACGTGACGCTACTAGGCACTGGTTCGCGATACAAAGCTGCCAAAAACATTCTAGTGAATTATTTGGAACTTGGTGCACCCCATTCTATCAACGTGAGTAACAAACTACGCGAAGAAGCAAGGCAAATCATAAACGAAAGTAACGAAACCAAGTGCCCCAAAGATTTATTCGATAACATCAGAGTCGCGGTCTATTTAGATCTGAAACAAACGTTACCAGCGTTCTTATCTTCAGAACACTTTCGTGATCACGTGTTTGAGCAACTAAAAACTGATCCTGATTATTTGAACAATTTAGGTACATTACGCATAAACTTTGAAGATGTGGAAGAGTCACCAAGTACACCACAAACATTGAACATTCCAACAACCAGTTCAGCATCATCTACACCAACAACGCCAACCACACCGAGTAACAAACTATCCGACACAGGAGATGCGTTCGTTTCCGAACCAACGATAACAGATTATGATTTCCAGGCGTCACTTGATGATATGGCAAATCTAGACATGTGGAAATTGGTTTACCAATCGGAAACACGAGTATCACGTGTGAACGCGAATCCAATCATGCACAATGGTCGTGAAATAAGAAAGATATTCGACACAATCATGATTCCATACACGCCCACAGAACTCTTTTATGCCATGGTTGATATGGACTATTTCCACATTACTGAAAAAATGGCATCTGGACAAACGTCTTTTGACTATGTAACATACGACAAGTACGCAGCAACCTTTTTGTACACAACTTTTAATTTTGGAATTATTGTTCAAAAACGCGATATGATCACTGTAGGAAGTACAAGACGTGAGAGTGATGGTTCTATTGTAATCTGTCAAAAATCAATAGAAAGTGATAAAGCGCCAGTGAAAAAGGGTCACATTCGTATGAAGTTGAGATCTGTGTTTCGACTTGTCCCTGCACCCAATAACTCTTGTATTGTGCAAGGGGTAGTGATGGTAGATATGGGTGGTTGGATTACACCTGGAATTTTCAACAAGATTGCGGAAAGAAGAGCTGATATTATGGCCAGTGCTTTGAAGAAAGCATGCGCAGAGAGGAAAGAACTAGATTTAAGAAAACCTCATCGATCATCGAGAATGGTGGATACCCTTGAGTATTTTGAGCTCGCTACTGGTCTGCAACAATCTGTACTCTATAATATATAAACTGTTTACCTAGCAAAAGGCATATGAAGTTCAAATATTCTTCCATTATGCTAATTCGCACTAATACCCACTGATACCCGCGCGAATAAGATAGAATACTGAAAAAAGGTATTCAGCACCCACTGTTCCAGTATCGTCTCCGACTACAGTACTAAATGGGCTCGACGTTGCTTAACTTCATAAATCTAACGGGGTATGGTGCTTTCAACGTGATATGGCAGAATACGATAAACTTTGATATATTGAAGTTTTTACAGTATACCTGTTATTTGAGTGCGTGGGAACACTTCTGAACTGGGTATGTAATGGTTTTGTCTGCTTGTTGTTTGCTGTATTTGGTTGACCAAGTTACAAACATTTAGAGTTTTGCAATTTGTTTATTTAGATTTCCCAAGTCTTAACACTGTTTTCGTTTGGCAGATACCTTGCTCTGTACTCGTTTAGTGAGGTCATCAAACCTCCATCTTTCTCTCTTTGTGAAAATCCATGAAGTTTATGCAACTTGCATACTGCAAGGAACCCTTCATGTATTCCTTCTTCTCGTTTTTTCATCACCATTTTGAACAACGTGAGACCCATCTTAATCTTCACATCTGCGTAAACAGCATGCACATATCGACACATGCTATCTGAAATCTTGTACACAGTGTAACCGTATACAAAATCACAGTTTATCATGTTCTTTCGTTGTTTTGTTGAATTGTACACACTCTCTATCTTCTCATCAAATACGCGAGTAGTCTTCCCTGCCCAAATATACGCCCTTCTAGCAGTATCTTCGACGATTGTACTCATTTGTATGCAATGCCTGTGTTTGTGAAATGGCAAATGCAAATCGGCTTCCCAGTACGAGTGCATTGTTGAGTATGGCAAGTTTGGATTTGACGCATCTTCTTTTGTGTATTGCACTCCATGCCACGCTGTTTGGTTGTTATCGTAGGCTTTTGAAGTGTCAATTCTCGAAATAGCGTAAATGACTTCCTCGGCTGAATAGGGAAGAATGCCTGTAAACTTACACAAATGCAACCCTTCGATACTGTCACCAACGTGGTAGCTTGTTTTAGAAATATAAGCATAATGGTCTCGTTCTTTTGCATCCTTTGATTTTGTTCTACGCAATGGGCGCCAATCGGGACTATCTTCGTTCATTCGTAGCACAAAAGCGATATCCTTATCGGTTATACTCATACCCTCAAAATCAGAATTCCGAAATACTAACTCTATTTTTCCCTTTAGTGATGCATCTGCTGCGATTCTTTTCAAGTAATCTTCACCCTTGTCGGCAACAAAGTACAAAAAGTCTTCACTTCTCACATAGCGTGCAAAAGCGTCTTCACGAATTTCCCTAGATACAACTGTTTCGATGGGAGCAAATACTTCGGTAGTAACTACAAGTTCTTCAGTGTTTTCTAGTTGCTTTGCTGACTCTATTGCTTGTTCAACTTTGTTGCGAGCAAATCCATCAATGTTAACTTCGTGTTGACTTCCAATGCACACAAAATCTTTATAAATTTCGATAACTAGTTGCGCTTTTTCTGCATTCTTTGTCTGTGGTGATTTTAACTTTTCTAACTTTCGTAGAAATAGGTAACCTTCTAGATTTAGCGAGCGTTGCAGGTATTTGGTGAAATGATCATTTGCTTCTGGTTCGTTCATCACAAGCTCTAATTGAACTTGGAAGTCTACTATGCTCATGGGCCTGGCCCTTCTGCTTACTGTCATGCTTGAGTGCAAATTGTGGCTGTTAACAGCGTCAATGTCAGCAGATGTGACAGATTCTGTTTAAGAAATGGAAAATTTAAACGAGTCTTTTCTGGTGTGTTATCAAGAAATCAGATAGCTCCTTGAATTCTTACTACAGTTGAGCAATGTTCTTGAGCGAGCAGGCCATCTTTTATGACGTCTGACATCTGTGAATTACTGCCGAAGAACTAATAGCATGAACACAACAAACTCTACGGCTATTCCACCAGAGTCAGGGTTTAATTTCTATGGTTCTTGTGTCGTTGTCGCATTGTACGTAGTTCTGACAGTTGTTAACCTTACATTGCTGCTTTTTAGAAGAAAACACCAACCTGTGCGTGCACACTTCCCACCTATTATGGCCTATTATCAAATATTTACATGTTTTACGATAATTCAGCTGCTTCTTCGAATACCCATTGGCAGGAATGTTTTCAAATACAACAATTTTTCTGCCTCACATAGTTCGATGTTATCGACTATTTTTCATCTTTAAACTAAGCTATTTCCAAACAAAGAAACTAGATGAAGCAGGAAACAAGCGCCGCATCCAAATCATTATGAAACTCATTTCACCATACGCAATTTACTCTATTGCAGGTGTACTACTTGCGATCCACATTGCCCTGTGGCTTTTAACGTGTGGTCTAGTGTCTATACAAGACTATCACTACTTTTCGTTCGAAGGTTGTGGTGTTTACGGGTTGTATTACGTCTTTTACCTGATACTTGTTCTTGGAGTAATTTACACAGCAGTTGACATAGTTTTTGTATGTTTACTGATAAGAGGTGTTCGTGACAACTACGGAATACGGTATGAATGCTTCGCATTGACAGCAATGTGGATAATTCTGCTCATTGTCTTTACCACGCTAGCGTGTATACCAATCTACTCTGATATTTACGAGTATCAGTTTAGTTTTGGATTTATACTTTGCATTGGCTTGTTTATTGATAGTTTCGTATCATGTACACTTCCATGTTTGTTATCTTTCAAAAAGTTGAATAGGAATGAGAAAGAAATAGGGGATTCTGACATGCTGGAACGAATTCTAAACAACGAAGAACATAGAGAACTACTGAAGACTTATGCAGTACAGTCTTTCTGTCCTGAGAGTATCCGTAAGTTAATCGAATATAACTTTAATGCATAGTATGCTGGGAGGATGTAGAAAAGTTTATGACTCTAGAAACTGATGAGTCTCGTCTCCAGTGTCTGCATAATATTATAGAAAAATATTTTGAGAAACATTCACCAGTAGAATTGAATTTACCTGGTACCCTAATTGATTACGTAAAAGAGCTAAAAGGAGTTGTATCATCGTATCGTGAAGGAGTGTGTATTGAGAGAACTCTATTGGAACGACTGCGGATTCATTGTATCACAGATACGCAAGACATTTTCAAACGATTTCAACAAAGTGCGGCATACAAAACTATAGAAAGAGAAGAAATAACAATCAAGACGCAAGAGGAGCTTCTTCATCAAACAGGTATGAATGTCTAAATTGATGCATTCGTATTTGAGACCAACAAGCTCGTTGGTTAATAGGCTAACATCAACACTGGAACACCAAGTACAAACCGTGATAAATTTGATGATTTTAATTCACATGCGAGATTTGAGTCACTTTCTGTCATCCAAATACGCAACACCTGGTAAGACTTTACCTTCCAACAACTCCAAACTTGCTCCACCACCAGTGCTGACGTGGCTAACATCCTTCTCTCTACCTTCATTGACTACCAAACTAGCAGTATCACCACCACCAATAATTGTTACAGTTCCGTTCTTTGTGGCTTCAACAACAGCGTCGATCATAGCCATGGAACCGTTCTTAAAGTTGGCAAATTCGAAAACGCCTGGTGGACCGTTCCATACGATCACTTTTGCACGTTTAATTACGTCTGTGAACAATTGACGTGATTTTGGACCAATATCCAAACCTTGTAAATCCTCTGGTACACCACCTTGTTCATCACTGACTTCAACTGGTTCTGCCTTTTCGCTAAACTCTTTAGCAGCAATGTAATCGACTGGGAAGTGCAATTTGACACCATTCTTGGCTGCCTTGTCTACAATTTCTTGTACAATCTTGGCACCATCTTCATCAAAAATGGACTTTCCAATAGATTTCTTTTCTACAACTTTTTTGAAAGTGTAGGCCATTCCTCCAGCAATGATCATTTCATCAACCTTGTCCAATAAATTGTTAATAAGTTGGATCTTGTCCTTGACTTTTGCTCCACCCAAAATAGCCAAGAATGGTTTTTCTGGATTGGTTAACGCACGTGCGAAATAGTCCAACTCTTTCTTGAGTAAATAGCCAGATACTTTGTGTGCGCTTTTAACACCGACCAAACTACTGTGGCCACGATGAGCAGCTCCGAACGCATCGTTAACATAAACATCTCCAAGTTTGGATAAAGAGTCTCTGAATTTTTGTTGATCTTCTTGGCTGGCTTTGACAGTGTTGCCTTG
>JAESGV010000744.1_pt1 | contig 14166 bp, 14 predicted proteins | sample 9269781 | NCBI WGS metagenome assembly JAESGV01 (sample SAMN15741586, study PRJNA653496) | algae metagenome | isolation source: Tildeniella torsiva UHER 1998/13D and co-occurring heterotrophs from... | place: Slovakia: Slovak Paradise National Park, Hrabusice, Kosice Region | collected 2000-01-01 | reverse complement strand
CCCAAACCCAAACCCAAACCCAAACCCAAACCCAACCCCAAACCCAAACCCAAACCCAAACCCAACCCCAAACCCAAACCCAAACCCAAACCCAAACCCAAACCCAAACCCAAACCCAAACCCAAACCCAAACCCAAACCCAAACCCAAACCTAAACCCAATTATTTTTTTTTTGTTTAATTTTTATTTTTTTGCTTTTTTTTCTTTGAAAATAATTCTTTATTAGTATTTCTTAAATAATAATTTTTTAATGATATCTAATTTCTTTTTTTTATTTTTTTTCTTTAATATTGTATCTTTTAATAATTTAGCTTTTTTATTTTCAACTTATAAAATTAAATTTTTTAAGTTATTTATACATTTGACTTTTTGTTTAAATTTAAAATATTATATTATTTACTTGCATATTATTTACTTTTTTGTCAATACAAAATAGAATATATATTAGTTATAATTTGTTTAAGTTGTAATATTTTTGTTGCATATTTGTTTTATTAATACTTTTCTTTTTTAGTATAAACAAGGTTATAAAGTAACTCTTTTTATTCTTTTATAAATTTACTTTTTTCTTTGTGATATGTTGCTGCTAATTTAATTTAATTTAAATTAGAAATAAATACATTAATTCTTACAAATATATTAATACTTTTAATAGATTTAATATTAATAATTATAATATTATCTAAACTTTTAAAAATAACCTTTATTGAAACTAATAAGATTTAATATATCAGCTTTTTCTAAATAATATTTAACATTATTAATTTTATTTTTTATTGATATAACATCTATTGTTGCCAAGAAAAAAAAGTAAATTATATTGATTATTATTATAATAATATATGTAAATAGTATTTTATACAATAATAAACAAAAAGTATATAATAATATATTTGTTACTTTATTAATATTATTTAAAGAGTATAATACTATTTTGAATTTTATTATGGTGACATTATTATGTGCACATAATAATATTGCAAAAAAATAAACCAGATGTCTTTTTATTAATACTATAAGCTTTTAAGCATTAAGAAGAAGCCAGATGTCTTTTTACTAACATTATAAGCATTTAAGCAAAAAATAAATTAAATATCTTTTTATTAATATTATAAGCTTTTAGGCAAAAAAAAAAGGCCAGATATCTCTTTACTAACACTATAAGCCCTTAAACATTAAAAAAAGCCAGATGTTTCTTTGTTATTATTATAAGTTTTTAAACATTAAAAAAATATTTTAACTTATTAAAGTTTATAATAACTTATTAGTTGTTCAAAAAAGTAATTAAATTTTAATAGTAACCTTAAATTACTGATTATAATTTATTTAGTTTTATATCTTTCATGCTTATAAATATATTTATAATAACAGCCTTTACTAGATATTTAATATATAAAACTGACACTTTTTACTACTAAAAGATAAAAATAATAAGTTAAATATTCTATTAAAGCAAAATAAGCGCATTAAACTTAGTTAAAGTAAACAATATACAAAGCTTGTTTATAAAAAGGAAAAGGACAATATAATAGATGAAAAACTAAAACATTAATGTAAAGTTAAGAAATAAAAAAAACTAGTAAAAAATCCTTCAAATAATATGTTTGATACAACAAAAAGCTAAAAATTAAGATATTAAACGATATAACAGCAAATATTACTTAGAAAAATATTAATAAGATTTAAAAGTGGAAAAAAACTAATTAAATTACTAAAAAAAAGAATTTAAATAGTAAAAAAGCTTAATATCTAAAGAACAAGATCAATTAAAAAGTGACAATGTTTATAGTTAATATTGTTGTTATTTATTTTGTGTATACTTAGGTTTAACGACGAGCAACGCAGTGGGCCAAAGCGGCGAAGAATACCATTGAGGATCCAACAATCCACAAGATGCTTGCTGCGTTTTCGAATTTACCAGCAGTGTAACCGTTAATATTGTAGTTGTTCTCTCTGCATACCCAGAAGATAGCACCTAACAAGAACAATACACTTGAAACCAAGTACAAATCGGTGGCGATGGCGTTACCCCACAAGGAGCTGATTCTTGCACCTCTGGCCTTGGCGACGTTATTGTCGGTATTGTTAGCAGTGGCGGTGGTTGGTAGGATTGGGTAATCTCTGTAGGTTCTCATGGCATCATAACGAAGACCCATATCACGAATGATCAAACTGATCAACCACAAACTAGCGGCGACAATCCAAACAATAGTTCCGTGATATCTTACGTTGTTAAATCCACTTAACCAGCAGGCAGCACCAGTGATGAACAAAGCCATGGAGATGGCAGCGAGTAAGTTGGCAAAAAGGTTGAAAATGTGATATCCATCTCTGGCTCCGTTTGGTCCGACCTTGGCGAAACCACCAAAGTTTGGTACCCAGTTCAAAAGTGAAGCGATGAACCACAAAGAGAAACCTGCTACGAGCAAGCCTCCAATGGGTGTGTAATAAAATGAGGAGTCACGAAGGGCGAGTGCCATGGCAGTCAAATTCAAGACTGATCCTAACCACCAGCCAAGTGCTGATAAGGCACCAAAAACTGATGAAAAGATGGCGAAGCCCTTGCTTTCTGGAACGAAAGCTGGAGCAAGAGTTTGTGTGACAGTGGTTTGTGTTACGACTGTTTCTCCTGGAACCATTTGAGGTTTAACCATGTTGTTTGTAGCGAGTGCATTGTTGTTTACTATTGCGGTACTCATGTTGTTGTTGTTCTGATATCTGTTATCTGAAGCAAATTGAGTATTTTTATTCGTGTCTAATGATCTATTTTTAAAGATATTGCTAATAATGAAAGACGTTGACGAGTTGGATTTGCTGGCAATTATCTTTCATTTGTTTTGCCCAATCTAGGGTCAACAACTTGACGACAAGCACTTTCATTTGTTAAAGTTGTGAGAATGGTCACAAGTCCCACCATTTGTTTGTGCAAATCCAATTACACTATCTAAATCAAAAAAGCGCATGTTTGACCATTTAGGCATTTACATGGCATGTCAGGTTCAGAGTACAGTTTGACAAATATCGCTCTATTTATTTAAATACTTTGCCAAAACATCAAGGATTTCCGTCTACATGTTAGTGTAACCGTATTACATGACATACTTTTTGATATGGTTTCACAATGTAATCGTTCATTCCAGATTTTAGAGCTGTTCTCTTATGTTCCTAAATGTTACAATATTGCATATGGACAAACCTCTCGTGCGTTACCACTCAAACCTATAATTGGGATTGGCTGCATATGTTTATCTGCTTCGATCTTTCTTATTCTAATTGTTGCATCGTGGCCATTGAGCCTTGGCATTTCTAAATGATTAGGACATTTGATATATATCACAAACCTAGATCCATAAAACAAAGGTCAAATGTATCACCAAAACTTCCAAACATCTCGACTGCCTCCATTCCATCATTTGCTATACAGTGTGTATGGCCTGCGTTCTTTATAATGTTTACTAGAACACGTTGATTGATTCTAAAATGTTATTTCATAATAAGTAACATACAAGTTATCCTCTACTACTAATATGTTATATCGTTTTCTCTGTATTGAATCGAGTGCGGGTGAAGGACGCCGTTTCTTAGCAGCTGATGTTATCACTAATTCTGTTTCCACTCGTGTACACGGAACAGTAAAGGTAAATTTGGTGCCCTTGTTTTTCACACTTTCCACAATAATGGTACCGCCCATTAGTTGAATGAGATTTTTGCATATAAATAGTCCTAACCCACTTCCACCATATTCTGAATATGTTCTGTGATTTGCTTGTACAAAACGACTAAAGATACGATTTATCTCTTGTTCCTCCATTCCTATGCCTTTGTATTGTTAATAGTTTGTAACATGATATCAAACCTGTATCTTGAATTGTGAAATGTAACACCAGCTTTTCTGACTCAATCATTTCGGTTTTTCGAACTAATACTGTGATTTGGCCATGTGATCGTGTAAACTTGATAGCATTACTCACTAAATTTCTGAAAAGGTTAAAAATGTTAAATAACAGCTTACATCAACACCTGACAAACTCTGTCTGCGTCGCCAAGAACAGTTACTCCTGCAACTGCAGATAAATCTAGATCTAACACTAAGTTTCTGTTGATTATTTCTGCCTCAAACATTTTGCATGCCATCTTTACTGTGCTTGCCACGTCAAGTGGTGCCATTACACAGGTTACTTGACCAGCCTCCAACTAGTACATTGTTAAAATTTAATGAGTAACGAACTTTTGATAGTGTAAGAACATCATCAGTGATAACCTTTTGATGCTTTACGCATGAGAAAATAGTTGCTACAGCTTCTCTCATTACTGGAAAAATCTTGGAAATGTTAAAAAAAGTTTCAAACGATCTTACATGTTGAACAGCATTATTGATAGTATCGTTTAGAGTAGCGATACTGTTGCTGCGGGACGCTACTATGAGCTCGTGTTCAATGGTATGTAAGTTTTGAGATAAAAGATCACAATTTCCAAATACACCTGCAATGTTAAAATCTGTTCAATCTACACACCTTGTATTGGATTACGAATTTCGTGACAAATGCGATCTAAAATGGTTAATTGACTTGAAAAGAACTCACCAATAAACTCCTCTTGCTTCCTCTGGTTTGATTCTGCTTTTTCTGCTCTTTTTTGTTGTTCTCCTGATTTCTTTTCTGCTTTCTGTATGCTTCCTTTTACTTGTCTTGCCAAAACTAAACTAATAGCCATTTGTGACGCCAAAATGCTCAGAATTTGAACTCTCTTTTCAGTAAATGCGAACGGAATTAGATTATTCTCGACATAAAGTATTCCCTTTAGCTCACCTTGATACACAATAGGCATACCAAGAACTGATTTGACACCGTGTGCCTTGATATATGGATCGAACGAAAGTCCAATTTCTTGTTCCTCGGTTGCCAAGCCCACTACAGTAGCAGCACTATTTCTCGTTACATAGTCTATTACTGTCCTACTTCCTTCTTGCCAAGTAGAGAGTGATTTAGCTTGCAGTGTAGTAATTGTTCCCGACGGTGAGTATTCGGCCTAATATTAGTATTAACTTAATAACATACTTCGACTAAATTATTAATTATCAACGCTCCCTTCTGTGCTCCAGCAGTCTCAACAATGATTTTCATAATGTTCTGCAATAAATGCTTCAAATCAACGGTAGATGAAATCACTTGACTAGCTCGTATAATTGAATCCAAATCCATCTATATATTGTTAATTATAACAAAAAAAAGGTTACCTTTAAAAGATTAGATTCGTTAAAAGTATTTGCTGTTGGTCTTGTATTCATGAAACTTGACATGAATGACTGAGAGTCAAAAACGTGAGATGATATGGTGGCAGCAGAAGATCGTTTGCTGTTGGTTGTACCGCCTGTTGACGCCTCAAACGAAGATGTAGATGACGTGCTCGACGTAACGTTTGCTTCTATGTCCAGATGATATTTTTGGCCTAATGTAGCACACTTTCCAAATGCCTCCCATCTCTTATAAGCCATAAACGATTTTTCAATGTAAAAATGCGACAAATTCTTTTGATTTGGGTAGTGCTTTGACTGTAGTATAAATTTGGCGCATAACTCATTACACAGCGCCACTAGAAATGTATATCCTGCTTCCTCAGCCGCGGCAATAGCTCTATTGTACAAATCTGCTGCCTGAAGTCGAGCTGTGTTAACAGTAACGATACTCTTAAGAATATTGCTGCTCTCTTCAAACTTAATTGCTTCGATGCGTTTCAACTCTGCAGCTGCAATCAAATACATAGGAGCAAAGTTTTGTGGGCATACTTCCACCCATGAAGCTAATCTGTTCAAATACACTTGTGTTTCTATTTGATGGGTATCTGCGTCTTCTGTATCATACACAGCCGCTGGTACCAGTACCATCAACATATTCAAAACTGATTCTATAAATCTTCCTTTGATCAAGTTGATATGAGCGTAAGCTTCCAGTATACATTTTTGTGCTTCATGTAGTTTTTCTTTTTTGTTGTCTCCGTCTGTTAAGACATAAAGCATGTAAGACTTCAGTACGTTATATTCAGTGAGAGCGTACAAGTTATTCTTGTCTTTCATGACGTTTACCGCGGTAGTGTCATCCATATCATAAAATGCGATCTGCAGAGTCTTTAGGAGTACTCCAAAAGCACTCAATACGGCTCCCGTGTCCTTGTCTTTAATCTTTTCCAGATAACCACTATGCTCATTAACATAAGCACTAGCATGAGATAATGGAATATCTGTGAAAAAGATACCTGTTGCATGGTATGCTCTGGCCAACGAAGAGTAGTACACCTCACCAGACTCAAGTCCAAATTTGTATGACTTTCCCACAAGTTGCATGCTCTCGCTCAACGATCTGAAAAAGGTCGCGTTGTACGCACCAAACGAGTAGTATGCTTTACACTTCATAACTGCGTTTTCGCTAATATCTGCTAATCGAATAGCAAGGGTTGAAAAATCGTAAGCCCTCTGAATAGAAAATTGGTGTTCAGCAAACTGTGCTTCATGAGTAATAATGAAGCTGCTGTACAAACTAAACGCAACCGGCGAATCATCTGTTATTCCATACCGTAGTGACGTTAACGTTGCCAACGAAATAAGTAGTGGGTAAAGATCACCAAAGTTTGCTTGTGTAGCAATGCATAGCTCCATAATAATCCTCAACGCAAGTCTATGATGATGCTCCTTCATCGTGTTGACTTCATTGGTCACTTGGTTTATAGCTAGCTCTGTAGTAGTCTTTCTCTCCAGTAGTTTATCAATTTCCGTAATGGTATGATCTAACATTTTTGAAATCTCTATTTGAGTTGCAGGTACTTGTACTCCTAATACTTGTAGACCTTTCATGCCAACATCAATCATTTCTGCAAACTTGTTCGAGGCAGATAATATTGACAAGAGTAGTGAGTAGATAGTTGCTCTTTGTAGATCAGTTACACACTGACCCTCCAAGTACATTGCTGTTTCTTTTGCCTCTTCATACAGATGGTTCAAAACAAGTGTTTCACATAGCATCGAATAAAGTGAGAATTCAAAATCATTGTGCTCACTACTCCATATCTGATTACTATGCTTTGCGTACTTGAAAAACTCAACACCGCTACGTAAAAACGAAAGAGATGATTCGTATGCTATAGCTTGTCTTGCTTGCTCGGCTGCTAGTTTGTTCAAACTAGCGTACTCTAATGCAACCTTTTCGTCTACTTTTTCATCAAACAATAGAGGCATTCCTCGATTGATGTGATATAACCCATCAAGTAACAAGTTATCATATTTTGAATCACTGTCACTTGAACTCGTCTTATAACTAATGTTGTCTTCTGCTGCTTGTGAAACTTGCTCTCGTTGTTCCATAATGTAACGACCCACTACAATGTGTATACGGTACTTGGTAGGGTCAGATAGTTGTGAATAAAATGATGATCTGACTTTATCATGAACGAAAGAGATCTTTTCGACCATTGCTGTTATCAATCCATTACTGTATGCAGGTACGAGCGACTCAGCTACCTGATCGAAACTAGTACGATGACCTAGATTGTTCATCACCGAAGTTAAAAATACAACATCAAAACTGTTTCCAAGACAACTCGCTATTTCTAGAGTAGCAATCGTCGGTTCAGGAAGACTCTCTATTCTACAAGTATAAGAATGAATAAAATTGAAACGAACCTTGCCAGCATCAAATGAACAATATCATCATGAGCCCTCATATTAACAACATCCTCCATTCGCCAAGTCCATTTCACTGTACTCTCTACTATTCCTGACTGAGTACTACTAGCACTGTCATTGCTGTCGGTGACACTGCTCTGTTTTATGCTATCCGATTTATTTTTATCGGCGAGTGCTCCGGTTCTCACTAGATGGAACAGGCCTTGCTCGTATATGCTTTCAATTAGCATCTGAATGTACAGTGGATTTCTAGTTGTAAGAGAAAAAAATAACCTTTCCATACCCATTTGACCGTCTATAACAAAACTCTGCAAGTTCCATGCATCGTCTTTGCTCTACTTCTAATACGTCAGGTTCGTCAGTAAAAGCGAAAGCAGAGATAGGATTCAATGTATCAATCAACCATTTCCCAATATCTTCTGGACCTAGTGGCTTCAAGTTGATATAGTGTAATCTTTGTTGTATGGTATCTCTTATTCTTTGTAACGAACTTGTCAAAAATGTGCTCTCATCGACTTCGTTGTCTCTGTACGCCATGATTAATAAAAAGTGCTGCACCTCGCTGTCACCTAGTATGTACTGTATAACATTCATAGTAGCAACATCACAGAATTGTACATCATCCAAAAACAGTACCAAAGGGTTTTTCTCAGATGAAAATACCTTGATAAGACTCTTGTAAGTTTATGATCATGAAGCTTACCTTTGAAATGCAATCATAAAACGATGCATATTATCAAGCTGTGTTCCAGCAGATACTACAACTGCGTCATCTTGCTCTGGAATGAGTCTGACAAGTTCAGGAACAACATCCATAATCAGTTGTCTCTGTGAGCCTAGGCTTCGTATTATTTTTTGTTTCCAGATTTCAATTTTATCTGCTAAGATCAGGTAAAGAATGTAATATTACATACCATCGCTCTCTGTTAGGATGTATCTCACTAGTTGGTGCATAGCCTCTATTAATGCAGAATACGGAGTATTGCTATTAGGTTGAAATTTTCCAGATACAACTATCCCTCCTCTCATTTGTACAGGTCTTCTAATCTCATTTACAAGAGCACTCTTGCCAAGACCTGACGCGCCTGTAACAACAGCAACGTTAATTCCCTCACCACCTCTTGCAAGGTCAAAGAGTTCTAACAACTTTCTAATCTCGTCACTTCTTCCATACAATGCCTTTGATACTGAAAAACGTTCGGAGAAATCTCTTCTACCCAATGCAAACACATCTTGATCCAATAAAACATTGTCTCCTCTTTTGTGCATGATCGACCAACAATGTTTCAAATCGTACAGTATCCCCTGACTACTTTGGTACCTACTCAAACAATAAACAATTTTTTTTAAAAATTGGTCTACCTATTCTCTGCGTCTTTCATCATTAGTTTTAGTGCTATATTCGACAAAATAAGTGGTACTCGTGGAGAGATAATATGCGGTGGAACAGGTTGGCGGCTAAAAGTCAAAAAGATAACAACAACATACGCGACATGACAGTGAATCAATTCCATAGGATCCATAGATGTAAAAGGTAATTGTCCACAAAGCATTTCATAGAGGGTAACGCCTAATGAGTAATAATCCGTCCTGTAGTCAATCATTTTGTTCATGCGACCAGTTTGCTAAAAATTAGATACTTTGATGTGACAAACCTCTGGCGACATGTAACTTAACGTGCCGTCTAGATGACCTGCCATAGCAGTCGATTTCTGTCCTATTTCACGCAGCTTTGTGGCACACCCAAAATCTGTTTGTTATTATATTGTCAAACACGTACCAATTATTTTTAGTTCCAGATTGTTGTTAATGATAACATTTCCTGGTTTGATGTCCTATGTATGTTAAAATAAGAATACAGAACCTCATACCTTGTGAATAATACCCAAAGAATGTATCTCTTGTAGGGCGGCCACAACTTGAATGCTTATTTTTGTTATTGTTGCTATGTCAATAGGAGAGTTGCGCAAAATAAAATTAGCCAAGTCTTTTCCATTGAAATCGGTTTGCATTATCGCACCAAAAAATCCCTCCGTTCCGTCGTCTGAACTTTTTTGTATAAAATCAACGTAGTCGATTATATGTGTGCTGCCTTTTGTGCTCCTAACAATGTCATACTCTTTGCGAAGTTTGCTAAGATCTTTAAATGTTTGTGGTTGTCTTCCTAACAGTTATTAGAAATTTGTTCGTGTATTTGTACTCGTAGTTTTTATGACCACTTTGATTGATTCATGTGCATCGTGTCTTTTTGCGACAGCTCTAAAGATACGAGACGCCTAAATATTAGACCGGTCGCAGAGTAACTTACTTTTCCACTGTGTAATATTTCGTAATCTATCTTCAACTCCCAACCACACAGCTGTGCTGCATCAACCAGTGCATCTTCACACATAACCAAAAGATTGTCACAAAAAGTCAAAATATACACGCGGAGGTAAAAAAACAGTAACCAAAAAATATGTCACGTTTCAAATATATTTTTTGTAAATATTTTTACGTGTTAACCAATTAGTAAGCAAACAACCAACATCGCATGACTTTGCTTGTGGTTGTACCAGACGAGATCCTACAACTCATTTTTGAATTCGTTCCAAACCACAATCTGCTTCAATCAGTTTCACGTACTTGTCGGCTTTGGAATTATTTGATTTCTGATGAAGAGTTTTGGCTAATTAATTGCGAAAAACATGCAGACAGAGCAAACATTTCGGCTTTGATGTATTTTATTACGCTTAATCAATTGCAACAACATCAAAAAATGGATAAACTACCTCTTTTACAACTGTTAACACTCAATTTAAAACCCGAATTGAACCAATTTGTACTAAACGATCGTGATTACATCAAGAAAGTCTCAAATGAAGCGAACGAATTTATTTATTTTAGAGAAAATAAGAATTTGGAAACACTTGTCAAAGATGACGAAAACATTATCAGTGAGGTACCACTCCAGTCCATGTTTGGTACGTTACCAATTGCCTACATGGAGATGACTTTAACATCAGGCAAAGATGTTTCGATAGGGTTAGCAGAGTCGAGTTACAAGCTTGACAATCAACCAGGATGGAAAACCAACTCTTGTGGGTATCACGCTGACGATGGAGGGATATTTATTGGTCCAGCTTCTACTGCAACTGCTAAAAGACAAAAGTACACAACTGGAGATACAGTAGGTGTTGGTATTCACTCATCAAACACAGTATTCTTCACGAAGAATGGTGAGCTTCAGATGATCGCATGTAAAATACCAGATGGTGTGGATCCATTACGCGTTTGTATCGGAATGTGGAAAGAAGCAAGAGTAAAACTAAACTTTGGAAAGGATAGATTCAAGTTTGACCTAGCAACACTACCAATCACTGATACTCAAAATCTACCAACTATTGGACAAAACGAAGAGTTCAATCTGGAACAACTTCTTGCTCAGGGTCTTCCATTGGAAGAGTTAATAGTTATACTTCAACATAGAATACATCGATTAGAACAAATGCGAAATGATAACCAGCCAGATGACGTGGAGTTTTAGAAGTGTCTTATTCTTGTTTGTGTGTGGTCATTAAAGTGCAATAAAAGGCCTGTTTGTAAAATTAATTTAGAAAGTTCCAAACTAGTTGTTTTGACACGAACATGGATAAGAACCTCGTGCTGTTAATTGGAAATACTGCAACAAAACTTGACGCTCAGAATACAGAGTGGACTCTTTATGTCAAAACCAAAGAACCAGAGTTTCAAAAGCTACTTAGAAGAGTAGATGTTAAACTCCATGAAACTTTTGTACCTCCCACGGTTACATTAACTTCTCCATTTACTATCACGAGACAAGGATGGGGAACATTTACAGTAAAATTACAAGTCGAGGTTGTGTCACATCAAGGCAAAGTAGTACGTGGAGCTTTTAATTATAAGCTTCAATTTGACCGCTCTGATGCTGCATTGGAGTATATTATGGCACTACCAGATCCATTACCAGCCAGAGCACAGTCCGCACCAGTACAAAAAGTTATTCCAAACGTGAATCGCTTTGGAAAATTCTATGACCTCACGAATGTCGTTATATCTATTGGAGACTACACCACTATCAGAAATAAGGATTATATTACCTATTTGCATCACAACGCACGTTATATATCTACTTATGCACAGTCATTCATAGTTTCAAGTATGTTCAACAGAGAAGTACACTGACCTTTTAGCCGGCGAGTTAGTTTGGGGTCTTGGACGAAACGAATACGCACAGATTGGTTGCATAGCAGACAATAACACTACAAATTATCAAACAGTCGAAAAGTTTGCTCCCGTCAAGACATTTGGACCTCAACATAAAATAGCAGAAATAGTCTCAGAGAGAAATTTTACTCTCTTTAGAACTGGTATGTTACTTCTGTTTTTTTAACTGTTCCAGTGGACAGCCAAGTTTATTTCGCTGGCAGATACATGAACGATGCAACAACACATCACTCAGGACCAAAACGCATAGCACATTTCGACATGTTGAGATTTAAAAATAACAATCACTCTGCATCTGTTCGCGTGATAAAGATGGCATCGTCACCTACACACAGCGTGTTTATTGTCAGTGATGGATCAGTATACGCACTGGGTTCAAATCATGTATTCCAATGTGGAGTTGACAACGTTGCCTATTTACACAATATTGAATACATCAAGTACTTTAAAGAAAAGTCGATTGCCGTGAAAGATGTTGCGTGTGGTTCGCTCCACACAATGTTTTTAGCACGTACGTTGAGTAATTATTCTAACAAATAGTTGATGGAAGCTGCTACTCTTGTGGAAACAATGAATCAGCACAGTTAGGTCTTGGTTCAATTTCAAAAAAACGTTTGATTACCAGTATTAGAGGATTACCAGAACCTGTAAAGCACTTGCAGAGCATAAATAACTTGTCACTTTTCTTGACAGAGAATAACAAGGTATTTGCATGCGGTCAGCATTCACAAGTAGTTCCTGGACTACCCGAGTATATCGAAAAGCCAACAGAGATTCTATTGCCAAGAGACTTTACATTATCTAGCACATTCTTGGGCCCATTAGGAATTGCATTTATTTCCAAGGATGCGCGAGTAGTTTTGACTGGAAAAGATGTTTCTGGATATAATAATCAACAACCCATGAGAGAACTCAAACTAGCAGCATTAGATGTCCTCAAAGTTGATAAGAGATTAGAACCAAAAGTTAGCGTTGGAGAACGTCACATGTTGATTTATTTTACTAGTAAGAAGATTTACATTTGTTAACACTTACAGAAAAACAATACTCGGCTACTGATTTTTGGAATTTGAATTCTAATCTTGCTAGGGATGTCCCCACCAGAAAGACCAGATTTAGTGACGTTTCCATAAGAGCTACAACCATGTCTCTGTTCTCTTCAAACACCATGGACTTTTCATACCATTAAATTTTATTTCTTTAAGAATTCTAAGCCTTTTTTAGTTACGAATCGTTCACTAATCTTTGTCCTCTTATCTAGACCTTCTACTTCGGTATCAAAGAGAGGTCCTTTGCTGTCTGTTGTTGTTATAATAGGACCAATCATTATCGATCTGCCATCGTGTGAATCATTTAGCTTCAACAAATATTGTACTTGTTGTGTTGATAGATCTGGACATACAATGTTTTGCATTTCTCCGTCATTCTTAAATGGTTCTTTTCCAATTGCAAGAGCATCGGCTGCTTGTCTTACGGTTTTGAATAATTCTCCTTGTGCAAAGTTTCCTCTTTTCTCGAATAGTGTTTCTAACATATTGATACTCATTTTGACTTTTAAGGCGTTACTCTTTGGATCCAATAGTATTCTATTAAACACTACCGCATCAATGTATTGAGCAATAGAGTATACGAAATGTCTAGTTATTCTGTTATCAAATCCTGCTTCTTCCAACTCTTTCTTGTATTGGTCTATTACTTTCAATAGGTATTTCATGGTTGCTCCTCCCTCAATAGATATTGACCTCAAATTCTCGTCATTGTTGTCAAAGATCGCATCAATTATAACAGTATCCAAACGAGTAAATGCTGATTCCAATAGTGACAAATACGACTTGCATAGTACTCTACACAACTCTAGTGAAAACTCATCCCAATTTTTAACTGTCAACTTCTCACGTGGTTCGTCACGAGTAGCAAACTTTGGTGTTACAATTCTTTCCTTTTTTCGTTTGTCTGTTATTGGTCGTACTCTACATTCTGCTGCTGCTCTATCCATACCATTTGAAATACTCTTTGGGCATACATCTCGTTTGAGTAAATTTGCCAATTGGCATGTTACTTTACACCAGTATACCATAGCCGCCGAGTCATCTATAGAAGCTGCTGTTTCTGAAGCCAATGCAAGTGCATTTGATATGTTTGTTGAAATGGATGGATTCTTATCTGGTGTCCAATTTGTTAACGTTTTGTACAGGATGACAACTGATTCAGGTGTAGCAACAGTATAGTTTGGTTCACTGTATAAAATAGCGTGATCAATTAAA
>JAESGV010000743.1_pt1 | contig 14194 bp, 13 predicted proteins | sample 9269781 | NCBI WGS metagenome assembly JAESGV01 (sample SAMN15741586, study PRJNA653496) | algae metagenome | isolation source: Tildeniella torsiva UHER 1998/13D and co-occurring heterotrophs from... | place: Slovakia: Slovak Paradise National Park, Hrabusice, Kosice Region | collected 2000-01-01 | reverse complement strand
TCTGTACAGACATCATGTGCCCTAGGTTTGGATTGCTTCTCAAATGTCACCTGTCACCACGCAGAGCTTGTAACAGAACCAAAGCAAGAAAGTGCCTGTGACAAGGCAACACCACAAAAGATGCGTTACAGTAACGATAAATTAGTATTTAAGCAGATCCTTGCAAAATTAACAACTACACGCGATCAGTTTTGCTTCTCTTGAGTGTTAGGAATTAAATCCCTTTTCTTCAAAATTGGGATTGGATTTCCAGTGGTGGATCCACCTGTAAGTGATGAGTTTGGCGAGTAAGATCCATTCTTTGGTGGTGAGTGTGGATGCTTCTTCTTTTTGGTAACAATTCTAACTGGTTGTTTCAATGCTGGAAAATTTTGATTCGTTACGATCAAGTCTTCACTTCTCTTCTTTTCTACTTGGGGTGGAGGTACAGTTCCAGATGTTTTGAACGATACCTTTAAATGTTTTCTACCAATTTGATAACCATTCATTGCTTCAATGGCGCGAATAGCATCACTCATAGAGTAGTATTTGACAAAACCGTAACCTTTGCTCTCTCCTGTTTCACTATCTGTAATAACCTTGATGGACTCAATGGCTCCAAACTGAGAAAATAGTGCATACAATTGTGTATCACTAACATCTGATGGTAAATGGAAAACGAACAAATTGGCTCCAGCATCTGCTACTTGAGGTGGAGAATCAGTCGAAGATGATTCTGTGCTCTTTCTTCTTGGTCTTGGTGGTGTTACAGGTGGTTGTGCGTTCAGTGACATGGTGTGGAATGCCAATGGAATTTGGTTAGTTGGGTAGTTGTAGAATTGTTGTTGATAATAAAAGTTGTACGAAGCGTCGTATTGTGGTACATAAGCATTTGCAAATGGCTAACGTTAGTCGTTGGAACATGCAACATACTTGAGTAAAATATTCCATTGGTTGAGTATTGTTGTCGAATTGTTGTTCTGGAATGTATTGTTCCTCATCTACTGAACGTTAAAATATATGGAAACATACCATTTTGCAGTAATTGCTGTGGTTGAGTATACAAGTGGTTTTCTACGTGTCTTGGTTTCGATGGTCGATTATTTTGTCGTTGCTTTCTTGATGTCTTTTCACCCTCTGATTCGGCGTATCGTACAGACAGGCCAATGTCCGATTGGTCGAACAGGTGTCCATTCATAGCATTCAGTGCTTCTGTTGCTTGTTGTTGATTTGCGAAACGAACAAAGCCTATTTGTCTGCTTTCTCGCGTATTCTTGTCGATCATGACTTTAACGTCCAAAACTTGTCCGAATGGCTCAAACAACTCTTTTAATTCGTCTTCGCGTTGATGAGCAAGTAAATTCTTAACATATAAATTAGATGAAGGTGGGAAACTAGTCGTTTGGGAATGACCAGGTGTCGTTGGTGTTGGTGGAGAGTTTGGCGTTGCGTTCGATAACTTGCATAATAGTGTTTTGTTGTGTATTTGGTAACCATTCATAGCTTTGATAGCCTCGCGTGCGTCACTTGCATTTGAAAACCTAACAAAACTGAAAATATTAAATAATAATGATCAAATAAATGGTACCCGAATCCAAGACTTGCTCCATTATTGTTACGATTGTCAAGCATGACTTTGCAGCTAACAATTGTTCCAAACTTGGTAAATAATTCTCGTAACGTAGAGTCGTCAACATCCTGAGGTAAATACTTGACAAATATGTTGCATTCATCAAGTGGAACATCATCGCTGGTAGGAGAATGAACTTGTTCCGATGATTTTTGTTTGGCGTTTGTATTGTTTTTTCGATGTATTGTTACTGGTGGCTTCTGTTTCTGTAGAAGTTGTACTTTTTGTACAGAGTCGTCTTCGTGTTCTTTGTTGCTCATGATAGGCGTCTATGATAACAAAGTGCTCGAAACTCGCTAGACTTTATTGTCCAATAACTGGAACAGGTTCGTGAGGGTTCTACCTGAACTTGTTTTTCCAGACCAGCGCTGGTTGATCGATAAAATTGAAATGTTGGTTGTCAAACATTGCAGCATGTTGACGTGAATAGGATCATGTCATATTCTTTTTCATTTTGAGCAAAACAAACATGACTGTGTGACTCGCTTCAGGTTTAAGCATGAAGATCCTGAATACTCCTTTAATTGGTTAAAAATAGTTGTTTCCCAAGGTCTGTAGCAAAAGCAGCACCGTTATTGTTGCTTTCTAGCATAACTATATTACAAGCAGTCTCTTTTGTAGTCTCTATATGCTCAAGCTCTGTCTCTTTAAAATTCTCAACTGGTACACGCCAAATGTAACAATTTCTGTGCTCAATATCTTGATTATTTGTCGCAAAGTAAACGTAACGACCATTGGATGTTATATGAGTTGGATACCCTTTTTGTTGGAATGATTTGTCCAAATAGATAACACTTGTAACTTCCATCTTGTCTAAATCAAACAGAGCAACTCCTGGTTGAATGTCTGGTTGCTTACCGAGTCCTAGTATGAGCACTCTAGTTTCTGGTATTAAGCAAGACGAATAGATGAATAATTTTTCATCCTTGTTTGTCCATGTTTGTTCGATTTCCATTTTTTCCAAATTATATATAGTGATGCTATTGTTTTGTATAGCGTGCTCCGTTCCTGGTTGAAACTGTACTACAAATAACTGTGGCTTGTTTTGATTTTGATGTTTCGCCTCTACAGTTCCTAGTCTGTCAAGATCTACTAGATTTCCCGTATCGTTGTATGTTTTTAGAGCAATTTGTTTCAATTGGTTCCCTAGTGGTGCGTCTTCCTCTGGAATGTATATACTTTTCATGTACGAGTTGACAAGACCCGATCCCAATGTAAATGGTATGGAAAACGTTCTATTAACTTTAACGCTAAAGTCCACTAGTGAAAATGCTGCAATACGGTAATTCGCCGCTTGATACGGCAGGTATATTAAGTACACTCGTGACGAAGAAAAATCGTACATTGGAGGCAAGTACGAAACAACAAAACCGGAGATCGGGAATGCATTTGTTATCTTCAACGATGAAAAGTCAATTTTTAGGAATGTTGACGTAAAGTTTTTGCTTGCAAAAAGATACAAATAATCGTTTGTCGCTTTGGCTGTGTGTAACTCGAATGGGCCGTCTGATATTATTGTTTTGTTCCGTAGTGCGAATCTTTCGTCTAACGGGCGAGCATATAGAGATGTGGCAGCCACAAGCAGCAACAATGAGCTCAACAGTCGCATTTTGCAAAGTTGGCCAGCCTGGCATGTTCGGAAAATAGCTAATCGTTACAGACTGTCAGATTGTTGAGTTTCCTTTAATGAACATGGCAATTGTTACACGTCTATCCTATACGCAAAATCATTTGACTACAGTGTTTGCACAATTATATCTATAAAGAACTTCGTGGGATTATTCGCCACTCTCTTCAGCTTTTCGCACAAGTTGTACCTGATAATAGGATAGTCTCCCACTTGGACAATTCTTTGGGAGCGTGTAGCTCCCGACGCTAATGATAAGAAAACTGACTCTGCTATTGATTCAAATATGAAGTTCACTCCTCTTTGTTCACGTGAACATACTTCAAAGTACTGCACTCCTAGATCTTGGGCGTAAAAAAGAGCACGCTCATATAAAATAGCCCGATTTGGTAGATCTGATTTGTTGCCAACAGGTACCTTGATACCCTTGTAGCTACGTTCGAAATTAATAAGTGTTTGAACCTGAGCGAAAGAGTTCTCTGATGTTACATCAAATACAAAAAATGCTGCCACACAAGTAGGTAAGTCATTAGAAAAAGTTATTTTAACAATGTTTCTGCCTAGTTTTGCGTGTTTGTGTTTTTTTGGTTGTGCTGTAAAGTCTGGTGTTGAGTTATTTGCGAATCGTGCGATAAGACTTGAGGCTCCAGCGCTGTGATGCCCTCTTACGTAGAAATTGAACGCGAAAGTGAAACGATTACGAGGAATAAACGCAGGAATATCAACAAGTTTGATACTTGCAACTGACATATGATGTATGCGTGTTTTAGTTTACAACTTTTTTGAGGTCTTCTGCTTTGTCTTGTGGTTCATAACCAAGTTCTGTTCTTGCTGTATCTATGTCTAGCCAGTTCGTGTCATTGTTTGAGAGACCAAAATATGTAGAACATGAGCTCTGGTGCTTGATAACATACTCTGTACATTTTTGCAAAAACTGTTGTGCATCACGTTGGCTCATCCATACACAACTCTCATCACCACAAGGGTTCTCTTCAACGTATGGATTGTTCATGACATTAACCCACCCTAACCTCATGATCACAGCAGATCTATCATTTTGCTCTTTGACAAAATCATTCACTAACGATTCACACTTGAGCTTGCTACCAATGTATGAATAGACACCTTCTACGTCGTTTGGAGCAAAGTACTTGTTAATAATATCCTTAGTACATGGAACTGCATCTTCTGCTTTCAGTTTTGGTATATCGTGTGAGCCTACAGTTTGTGTAAAGATACTATTTATCACTGGTGTTTCTCTGTGATAGTACATGACCATAACTGAACTTGCGTATAGTATCTTTCGAATACCATTCTCTTTGCACGCGTTTAGCACGTTTTCTGTACCTCGCACGTTGACTAGTTCTATTCTTTTAGGATTTTGATTTTCCAGTAGAGCTGCCAAATGTACGACGATATCGATGCCTTTTAAACATTCGCGTAGTTTCTCATGGTCGAGTATGTCACACTCAAAGTAGTGGTCGTCAGGTATATTTGGCAAAGACCAATGATTTTGAGCGTTATCGATAATTATTCTCTCTGACTGGTCCCTTGCCCTGTCTAACAGGTATATGTCATAGTCTTTATGTAGTTGAGCATAAAATAATCTTCCCAATACACCAAAGCCGCCTGTTACTAGTATTTTTGTGTGCATTGTTTGGACAACTTGATAAATTGTAAAACGGGTGCATTTAATGTTCTGTTTCGGTAGGACCTTTGGTATACTCTGCAATCACCAAGTTGTGATCAGTGGCCTATTGTTAGCTTGGTAACTAGTCTTACTTTTCCACAATTTATAATCCTACTTGAAGAAAGTCTCCAATCGTCTTTCAGTTCACCTTTTTGCCATATATAATCTATTCTAGTCGCAAATCTACAAGTACTGATGTACGCATCTTGATCATTTGGATTGCATTCTCTAAATACATCCTTGTATTGACTGTCTTGCATCCATTTATACACATCTCCACGTGGAAGCTCTTTATTGTTCTGCTCTCTGACTGCTGATATTTTACTCATATACTCCAAACTGTAATCTGTTCCATCTGCGCAGATAGCGTTAAAATCGCCCATAACTATCTGTGTACCGTGCGCGGATATGTGATTCTGAAAGTTTTTCAATTCTAGTAGTCGTTTCTCTTCATCAGATGGATTTAGGTGCAGCGAATATATCGTAATGTCGTTGTCGTTTGTAAATGGGTGATCTACTCTTACTTTAAGCATGCTTCTAGTGCCACTTTTATGGTTTTTCTGCTCAACAATCGCATACCTAAATATTAACCAAAATATATCAAATCATACGCAGAAACAATAGCGTTTCCATACCCAACGAAATAGTCGCATTTACCAAAAGCTATATTTTCTAATTTTAATCCCTTAGCAAATGAAATAAGAGAATCTTTTGGCTTATTTGAGTAATGGCAAACTTCGTTGAGCGAAAGAACATCCAACTTGTATAGTCGAAGTAATGTAACAAGCAATGGTACATTTCCCGTTCTACTGTCTCCAGCAGACGACCATCCATGTACGTTGAGTGTGCCAATGCGAAAACTGGTGTTGTTCATTTGTAAACAATGTTCACAGTGGAGACGTGTGAAGGCACCGTGAGAGTACAGGAAAACACTAAAATTAATTGTTCTGGGGGTAGTGTTTGGTCAAGTGTATGTTAAATTTACCATCTCACTCCATAGTCACCCGTTTTATGTAAATATTTTGAAAAACATCGCAGAAGATTAAAACTGGGAAAAGGCTCAAAGTGCTTGGAACTGGGTGCTGGCTGTGGCATTGTAGGAATATTTTTGGCAAAACTTGGTTGTCATATCGTTACCACAGACCAAGCAATTGTACTACCAACGTTAGATTCGAACATTAGTCTCAATGTGGATAGAACTGATGTAGATTTACAAATCAAAGAACTCAGTTGGGGAAATGACGAACAGATATCTAGCATTATGGAAAAAGAAAAATCTTTCGATTTCATTTTTGGCTCAGACATAGTGTTTAACGTTAACATGGTGGATCCCTTACTCGAAACAATACACAAAATGGCTAGTAGAAGAACACAAATATACATTTGTTACGAAATACGTGACCCAGATGCACATACCTACTTTTTAAATCATGTTGAAGGTCACGGATTTGAACTAAAAGAAATCTCTTCGTCCAAGTTTCACCAAGACTACGATGACGACCGAGTATTATTGTATCATCTTACAAAGAGTGATGAAGAATAATTTGTTGTACTTGTATGTGCTCGTTGCCGTAAAATAAAAAATTTGCTATTAAATTACTACAGTCCAACAAGCATTATTTACAAAGCACTGGTTGTCTTCAAACAAAACAATGACGGCATCTTACCCGAAAATCAAACGTTCGCTCCCTATTGATGTTGCTTTTGTTGAAAGTGACTTCGAAATTGTGAAACAACTCACTACCGAATCGAATGCGTATGAACAGTTGCACAACGGTTCACCTAATTATTGGTGCAATCTTCACAACTGTAATCAATCGTTTCACAAACTCAGTGAGTACGATGCGCATCAACAAACATGTCATCGATTTGCCTGCAGTGTTTGTCAACATCTTTTTCCAACAAATAGGCTTCTAGACATCCATTACCAGGAGAGCCACGACAACTACTTCAAACTCATGGCACAAAAAGGACGGCTTGTATATGAATGTTACATAAAAGAGTGTGGGAAACGGTTTGACCACCACCATGAGAGAAATGAACACATGATTGAAGTTCATCAGTACCCACATCATTATAGGCTAGATTTTGTTGTATCGTTTAAAAAGCGAAAAGATAAGAAATACGTCAACAGAGATTTGATGGAAGATGAACAACATCCTACAGAACAAATCTCTAAAGCCAACAGAGGAAATACTAGAAAGCCAATAGCATTCCCTCACAAATAAATAATTGTACAGTGCACTGTAAGAATACCGTACAAGGCGAAAAGCTCTTTCTTTTTGTAACTTTCTCAAACACAAAGAACACACATAGGATGGACGCTGTCGAGTCCAAAACCGTGCGTCGCTTCGTACTGCGATTGTTTCACTCGCGTTTTAGAATTGCAGGTGCTGCAGGTCTTGTATTGGCCACAATTTTGTTATTTTTATTATTAAGAAAACCTGCAACTAGTGCAACTCCCACAATCAACTCTAGTGGAGGCGGAAGTGTCAGTGGACATGTAGACATTTCTTCAGGAGGAGTAATACCTAAACGTGGCGGATTACCAACTATTTTCGTTTCTATTGCATCATATAGAGACAATCGCTGTCAAAACACTATCACAGAGCTATTCAAAAAAGCAAAACATCCAGAACGTATTTTTGTTGGCATAGTCCAACAAAATAATGCTGCAGTAGACAAGGATTGCGCAGCGCCAGAAATCTTGGCACAAGATTTTATCCCAAAGGACCATGTTAGAATATGGCGTGTAAACTATCGTGAGGCAAGAGGACCATGTTGGGCGCGTCATGCCGCTATTGAAAAACATTATCGCGATGAAGACTATGTCTTCCAAATCGACTCTCACTTACTATTTACTCAAGATTGGGATCAAGTTTTAGTCACGGATCACCAATCACTGCCACCAAAATCCACACTTTCACATTATCCTCACTCTTATGAAGATGGAGTCGGTCCACCACAAGATCACGCTAACACTATGCCATTCTTGTGCAGTGGAAACTATGGAACAGATCCAGAAATTATGGTTCCAGGAGGAGCAGTGCATCACATCGAACCTGGAAAATTCCCACGTGAAACACAATTCATGGCTGCTGGTTTCATGTTCTTCCCTGGCATTGCTTTGAAAGAAGTTCCTTATGATCCATACCTGCCATTCTTATTTGTCGGTGAAGAATTGACATTTAGTGTTCGATTTGCCGCCAAAGGCTGGAGATTCTTCAGTCCATCAAAGAACGTTTGCTTCCACTTCTACGGACGAAAAGAGAGTCCTCATTTTTGGGATCAAAGCGATCGCCATCCCGATTACGACTACTTGAATAGACGATCGAGAGAAAGAATTAATTACATTTTGGGAATTCAAGCACGCATGGAGGTTAAGAATGCAACCTACACATTGAGAGAATCCGTCAAATACGGCATTGATTATAACAATCCAGAAGACGTGTTCAATTTGGACAGATACTATAGAAGATTTGAAATTGACTTCAAGAAAAGATCTGCAGGTGATTTTTGCAACAAACTACCCCCACCATTTTAATTAAAGACCATTGTCTCGTTCATATCTTCCACGCTATTCTGCTGGCAACTCAAAGTGACTTTGAGTTGCCGAAACGTCCAAGTTACTTGGACGTTTTTCAAACACAAGACGTCCAAGTTACTTGGACGTTTTTCAAACATAAAAACACATACCTTTGGTGTTCAACGATCGTGAAAAGTCGTACAACTTTGAATTTCTTGGGGTTGAGTGCAACAGAAAAATTGTACCACCCAACCCAAGCAAAGTTATTTAACGAGACACACCATCATGAGAAGGCCGAAACCAGTGCTGCTGTAGCTGCAGAATGTACAACACAATAGCTAATAGAAAGCACAAAGTGTAAATTATCGCGTGATGAGGCTGACATATCATGCAACAAGGCTGAATTAAACTTTATTCACAATTGAATCAAACACCAATCAATGCAAACCAATACCAATGTACAGTGTCCAATATCTCTCGGTGTAGTAACAAAATATTGGATATCACACAACATATGGTTGAACTCATTTTTTTTCTGATTTTGTGCAGCACCAATCAGATTACATGAAAGGAACCGTTGTTATGATTTTGGTGGAGGCTGCAAGTAATTTTAGCCCACCATTTTTAGTGCTACACTTTTTAAAACGCCACTGTTTTAACAAAACTCAAATAGTCAAGGTTTGTACCAATGCATAGTCACACTAACAGTTAAACCAGCAAGAATTCAACAAAAAAAGCTTCATCAAGTCCAATACTTGTATATAGTGACAATGAAGAAACAGATACTAGTGAAGCTCAACAACTGGTATGTTTTATTGTTATAGATTAATACAATAATTGAAAAAATTCAATTAAGTAAATTTGTTGTCTATTACAGATACAGAGGCAGTTATTAAGTTTTGAAATACATGTAACATGTTTAACACAAAAAAGAAGATTGCACAATACAAAATCAAAAACTTTAAAACAAGACATAACCTTGAAAATTACATAAATCAACCAGCAGCAGGGAGACAATATACTATTCTTTGCTTTGAACTATTATCAAACAATGAAAACAATTTTGTTTTTTACAATACTTACATATAAAAACAAGTTACAAATTACAACCATATAAATTATTTGCTTCAAATTGCTAATAATTTCAAATAAGCTAATTTTTCCATTATCAAGTTAAATTCTATTAAAAAGATCAAAAAAGCATTTAGTGTCAACTATAATATTGTTGTTGTATTTTCTGAAAAGGTGTTAATATATTCTGATAAATTCAATCACAAAGGAGATAGTACATTAAAAGCTATTGATTACTTAACTTACAAATTCTTACATTTAAATGATTGTACTTCTAATATAGTCAAATATACAGTATAAAATCAAGCTGACATTATTATCATTTTATTATTATAAAAAATTCAAGCTAAAGACATTTATAAATAAATTATGTGATTAAAACTTTTTCAATTCATACAAGATTTTAAGTTTAAAAACTGATCCATAGAATCTTGATGTATTCAATGCTTTTAAACAAGTTTAACTATCACTTGCAATTTAAATTTTAGAGTTAATTGATTTTGATAGTGAAGATAATTTAGAATTGACTTTTATCAATATACTAAAAGATTTTAAAAAGTTCTTTAACAGACATAAATAGAGTGTTGCTAATGCTATTCAATTCATTTAACTCATATGGAAGTGTTGTAAGCTGTGAGCATTTCTATCATTCAAAAAAGTTCATAATTTAAACAATAATCTATATACAAACAAAGCCACAAAAAAGTTTCTGACAAGCATTCATAGTATAACAACACTTAAAGTAAAAGTTAGTAGGTATAAAAGTATACAAAGAACAAAGCTCTATCATGTTATCAAACAACTATGTAACAATACTGCTTATTACTCAGTATTTTTATATCAAAAATCATATTTGATCTTTATCAACAGTAATAATGTTAAACATGACATCAAATCAAGCAAATTAAAATCATATCAAGAAGTTTATATTCAACTTATTAGAAATCAAGACAAATTCAAATACATTGTAACTTATAAAGGCAATTACATATTAGATTCATCAATTATTTCTGAAAATCAAATTCAAATAATGAAAGAAGCATGAAAAATACATTGCTTAGATACTTAAATCACGTATATTAATGCAGAAGAGTGAAAAAGACTTATTACAGCAGATGCTATTAAAAAAAAGTTGTTTAAGGTTATTAATATTATTAAAGGACAAAGAAGCACAAATAAAAAACTACCAGTAGAAGAAATGATAAATGAGAAAAAAGCACATCAAAAAACCAAAAGTCTATCATTAAATGAATTATATAAAATTATAAAGTAAAAACAACTACAAATTCTTGCAACTGCAATATTAAAGCAATGAAATCCACAAACATATTTAAAAGTATTATGTTTAACAGTATTTATTAGTTTCCATTAAGTTTATTCAATTTATTTTACAGTGCAACTAAAAAATGTATAAAAGTATATAAGATAATATATTTGTTGCGTTAAAGAGGTTGCAAGTGCTTTAATGTCAACATTAGAATGTTAAGCATCTTATTGGAAAAGTAGTACATAATAATATTAACATTAGTGTTTTTAATAATACTAATTTGTTATTATGGTTTATAGAAACAGCTTTAATCAATAAGTTTTACAAAAACAAGCCACAAAAGCAATAATAACATGAAGATGACAAAAAAGTATTAAATAATGAAATAATTTCAAACAATGATAATTTTATACATAAAATTTCACAAAAAAGATTTCAATTTGTTGTTTTGTATAAAAAAGAAAGAATCTTTATAAACTTTGAAGGGTAACCATATTACAAATATGTATTATTAACCAAATAGTTAAATAATTAAAAAAACAAAGATTATGTACATTATTTATGATGATGTGAAAAGGACTATATACATTACAATACATCTTCTTACAATGCATTTAATAATTCAGTTTATTGAGTGTCTTCTGAATACACTAAATTTGTTATAGGCTATTACTCCTCCAACATTCTTTTTCAAGAAGACCATTTATCTTTGTATATATTAAGCTCAAGTAGGTATTGGCTACAATGCCTTAACTGCTCAAATAAAGGCCTGGTATGATATAAGTTATAATTCTATTCGCCATAACCTATAAGTTATATGTCCTGCATTAGGCACATGAGGTGACCAGCAAATAAAAGCTGGTAACCTACAGCAGTGGACTATAGTAGCCAATTTGATTTAAAGAGCTCCTGAGGTAGCCAATATCAATTTGCTCATAGACTTTTTTGATCTTTCAATTCAAAGAAGGCATAAATATGGACGCAAGTCAAAATGGTTTTCTGTAAAGTCAAAGATGATGCAACCAGCCTTACATTAGATGGCTGTTGAGGACCTTCAAACTTGCTTCAGACATGTTTCTACTTATTACTCACCAAAGGTATATAATAGACATTACGTTCTTATGTATCAAGAGTGGTATAGCAGAAACTTTACTGGTGGTGTAATAGCAGCAGATGGACACTTCTCAGTAGTTGGAAATTTGGTATCAGGTGTAGTAGTACATCAACATTACATGTACCACAGGCAGAAGAAGGTGAAGGACCAGATAACCAACATATTGTTGTGTTGTCAGAAGCTGCTAGTGCATGCAATAGAGCGTTGAAGGGCCTATGTGCATGTGTTGAGCAACCATTTGGACATATGCAAAACATGTTCTACCTCTTACATCACCCTTGGCGTGAAAGCTGGGAACAATTTGATGCCCTTGTACATTTCGCTGCAGGTGTACACAACTATCAGTTGTAGTAAAGATACCTTTCCACCATTGTAGAATTTTTACACTCTGTGGTTAATAATATAAATTTATTAACTGGTTACCCCTCTTTAGAGAACTAATGGCTGAAGCACAAAGAAGAGCAAGTGATACCTTCAATTAAATAATCGGTTAAAGTTAAAATTGTTTACTAATAGTTTCCATAATTTGCAATGTGGACATTCTGTAGCTTTACATCGTTTGTAACATAAGCTATGAAATGGAACCTCTTTACAGTTACGTTTCACCATGAATACCTGCTAGTTTTGGTTGGAGTCAACTTTTGATTACTCGTGTTTGTCACGACAAACACCCTCAAAAACGTTACCGCTGCAGCCAACCAGTTTAGTTAGTTTCAAGCTTTTAGGTGGAATCACTCACTGGTAAGGGCTTGGTTGATTTCACACTAATCCTCTATTTTATTTAAAGAAATGCCTTGAAGAACTCATCAGTATCAAATGTTAACAAATCTGAAATTTGTTCATCTAGCAATGGTGAGTTCTCTTGTTTTTCTTGAATTAAATTTTTAAAGTTTTCCAATGTATTGGCAAACACTGGTAAACCCTTCGTTTCCGATACTGATATACTGTTTTGAGCCAATACTTGTTCAATCGTAGTAGTCAAATCTCCGAATCTTGTTTGTACAATCTTGGAGTACATTGTTATCATTTTAAGTACATCATAGGTATCTTTAAGTGACTGTAGAATCAGGATTGTATCGACTTCATCTGTACTCTTTTCTAATAGTTTCATATATGCTCTTGCGCAAGGACCCATGGCAACACTTACAATACCCATAGTTTTAGTAAAGTATGTTGATTTTGTCATACTAACCAAATGATCAGCTTGTGTTCTCGTTTGTACATCATCTTCCTCTCGCATATAGTATTCGAGAATAGCAGCGTTCACAACAAAACTAACCATCAACTTGCGTCGTTGTAAAATATGTTCAGGTATCACACCCACTAGTCTATCAAACAATGCAGAAAACTTGTTTCCCAAGTATTCCAACCTGTAGATATCAAATGGATAATTTTCGTGAGAATTCGTGTACAAATCAAGGTCAATCTTTTCCACTTCTTTTTGCGAAAAACCTGTCTCTGAAATAACTAGTTCTGGTGCAGAAACAGGCATACCCTGCTGTAGTGCATCCTTGTAAAACTCTTGTAAAAAGTAGAACCGAGAAATATACGCTACATTGTTAATAAATGATCAGTTTGGGCATACCTTTCATGATATGATGAGTATCACACTCTCCTGCTAACATACCCATACACATATAGTACCCAAACATTAGCAAGTTCAATCTCTTGTCTGGATTTGGATCTTGTTTCTTGATATCTACAAACGTCTTCACATTGGTCAAATAAAACATTGTACGATCGATATCGTGTTTGTGTATGAGTGTGTACATTCCCAAGTAGACGTAACAGGCTGCAATACAAAAGTTACTCAACATTTGATCGAATAGAGGAGCCACCAACTCTCGCGCTTTTTCGTGACATCGTTCTGCATTGTCGACTTGTCCCCAATTTAACGAGACCATACTTTGTATCGCATAAACAAGCGCAACTTCTTCTGTAGTTGGTTTGGGTTCAAATATGGGCGAGCCACTCTCCTCTTGTTGTATGTACTCTATTATTGAATTTAGTTTGTCGCGTGGAAGAACTGGAAAGTCAAATAAAACATCCACTGCAATTGGTACGAGTTCTGGTTGTTGTGGTGTTGGTTTGACTTGATATGTTGGATTTTGTACAGCTTTTGGGTGAGGGTATGGATCTTGTTCGTAACGTGGTTTTGGTCCTCTTTTTTGTGTGCCTTCGTACACACAGTTGTGATGCCTAGTTGCACACAATGTACTGTCTATTAGAGTTGTATTAAATTAGTTTTGTACCATTTTGGTAGTTTTCGATCACATCGCTTATGCATTCT
>JAESGV010000742.1_pt1 | contig 14195 bp, 4 predicted proteins | sample 9269781 | NCBI WGS metagenome assembly JAESGV01 (sample SAMN15741586, study PRJNA653496) | algae metagenome | isolation source: Tildeniella torsiva UHER 1998/13D and co-occurring heterotrophs from... | place: Slovakia: Slovak Paradise National Park, Hrabusice, Kosice Region | collected 2000-01-01 | reverse complement strand
GTTCAACAATAACAATCAATATCCCTTAATTTTCAAGTTACATCGAGGAATGAGATGGAATGAATTGGAAGTGTTTGTCTCGTCAATACCCAGACAGAGTAGAAATCAGAGTATAGACCAACATTTGCTATCTTTGGTACAATTTATTCGTTCTATGCCTACTAATCATCCATTGCTCATCTGTTCAGCGATTCTAGCAGAGACAAGATTGATAGGTCAAGTAGTAACCCACAATACCTTTCAAAAAGTTACACCGATTACCATAAAGAAAGACTTGCTCGAACTTTGGAATCACACAGACTATCGCGTCATCTACACAGCCATCATTGCGTATGCGAGAGTAATACATGGGTTGAAAACAGAAATTGGCGAAGTGGAGACTGTTATCACTTTGGTTGAAGATCATGCAGAAGAGATTATCATTGAAGGCAGCGAGGAAGTTTTCATATCTCTTTTCGCAATACTCGCGTATTATTTGGCAAAGTTCTCTGTTTTGGTTCATGATGATCAGATAAAAAGAGTGCTCACTGTCGTACACAGAATAGATGTAGAGTTTGACTATCCAACTTCGTATCATTATGCAATGTTTGACTTTGTGAAGGTGCTTCCAAGAATATCAATTCTAGATGAAGTTTTAAACAAGAGTGAAAGAGACCAGTTTGTATTCAGAAGAGTCATGCTCATGCTGCACAACAACTTGGCCACAAAGGACGTACGCAAATTACCTTTTGGAAACGAAGTTGAAGTTAAGAAAGAGTATGCTTGGAATTGTTTCGCAGACATCATTACCACGTTTGTTACCACTGATCCTGAAAGAGCAGTAGACTTCAAACCTTGGCAAATGATGTTCGAGAAAGGATTTGACAAAAAATCACCAGCATGTACTCTATGCTTTGTTCGGTTGTGCTCTCTTTATCCGACTTCTATGTTACATTTTTTCATGATTCACGGAAAGAGAATGGCAGATATTGACATACAAAGCGAAGAGGACAGATATGAATGCTTGTGTGTACTTGAAATGATGTCTGTTATGACAGAAGCCAATTGTCCAAGAGCGCTAGGTGTGATTTTAAGAAGTTTTAACTATGTTGGAGAAACTGCAAACGAGCAAATCGTGTACAAGCGAATCAAGATGATTCGAGCTCGTGCTCTACGACGTTGAACAATAAAGATCATTACATAAGAGTAGTGGCAATTTCATATGCGAAAATTAAACAAACAGTTTCATTGTCTCTATAGTTTCAAGACTTTCTAGCTAGATTAGTTCAACCATAAACATAGTCTGTACTTTACAACTTTTCTTAGTCCAGATAATGAATGGTGACCTGGGCTCAAACATCAATGATTCCCTAGTGCTTGTAGACCACAAGCTCTTTGATGAGATTTTGTTTAAAATGCGGTCACAAGTAGCGAACATAGATTCTGAGAGCATTCAATTTCGAGACAGATTTTTAAGTCATGAAAGAAAAGGTATGTTTTAATCAAGATTTCTTAGTTTGCAGTTGATGAGGAAGTCACAAACATTAATATGATGCTCGACAATCTATGCAATGTTTTTAAGAGCTCCCAAAAATCACTTTGGAAAGACAAAAAACGAGATTCACTAGTAGAATATCTCAACCGAATGATCAATCTTCAAAATGACGAAATCATACAGCAACAAGTAACCATTTACGAGAATGGAATAAGAAAAAATGTTTACAGCCGAGAAGACAGCGAATTGTTAAATACTGTACAAAAAGCTAAGGAGTTTTTATCTGGAAAAAGTTACGCTCAAACACTACTGTCGACTGCTCTTTCGTCGTTAGAAGCAAATCAGTATAATCAAGAACAATTACTGTATCAATTGACGGAAGCTATTGCATGCGCTAAGAAATACAAATCACTATCCGAAAGCGTTAATGAAGCTCGTTCAGCTCTCGAATACGTCAAATTGGATCAACAGCTTCAGGATGGCATAAAAGCAGCTAAAGAATCGAATGATACTTCTGTACTCGAAACTATCTTGAGCAGAAACTATAAACCAATTGGATTCGGTAACGAGGGTACAAAATTGTCTAAATTGGAAACGTATCAGAAAAACAAAATCGAAGAAGCTAAGAGAATACTACTGAAAACAAATCAAGTGAAACCAATTGTACGAAACATCCAATCTAAAATGGAAACTTTAGATAGAGTAGGGCTAGAGGAGATATCGAAGTCGTTTATTGAGTATGAACGATTGTACCCAGAATGCACGTTTCTGATTCGAATTATTGACGAAGCAAAGAAACTGATACGCGAACAAAAGCTAGCAATGGACATCGTTAATAGGAATTTAATATCGTCAAGGCAACCTCACGCTTTGTCAAAATTCTCACAAGATTACAACCACGTCTTATCTCCACAGGACCTGTCGCAAGTACAACGCACGTGGACCAACACCAGATACGAAGACATTTCTAGAGCACTAAATGGCGCTATAACTGACTCTAATGTGCGTCAGATAGAGTTACAGATAGCAGAATGTGAAAATCTTTTATTGGAAGGTGGAGAGTTTGACAAGAAGGCAGAACTTCTGAACTTGATGGCATCAGGAAAAAACTATTTGAATCGATTGCAAAACGCGACAGACGAACTACAACAATCTCTTGCAAGTGGATCAATATCGAATATCGAAGCGAGTATAGTACGTGCGAGCTCTTTCCCGCCACTTGCTGCACAAGTTATCGATGCTAAAAGCAAATTGGCAATACTTAGTCGCTCCGAGTACTACTTCAAATCTTTGACTGACTATTTGCAAATAACAAGTCAGTTTACAGACCACAATACACAAAAAGAAAATTTCGCCAAGCTGAAATCGGTAGTTCAGGAAGTTTTAGATCACATAAACGTTGATGACTTGATGGAAGAGAATAAAGCAATGCAACCACTCATTGAAACCGCAATCAAAAGAATGGAGCAGTTTGAACACGAAGAACACGTGAGAAATATGCTCATTAGAACTATGGGTTCCGATGATCTAGTGGCGCTGGAGCACGCAATAGACCAAGCAAAAGGGAAAGACAATCTGAAGAATTTGATTGTACAAGCAAACATAACACTGCAGCGAAAGAAAAAAGAAATAGAGTTTGAGGAAAAGCTAAATGTTGCCATTGAGCGACGCGATTTTGGGGCAACAGCAAAAATACTCGTGAAATGTGAAAAGTTTGGGAGTTTAGGCCTCGCGAACATTATCAAACGAGCAAAAGGGATACTGAAAGAACAACAAGAGGCAATTACTGCTTTGGAAAAGTCGATAGATTCGGGAATTGAGTTGAATGCGTTGGTAGAGTTGGCCATGCAGTACAAAGGTTTGATCAGTGAAAACGATATCAACCGAGTGAGATCCAAGTGGCACGAAAGAAGGCGTACTAAGTTGGTACACTCTCTTAAACGATCATTGGAGAATCAGAATGACGAGTTTATAGCAGACGCGATACGGCAATTAGAACAAGAGCTATCTAAAACAGATAACGCGAAGAAACAGCCGATCGAGGATGCAATTCAGTTAGGAAAACAATGGCTGAAAACCTTTGCAAGCATTGCTACAAAATTGAAAAACGCCCTGCAAGAAAAAGACGAAAAAAAGATTACTGAAGCTTTTCAAGAGTCACTCATATACAAGTCTAATGAAAAGATTGAACTTTTGCGAGAAAAAGCAAATTCTATCTTCAGAGACACAATCTATCGAGCACAGTTGTCAGAGCAACTGAACGAACTCATACATGCCGCAAACGTTCAGGGAATCGAGCAGTGGATTGAAACGGCAAACAAAATCAAGCACGTCGATCTGCCACGTGCATTGTCTGTTTTGACAACACTTTCAAGGCAAATACCACTCCGCGATCGGTTACTTGCACTAGTAGAAGCAAAAGAACGGAAACGATTAGAAGCGATGCTCGACGAGTTGCAACCTGAAGATGAAAAAAGTCCATTGCTCACAAACGCGATCGCAAAAGTCAAGAAGTTTATATCTGAGAACGAACGAATCTTGTTGGAAGCCTTCACGCTACTGGACAGTAAACAAATCAAGAAATATATCCATGCAAATCAAGATTTTCTCGCAAAACGAGATATTGACAGCATTTGGAACAAATGGAGAAGTACAGAGATAAAATCATATATAGAGCGACTACAGTCGGCACGGAATAGAGAAGATGATACTGAAATATTTTCCGTGATAGAACAGTACAACCAAAACTCGGCAGAGTTATTACTTGGAGTAATTGACACTGATCCCGAAGATGATGCGTTGGAATCTTTGATAAGAACCTGTTCTGCATTTGTATTAGAGAAAAGAGAGACTACTCAAGCATTGAAAGATGCCGTCTCAACTAAAGAGATCTCTTTGTTGGAAGCGAGCATAGAACGTTCGGAAAACATCAAAACCCTTGCTACACAGCGAGAAGAAGCCATTCAAATACTTAAACAAGTTCGATTAGAAAATGAAATGCTCAAAAAGTTAGAAGATTGTGTAAATGTGCTACAAGGAACATCTGTGGAAGAGGTTCCTAAAGTTTGTGTAGACATCAAACTAGTCATCAAGCAATCGGAGGAACTTACTGTTCAAAATCGGCGAATACAATCTACTACTCAAGATCTGAAGACATTAGTGCAGAAAAGAGAACATGAACATGATTTACACGCAAAATTGAAAGAAGCAATAGCATCTAAAGAATTGTCGCAGCTCAAGAGCGCTGCAGTATCTGAGTGTGAAAAACTCAATCTTTTCCCCAAGTTAGTTTCACAAGCAATGGGAATGGCGGACAAACAAATACAAGTAATTACAGCGGCAAAAGTTTTCACACGAACAGCAACAAAGGTACAACTAGAATTCTTTTTGGAAGAACACAATGATGTCCTACCAGAAACATTAGTAGCGAGTATTGAGAAAGAATGGAAAATTGCAACAAGAAAGAATTGGATAGCGACGATTGAGAGTGGAATGGGCTCAAATGAAATCAACATGGTAAATGAAATACTCCTGACGAAAGCAGAAATGCTTAGGGAGACAAAGATGGATTCAAATCCGAACAACTTGAATGGGATTCCAACTCCAATCGTTACCAAAGATGAAGTTGAAAAAGTAGCGACAAAAGCAGAGAAATACTTGAAAGAAGTAGAGACTGCACGCGGCAACCTAAGAAAAGCCATAGGAGGAAAGCAAATAGAACCACTTGAAAAGGCGATCCAAAACTACTTTTTGAACGATGAAGTGCGAGCCGAAGCATACACGTTATTGCAGAAACTTCGTTACAAGCATGAAGTCATCTCCTCACTCGAACAAGCTCTTCCAAGTCGCGATATATCCGTTCTGAGAAACTCTTTGAAAAAAGCGATAGAGTCTGCTGCACACGATCCTGATTTGTTTATAGGGTCACAGTTGGAATCGTTGAAAGAGAAGGCGATAAAAGCAGTTGAGACTCGCTTAGAGGAAGAGAGTTCTCGTGCAACACTATTGAAAGCAGTACGTGAGAAAGACCGTGTGAAACTCGAGACTGTGATACCTAAATATGAAAAGATACAGCCATTGCAATCAGATGTGTACGATGCCAAGATGTTCTTACAGAAACAAAAAGTTGCATTGAGTGAATTCGATGGGCTGTTGGCTACTGCAAAACTTGGAAGTGAACTAGATCTGCGGCCGTTTGATGTGTTACCAAACTATGATATCGACGACATGAAGAATAAGTGGTACAACAAGATAGAACAGCTGCGGCTAGCGTATGAGAAGCAGTTACAGGAGAAGAAAGAACCTGAACCAAAATCTCCAGCAAAGGTACCACTGATAAACCTACAAGCTGCACTACAAGAAATGTTTGGAAGCGCTGATGGTGAAGGATCGCCAAAGACTGCGTCTCCGGCTAGTAAAACTCCTCGTGGGTTGAATTTAACAGAAGTTGATTCGCCAAAGAAAACAGCAGAAACTTCAGCACAACCTACCCCTCAAGAAAAAGAAAAACTTGAAAAAGAGAAGAGAATCAAACAGCAACGAGCTCTAAAAGAAAAGAAATCAAAAGAACTTCAAGAGAAGAAGCTCAAAGAGGAGCAAGAACGGGAGCGGCTTGAGAAAGAAAAACAAGAAGCAGAAGAGAAAGCCAAAAAAGAAAAGGAGGAGAAAGAGAAGGCTGCTCATGAAGAAAAAGCTCGACTTGAGCAGGAAGCTAAAGAGAAAGCAGAGCGTGAGGAGCAAGAGAAGAAAGCAAAAGAAGAAAAGGAGCAGCGAGAACGTGAAATACAAGAAGAGGTAGAAAAGATAAGAAAAGGAGAACTACACCGTCAAGAACAGGAACGGGTAAAACGAGAGCGTCTTGAGAGGTACAAAGCCGAAAAAGAACGCCAGGAGAAAGAAAAACGTGAAAAAGAGGAGCGTGAAGAGAAAGAACGGAAAGAACAAGAAGAGAAAGAGCGACGTGAACGTGTTAAAGCAGAAAAGGAACGTATTGAAAGAGAACGCAAAGAGCGAGACGAGAAAATCAAACGTGAAAAAGAAGAGAAAGAACGAAAAGAACGTGAGCAGCGAGAACAAGAGGAACGTGAGAAACTAGAACTAGAGCGCATTGAACGAGAGAAACGTGAAAAAATTGAACGTGAACGCAAAGAACGCGAACGTGTTGAGCGTGAAGAACGAGAAAGAGCTGAGCAAGAAGAAAGAGAACGCAGAGAGCGCAAAGAGCGTGAAGAACGCAAACGACGAGAAGAGGAGCGGAGGCTCAAAGAAGAACAAGAGCGTGTGGAGGAAGAAAGACGCGAGCGTGAAGAAGAAGAGCGACGTAATCGAGTAGAAAAGGAACGTAGACGGCGAGAAAAAGAAAGAAGAGAACGTGAGCGAAGAGAGCGCGAAGAACGTGAACGAAGAGAAAGAGAAGAACAAGAAGCATATGAACGAGAAGAAGAGGAACGTCGACAACTTGAACGCGAACGAAAACGCAGAGAAACAGAAGAACGAGCAAAAGCAGAGCGTGAACGTATAGAACGTGAGCGCGAACGAATAGAAAGAGAACGCAAACAAGTTGAAGAGGAGAGAATTAGAATGGAACAAGAAAAACTTATGCTAGAAGAAGAACGTTTAAAAGATGAGCAACGTCGCAAACACAGTGAAGAGTTGATGAAACTAGAAAAAGAAAAACTTGAGAAACAACGGTTATTACTAGAACAAGAGGCAAACCAAGCCGATGTGGAACGCATTCGGAACGAAATTGAGCAGCAAGAGCTAAAAATGAAAGAACAACGTGATAAATTCCTGGAAGAGGAAAAGTTAGAATTGGAACGCAAACGAGAACTCGATGAACGTCTAAAAGAGCAACGAGAGCAAGACAGAAAGAGAAAAGAAGAGTTTTTAGCGGAAGAAAAGCGATTGTTTGCACAACAAGAAGAAGAACGCCGCTTACAAGCACAACAACGAGAAGAAGAAGAACGCAAACTTGACGAACTAAGGCGTGCGGCGGCAGCAAAACGTGAAGAAGACCGTCGCATTGAAGAAGAAAACAGAAGACGCAGGGAAGAGGAACGAAGGCAAGAAGAACGGTTGGAAGAGGAGAGACGTGAAGAAGAACGTAGAAGAGAAGCAGAATCCTATAAGACACGAAGAAGTGATTCTATTACTATTCGTGATGATATATCATCAGAAAGAAATGATCCAATCTCTATCAGAGATGGCAGAAGCCAGTCGTTCATTAGCCATCAAGAAGAACCTGACGCACCACGAACACCGTCAAGGCCAATGTCATTACCTGCATCAAATGCGCTCAATTTTTCCAATGTTGCAAATCTTGACTCACCACGATCAACAGGATATCCAGAAGAATCTCCACGCTACGCAAGTCCGTCAAGATTTAATCGAACCGATTCTCCAAGAGCTACTGATTCTCCATCTAGATATGCAAGTCCATCTAGATCATCTACCTACTCAAGACGTGAAGATTTTGATTCTAGTAGAGGCTCTGCGTATTCTACGCCAATAAGACAACGCGAACTAGACTATGAACTAAACACAAGTCTGCGGGCAGACAATGACTACTCGCCAAGTATATCACCAGTACCATCTCCAATGTCAGCTTACTCTGACTCACCACTTACTCCTGCTTCACCTAGTGTACCTACTAGTCGCAGAAAGTTAGCGGAAAGTAGAATGAAGAAAGAGAAAATACATCCAGTGCTTGAGAAACTAGATCAATCAGTTGCGTACCTGATTCATCGCGCTGCTAGGAACAACTATGAAGAACTAGAGGAATTACCGGAAGCAGAAGAAGACCTATCATTACCAAAGTGTCGATACTGTATTCGTACAGGTTTTGATGCTAATGTTGTTGCCGTTTGTAAGCACTTGAACAGTGCTCTACAAGAAGGCATAATACCGCCACGGTTACTTATTGATTCAGAACGTACACCATACAGTATCATCAAAGCATGCCCAGGAACAAAAAATATCGCAGAAAAATTCGATTCATTTATCGTAACGAAACAAATTGAAGCAGACAGCTTCACGAAAAACCTCTTCTTTGTAGCCTACATACTAGTGTCAAAGCAATCTAGTATGATTATCAAAGAAATGACTACTACGAACTATGTCAACGACGTATACGACGCAGAAACATCACTACTAAGGAACACGGAAAGAAAAGACGCTTTGTTGTACCAATTAAGAAAAGTAGAAAAAGTGTTCGACATGCCATTCATGTTTGAGTTTGAGACAGAACGGTCATGGGAGTTGATAGAAGATATGGTTGGTGATGCAACACAAGCACATCCATTGACACAAGTGAGGTCGCTGGCAAGACTTATTATCCAACTATCCAAGAAATCTTCCCATAGCAGAAGTAGCTCCATATCAGAAGAATCACACCACAAGAGAAGTGGATCAATGTCTACAGACGAATTTGGACGACGAAAGAGTTTGATTTCATCGCTAAAAGAAGATGGTCCTACATCACCTAGTTCTTCTCCACCACGTACACCAAGAACTCCAAGGAATGTACAAGACTCGCCACGATCACCACGTAACCATAGAGAACCACCAGAATCGCCAAGAGGTGAAAAATCTATAGAAATACAAGAAATCTTCAAAAAGAAATTCTCCAAGGCGTTGACACTCGTTCTAGAAGATGGTTTCAAGAGCTTTAAACTGTGGGGAAGATACTACATCTGGGATGCTTTCGAATGGACCTTCAAAACAACAATGAACGATGAGAAAGAAGATTTGAAGCGCATGTGGGAAAAGATTGGCAAAAGTGTAGATACGTTAGGAGATAAAGTCAAAGAACCTGCAGAAGCCAAGTTTGTACTATTACTATGTGATAGTTTCAACAAAGGCAAATTGCGAAAGAGAATCGAAATCATCTTCAAAGATCAACCAACAATGGACGGCTTCTACGCTACTGGTGCAATGGTTCGAGACGATGGAAAACGTGCTGTTCTTCTGAACACTCTGGACTCGCTGGCAAAAACGAAAACTGCTAAAATACCTATACAATTAGAAGAATATGACTTGATTGTAGAGGTATGAACATAAAACGATATTTAAAAAAATCGTGATTTATGCAGTTGTATCCATAACTGTGCATATTTCCAAAGATAATCATTGTGTAACGATTTTAGGCGCCTAAATACAAGTTGACAACATGAACCAAGGTCAAGGGCGGGGTCAGCCTAAAGGTGGACAGCAGAGAGGAGGAACGCCTAAACCACAAGCAAATGTCGGTAGAGGAAACACTGGACAAACTGCAGAGCAACGACAGTATCTGCAAGAAAAACTACAGCAACAACAGCAGAAAATAATGCAAGCAAAACTAGCGCAAGCGCAAGGTCAACAAAAACAACCAATAGTACAACCTCCAACTCAACAACACATTGAACGAGGAAAGAAGCAAGATGCACTTGCAAAAAGCGATCTATCGAACATTGCTCAAAATATCAAATTTGTAGATCATACGCTATGGTCAGGGAAAGAAGATGCAGGTGTTATACCAACGATAATTTTTAATACGTGTAAAAAAGAAATCTTCACACCGAAACAAGGACTAAAAACTTTGGAAAAGAAACTAAAAACAGAATTCAATACAATAATGTAAGCGTATTGTATGTATGACTAATACGGTAGAAATCAAGAAGAAATCTCGTTGGAAAATCTAGTAAAAGGTCACATTGTGATCATTTGTGGACCTCGAGAAAAGTTTTCTGAAGTCGAGTGTACGGCACTACGGCAATATGTACGTATCGGAGGAAGTGTATTAATACTCATTGGAGAGGGAGGAGAGCAACGATTTGCAACAAATATCAACTACTTTCTGGAGCAGTACGGAATCAATATCAACAATGACGCTGTTATTCGAACAATGTTTTATAAATATTTCCATCCCAAGGAAGTATGCGTACAAAAAGGCGTTTTAAATCGAGAGATTAATAGAGCAGCCGGAAAAGAAGTACATAATGCTGTTAATCATCAAGCAAGTGAAGATGAGCATTTAACGTTTGTGTATCCATACGGAGCGACACTATCAGTGGAGAAACCTGCTGTACCTATACTAAGTTCTGGGCATATTTCATATCCATTGAATCGTCCTGTATGCGCGTTCTACCAATCAAAATTGGATAAAGGACGAGTAGCTGTCATAGGATCTGTTCATATTTTCGAAGACAGTTGGTTGAACAAGGAGGAAAATGGAAAATTACAAGAAGTTGTATTTGATTACTTGCTCCATTCTCCCAATATTGTTTTGAATGAAATTGATGCAGAGTCACCTGACATTAACGATTATCACTTTTTACCAGACTCCAAATCACTAGCAGATCGATACAAACCATGTTTACAAGAAAGTGAAGATTTACCACCAGATTTTACTCAACTATTCGTTGATCGAGTTTTCAAATTCGATACAAACTTGATACCAGAAGCGATCAAACTGTACCAACAAACAGGAGTAAAGCATGCTCCGCTATCGCTCATTCCGCCCGCATTTGAAACACCATTACCGTCACTAAGACCAGCTGTATATCCACCATCACTACAAGAACCAATACCACCTGCACTAGATTTGTTTGACTTGGATGAGCATTTTGCTTCGGAAGAAGTACGATTGGCTCACTTGACAAATCGATGCGAGAATAATGATTTGGATTATTTTATTAAACGAAGTGGAGAAATATTAGGTGTAACAAATCGACTCGGAGAAGATGTAAAACATAGTGCGAAACACATACTAGAATTTATATTCAAGCAAGTTACTCAATTTAAAAAATCAAATCAAGATTTGGCAAACTATATGAATGCTGCTGGGAGTGCGCAATCTCCAAACAAGTTTTCAAAGTATGGAAGCAACGAAACGCTGTCACCTGGCAGTGCTGGCTTTTTAGCGTCTAAGCCCTCCACACCACTGCATAGTCCAAAGCACTACTAGTTGTTATTAAATTAATCGTTCTAGCTATGATCAGTGCTAGCTATGCAAGAATAGACCACTGTAGTACCTTCCTTATTCAAATAGTCCACCTAGTTTTTTTAAAACAATTTTCATACTTATTAGTAGAAAATTGCGTAGTGCCCAAACATAATTTCCGCAGCAAAAACAGAACAAGCGACAGAAAAATGAAACTAAAGATGTTAGTTCTTGCATTAGCACTCGCATATGCTGCCCACGCTGCAACCGTCACTGTGCACAACTCGTTCGACTGGTTCTATCAATGTGACAGTAGCTGCAAGAGTTTCCCAATGCAAGAAACGTATGCTGTAGAGCCTAATTGGGACTCCAAAGGTAGAAATGTACAAAGTGCAACAAAGTTCTTTTCATTCCATTTCAACTTGAATGGTTTGGATCTAGGCATGATTGAATCAGCCCAACTCTATATTACAGCAAACGCGACTAGAACTTCGCGCGACAAGCAAGTGATCAGATTAAGACAACTAAGCAACATGGTCATGGACTATAGAGAACCACTAGTATTGATTGCCGATCTAGAAGTCAAGAATGAATCAATGACAACCTATGGACCAATCGATGTCACTAATAATCTATCTAGCGACTCTAACTCGTTCACGATTGGTGTAGAAGCGTACGCAAGCCACGTCTCGCTAAGAGGAGCGTTAAATCATCTAGGTTCCGCAATTACTCTCGAATTCCAAACCAAGAATGGGTACAAGTGGAATCCACCAGCTAGAGTTTGTTACGATCACATTCCAAGTGACTTCATCATCAGTCCTGAATTGTCATTCAAGTCATTTAATCCAAAAATCTGCTAAATAGTGTAAATTAAACGCATAATAGATTCTTTTTCACTACTGATACAATTTACTGGCTTTAGATGTCTAAATTCTCCACATGTGGTGGAAGAATTAACTCATCATTAATCTTTTGCGACATGTACGTATCAAGCAATAATCTCAAATCGTTATTCTGCTTTCTAATATGCTCTGTCTCAGCAATAAGATTCTCACGTTCTGCGAGTACAACACCATATCCCTCTAGTCCTCTTTCCAGAGCACCCCAAACACGATACTTGCTTTCTGGAATAACTTGCGTCATACGAATCCAAAACTCTCGTTCTTCTTTTCTTCTGCGATCTTTGGCACGTTCTTCAGCGTTTAGAATTTTTGCCTTCTTTTGCTTTGTGGAACGATTTTGATTCATGAGGGTCTTTTGTTGCGCTTCCACAAACCTTCGTAACGCTTTAACTACATCATCCATAGCCAATTGCACATTTCCAAGTTCCGAGCTCTGCTCGCCATCTTCTTTTTGCGGATTCCTATTCTCTTCTAGGATTTGTACAAAGTACGACATTAGTTTCTGAATATCTTCAGGATTCTCAATTCCCAATGTTCTTAGAATCGAATCGACTTTCAATAGTTTTGCTTCGTCACTTTCCAATTTGTTCAACACTTTCTTCACTTTATCTTCGACCAAAAAGCCAGCACTATTACACAATGTGTTCATGATAATTTTTGTTGTCTCACTAGTTGGAGAAATAAACACTTGCGCGTTTGCTTGTGCAGTTGATCTTGATTCGGATGTCGCGACGCTTTGTCCATCGATAGAACCTCTACGGTGAGAAGTAGGATTTCCGTTCACTGTTAATAAATTATTTCCAGAGCTTTCCTTGTTCAATGCACCTTCGTTACTTCCATTTGCTTGGATTGGCTTCTTGTTGTCCAATGGACTATTGAAAAAATCTTCTTCAGGTGGAATCCATGATAATCCTAATTGTTGTTCCGTAATGATTTCGTCAGCTTTTAGTAACTCGTTCGCCAACTCTTCTGCAATTTCTTGATTCATTTTCCAAATATCGCGATACTTCATCGTGTCAGCATCTTCAAAGTATTTGAACTTGAGCTGTAAATCTTTATACTGTTTGGCCAATTTTTCAAACTTTTCTGTGATTTCATTGTTCGACGATTTGAACTTTTTGTCATCACGTGCGTATTTTGCTTTGATGCTACTCAATTGATCTTGTAACTTTGATAATCGATCCTTGTTCGTTCTCTTTGCGGTTTCGTTTTCTTTTACACGCGATTCCAAAATGTTGTAAAAGTATTTTAACTTTTCAGAGTTTAGCATGTACTCACTACGCATGTGATCTTGTTGTTGTTGCAATTCGTGAATGTTGTCGTGTAGCTCTTTCTTTGCAACTTCGTATCGATACAGTTCATCGTCACTTGTTTGTTTCAACTCTTTTTCATTTTCTTCCACTTTCTTGATGCGATCGGAAATGTACTTTGATTCTGCTAATGAACGTTCGTCCTTGACATTATCGATTGTTTTTCTGATATGATCGAGCAACTCTTCACGCTCTTGTTTGAATGTCATTTCCATGTTATTCAGCTCGCGTTCATAATTGGAAGTCAAGTCCTTGCTCAGTTGACGCATTCTGGACAATAAAATATCAACATCTTTCGATTGGTTCCGTAGCGCGGTGACGTACTCTTCATCCTTGTTTCGAATTTCGTCCTGTAGTTCTTTAATTATGGCATTCTTACTACGAATAATCTTTTGACATGCTTTCTGTTGAGCGTCCAAATCTTCTTGTAGTGGTAGTGGAATCTTTTTTTCTTTAATTTCAGACCATTTCATTTGCACTGCCGCATTTCGTTTCGCACTGGACATGCTCTCATTTTGTAGTCTTTGCTGAATGGTTTCCCTTTTAATTTCTTCTCGTATGCGTCTTTCATTTTCATTGGCGTCACCTTC
>JAESGV010000741.1_pt1 | contig 14201 bp, 19 predicted proteins | sample 9269781 | NCBI WGS metagenome assembly JAESGV01 (sample SAMN15741586, study PRJNA653496) | algae metagenome | isolation source: Tildeniella torsiva UHER 1998/13D and co-occurring heterotrophs from... | place: Slovakia: Slovak Paradise National Park, Hrabusice, Kosice Region | collected 2000-01-01 | reverse complement strand
GTTACGAGATTTAAAGTATAGATATCGTTCATTGTAGTGCGACCGTTCCAACCAGCGAAAATGATCATGTAATCTTTGAAAATGTTTGCACTATGACCAGCTCTTCCTCTTGGAATATCTCCAGTTGTTCGGATCTCTCTCCATACATCTTTATCGATATTAAAAGCGAATACATCCTGTCGCATGAGTAAATAGAAAGCGCTCTTACATTTAACCACTGATAGCCATCACCTCCAGCAAATATTATCATGTCGTTGTTGTGAAGAACTGCACTGTGACAATCTCTAACGCTTGGCATATTACCAGTAGCTACGATTTCGTTCCATACTTTTTTGTCTTTGCGCTTATGAGTATTGAGGTATAAAGAGTACCCATATCGAACTTAAATGTGTCGTTAAGTCTATCTTTTCCCTTGCACTAGTTAATCATCCTTAAATTTCCACACATACGTTGAATCCACCATACATTATCAAACTATCTTTGTAGACTATCGCTCTGTGACCGTATCTACCACACGGTGCACTCTCCAACGTTATTTCTGTCCAACCGTTTGATTCTTCATGTTTTCGAGTGATACGAGCAGCTTCCATGTGATCTTCTGTTGTGCTTGTTTTGCAGTTGAAGATTACAATTTTGGTTGTGTGGCAGAAATATCTTGCACAAATAACTTGAACCTAACGACATGATGAACGCAAGCGATGCGTATGAAGGAGAAGACGTGAACAAATCAAAACAGCGAAAGCATAAATCAAGTCGTTGTACGAAACTTGGCGAGAGAAGAAACATTACGCTTACTATTTTTATTGTCTCGCACGCCTTACGGCACAATGAGATGTGCCAGGCAATAATACACTCTACCAGAAAGAATATCGTTAAAGATAATTATTCGCAAACAAGTATTTTTGATGGAAAAATTATTTTCGGAAAGGATTTTGATGAGGTCCATTATTGGCGCTCAAGCAACGTTGTAGAAATCAAGCTACTTCTTCACAATAAGCAACCACCAAGTACATTCCAAAATGTTCAAGTCGAACCAAGATGCAACAAACGAAAGGCTGAAACAACTGAAAACGATATTTGTCAACCACAAAAGCGCATAAAACATCTACATGCAACTCCAATGCAACACATTGAATATCTAACAAGTAGAAGTTCATAATAAATTTTATATTGTACAATTCGATCTAAAGACTGATCGTTATCCTATCTATACAAAATGTGCAAGCACAGCCTCAAAACTATTGAGAAAACAATATTTCGTCATCGTCATCCAAATTGTAGTGGTTTGGCATTTGTGGTGATGTGAATACAGGTGCTGATGATAGATTGGTTCTTGTTGGCAGGGATAAAGAGTAGTTATGCATAGAAAAGTGTTGTAAGTTGTGACTATGAGGGTTGAATCGCTCGAATCGCCGACGAACGGTACTCCACTGAAAGATAAAGGTGTTTGGCGACACTAAACAAAGCTCTCCTTCTGTAAAACGTGGTCTCATAAATCCAATATGAGCAACCTTAACATTAAGAATAAAGTATTTGTCATACTTGAATGAATCCAGTTACGGATTTTCCAACACTAACAAAGGGAGGTGAGTCAACATAAAAGCTCACCTCTCCTCCAGGCACATTCCTATCACCAGTACTATTTGTTAATATGTTTTGAAATAACGTACACTTTTACACCAACAAATTTTTTGTCTATAAATTTTATCTGTATTATCTCGTAACCATTGTCTACTGTCAAATTATTTTGCAAAAAGTGTACCTCCATAATTTCCCATCCAATAACCGCATAGATCTATTGCTCTCCCTTGATCCTCATCGATATCTTGTTCTGTTTTCGTAATATTCACCATGTTTTGCATCACTTTCGATGAAAAGACAGTTTGTTCTATTTGTGTCGTTTCAACTATTTCGTCTTGCAAATGTCGCACTCGTTGATTCATCATTTGCCTATTTCTTTGAGCAGCAAAGCCTCTGTCCCTAATATCTGTGGTTCTGTACATTGTTGGCAATCTATTTTGATTTGTGACGTGGATGATTGTAATTTGAAAAAAAACCATTTAAAACCATGCAAAACAGTGAACTGCAAGAACTAGTGGTCATAGAGACCGTGGATACTAAAAGTATTGCATCGTCTATGGTCAAGTTTTTAGCTCCGCACATGATCGTATACCCTTTTGCAAGTGTTAGTAGCGTTTGGAAACAAGTAAATTTAATACAATCATATAACAAGTAGATCGCCCAAGAAGAACTGACAAGTAGATATGCCACATTCGAGGACAACGAAATTGCTAGGGAATATCTAAATTCATGCGATACAAGAGATTTGTACTTTTTCCTGCACTGCAACATGTTTTGCAGAGACCGTTTTCCAATGGAGCACTTTGCAGAATCAAATTCCGACGACATATGGAAACAAACGTGGGCCTTTACTAGTGACAACCAAAACTATTTTGCCTCTATTCACTTGCACAAGGTAATATACCGTGTAAATTTGTTAACGCTTATAGGACAACACAATCAACTTTGTGCTATCGGTAGAAGCAAAAGATTTGGAAGCGGCTTCTTTCAGCGTTAACTATTCAAACAAATCGAAAGGGAGATATTTTGTAAATGGAAAAGAACTGGTATCGCAGTCACAGGATACTTCACATACTAGTAGAAAGCAACGGGTCAGTAAACACGTAGGTGATGTGAATGGAATGACCGAGTACGACATGGATTTGGTCAAAGAAGGCAACCAACTAGTATGTGCATCTCCAACACAATCAATTTACACAAAACCACATCTACGTATGATGATCAACAATGTAGACATATTCTGCTACTTTGCATCGTCCGATTTCATCGGGAACGACAAAAGCACAAAACCCACTTGGTACCAATACAATAACGAATCCGACCTAAACTACAACATCACCAAAAATACCGTAGAACAGCTCAAATATATGAAAGATCCACTCTTTTTAGATCGATACGTCAATAGATGCTTTGATGAACTGAAATGTTTGACAAAAGCAGCAGTAATGAGACTACCAATATATAATCACTTGGTCCATCAAAAACAAGTGTACGGAAGTTTATTGCCAATGATTCAAAGAAAAGAGATTATGAATCAGTTGTTGGAACAGACTGAAAATAGAAGAAAATCAATTCTACACTCAAACATTACGAAAGAGGAAAATGAATATACTACATCTAATTGGATTCATAAATTCTTGATGGACTATGACGTACTTGAGTTTGTGAAACGAATAATTGTTCCACATTGGTACATTAACTCACTCCATTGCGTCGATCAACAAGTATACTTCAAAGAGCAGGACGAACCAGCAGATAAAAGATACGGTAACTGCAACGATTCAGAATTCATCAAATACCACTTTGAAAAGCAACACCCAACTAGCATACAACATCAAGAAGATGATTCTTCTTGCATGCTCATGTAAATAAAGTACAGATATTTATTGTTGCTCATGAAGTGCTTCTGAAATAATTTTGAAAGAACTCTCAGCCAGTATCCATTCTATGATTTGTTGTACTTCTGGTTGTTTTAGAATTTCTTTTGGTTCTGCAGTTGGTTGTTGTGCGCCTCGAGTGCTGTTTACAGAGGACGTGTTCGATCGAGAAGAAATAGGTGTACTTCCAGCATCGTAGTCTAATGCAGGTAGTCCAACATTGGTATTAATTGGATTTCCAAATGCACTACTTGGTCTACTCGTAACAAGTTCTTCTCGTAGTTGCGAGGCTGCTGATTGAGGTCTACTTGGACGTGGAGTACTTGAGAATTGACAAAAGAATGGATTGTTTTCAGCATCGTCAAAGTCTATCGCATTTGCTACTCCCTCATCGTGTATAACTTCTTGTAACAAATCGGCCAAAATTCCTGATAAGAAAGATTTTCCATCATCCATTTTACCTCTTATCGCTGCTCCAAGAGACTACCATGTGTTAATCACAAAACCCATACTTACTTCATATGGAATAGTATCTCCTGCTGATGTTTTTCTTTCATCGACTGCAAGTCTCGAATTATGCTCGCCTAGTACAGGAATATAACTTTGTAACCAAGAATCCTGTTTGTATTCATTCTTAAACTCTTCTAGTGGTACCACAGTACCTTGTATGCGTACATAAATTTTCAAATTCTTCAATTCTTTCATGCCATACTTGTCGTCATCATCTTCAGCAGGTGATAGCGTGTTTTGATCACTACTGGTTAAATGTATGTAAATCTGCTTACGGTCTTCGCGATGTTCCTGTTTTTTCATTTGGCATTAAAATAGGATTGAATTTTGGTTTCTGTCGTAAGGGTTGTTTAAGTGTTCCTGATCTTGCTATCGTTACTCTATCTACAATACTTTGTCGCTTTGTTTGAGTCTTTTTGATAATGTTTGGAGTGTCACCGTCTTCAACGCTGGAAGGCCTATGTAACAGTGATTGTTCATATCGTTTCCTTCGTTCTTCTTTTCGTTCTTTTCTTGTTTCATTTGTTATGTGACAGCAAATATCAACATCAAGAATTTGAGCACGACTTCCTGCTGATAGCACAAACTACACGTTATAGAACAAATATAGCATACCTTGCATACTACAAACTCATTAGGTTCTAGTGACTTGCTCTGAGGTTCTATTGACAAAGTAGCACTTAAGTTACTATTATCGACAGGTAGTGCAGTATCCCAATTGAAACTAAAAGTTAGTACACTTTGCATAAAAATATACCTAATACTATCAATAGATGAAGTGTTTCGTAAGACTACTAATCGTCTATTACACGACAGCGATGGCACTATTCCAAAATCTACTACTTCCATGGATAGACTTGTTAATTGACCTTGTTCTCCTGATATTAGCTGTAGTGAAGGTACAACATGTGGTAGGTGCTGAACAACAGCATCACCCATTACTACTGGGTCTAGTGTTGGTTTGTTATTTTTATCTATTCCCTCCCCTGCAAACGTTATATAGTACGTATCTCCATTATTCACTCTAATAGCAAGCTCTACAGTATAACGTTTGATCTCCAATGGTTGAAAAATAAATCTCAGAATACTGGTTCCGCCATTTTCTGCTATTCTTCCTGTTGGATTTTCAAGCTATAATGTTAGTGTATGTAATACTATTTACTTTTATGATTGGATAATTGTAGTTATCATTAAAAAGCGTATCTAGTGGCTCTGTGTCTATGCTGTACTCTATTGGTTCATCACTAGTATTTTTTAACGTATAGTATTGTAGCGGCGCATCTTTTGATCCTATTTGAACAGGAGCAAACTCGTGATCAAGTGATCTAAAGTGCAGGAATCGTTGTCCTGGCACTAGTGTTTGACCTTTGAATGCCACAACAAACGATACACCCTCAAGAATCTGTACTAATACAGGAACAGTATGCGTGTCCGCAATCTATAATATTAGCAGCGAACGAGTCACTTACTGTGTGTCGATATGTGAATTTCACAACCTTATCTTCTCCAGGTTCTAGATGTGTTTTTCTGGGTTCTACAACGAACAGCTGGTTGAGAATAATACTTAGTTCAGTTTCCTCACCAGAGTTCTTTGGTGCTTGGTGTTGAGCCCATCTGTCAACCTCAATCATGGCATCGTATGGAAAACTGAAAGATAAATCCGCCGGTAACTTTCCAAGATTCGAAAAGTTGATGTATACTACTGTTTCTGGTGAATCTACCTGTCTTGCTCCAAAATCAAACATGTATTGAGTCATCCCTTTGATAGTCTAAAATATTTCAGAAAATGTGAAAATATACTTACATCTTGGAACGTTGAAACAGCAGTAGCAGTGTATCCTGCTGTACTCGTCTTGTCGCCTTCATACTCTCTTAAAAGTTCATCATTAATTTGGTTTACTGAGAACTGCTCCCACAGATCGGTTTTTTGACTTTCATCTGCTCGTATATCTGTGATGCCAATATGTGGTTGTGAACCTATTCCAATGACTTCACATTTTGGAAATTCATCCAATTGTTCTATAGTGTAATCCAAAGAAGGCGTCGTAACTTTCTTTGTTTGTTGTGTCTCTTTGAATGTCTGCAGGTGAATCTCTTTAGGTTCAACTTTGTATGACAAAGGTTGTACACAGTAAACATTAAATCGGTCAATAGTACGTCTTTGTGGCGCATAAACTAAAGAGACTTCTTTATGAGACCGAGCCTCTAAAACGCCAATGTCTTCTCCACTGACTGTTAGTTTGGCTTGACTTAGTATAGATACTCCATTGACTTGCTCAACAACAACAAACTATATTGTTAATTACAAGTAAATCATACTTGGTAGGGTATCGCACAATCACTAGAGTTGTATACAGTAAGATGTTGAACGGAATCATGTGCTATTAATACAGTTCCAAAATCTAGAACAGGTGCTCCTAATGATAGACCACCTGTTATTCCCTCACCCATTACTGTCAATACTACACGATCTGCTACTTGTCTATCATCTTCATTGCTATCCGATGTGAATATCTTACAGGTGATCTTGACAACATAGGACATCTTATGCTTTGGTGCAAAGTTCCATTTGAGTTGCAAGGACTCGTTTCCTCGTAGTATTCCAGAAGGATTATCTACTGAAAATACATTTGTGTAGCCATCAGGAACTTCCCATTCGAATATTGCTGGTATGCGCGACGGATTCGTAATAATAAATGTCTAACATTAATAATATAAGAAATAAAAACTACTTTTGAATGAATTGCTCCAAGATGGGTTGGTTTGAAGTACAACTTTCCATCATCTTGTAATGAAATCTTCGGTAGGTAAGATCCTCCAAATACGTTCAAATATGATACGTTCGCCATACTTTCATTCAAAATACATTTTATCTGTCCTTTAAATACTCCAACCTAATTGATTAATTTATGTTCAAATAAAAACCTCTTTTGGCAAAAATTGAAAAGTCACAATTTGGAATGAGTTTCTAGGAACTATTCCTGTCGATGGCTTACATTCGAACGTTGGAAATAAATCTCCAATGACGAATTCAAACAGCATTGGAACGTCACCACCATTTCTGATCGTCACAGTTCGATAAACGCTCTCGCCGACTAAGCATGAAGGGAATGTAATATTAGTAGATGGTGTGAGTAACGGATGAGGAATAAATGAGTCACTATCTTCAAAAGTGTTACCACTCACACGCAATGAGGCAGTCCATGGAGGTGTGAACGTCTAATTTGTTATAAAATATAAATAGTCGTACTTTTTCTGTGACTAGTCTAAAAGTTCTATTCGACTTGAAATAACAAACAAAGTCAATCTCAGAAGAATAGAACTGATTATCTACATCAGGTCTAAATCCAATTTTAAAAGTATGTGTTGATCTAGCTTTGATGTCTATACTAATGTCGTTAGAATATGCTATTAAAGCGTACGTTTGAGGAAAAACCACGAATGGACAATTATCTGGTAAATGAGGTTCGCAGGTAACTTTGCCGTATGTGTTGTTGCGTACTACCACACTTTTGTTTTCTTGTAGTTTAAATCGTGAACATGATCCAAACGATATGTGTTTGTGCTCTATGCTAATTGGGTTTTGCGTGCTTGTAACAGGTATAAAGAACCTTCGCATAGTATCTACCGCACTCAGTTTGACAAAATCTTGTTTCTCCGCAAGCTTTAAACAATTGATAAACTGTTGCGATTTTTTAACCTGCTCTTCAGTTACTACTCCCTCCTGATCTCCATCATTAATCTTAACTAGTACATCTAACTCTTCTGGTGTTTCTATATGCAGATTATACTTCTCGCGAGAATAATAGGCGTTCAAATTAGTTATAGAAAATGGTATCTACGGAATTAGTAAAATTTGTCAATAGTTACCGGTCGCTTTGTACTTGTGTATCCTGATCCAAAAAGATCCAAATAAAGATTATTCTGATTGCCAATTAGCAGATAAACTCTCTTGTAGTAATTGATTGGATTCTTGGGTAAAAATTGAACGTTCAGCTGACGAGACGATTTCGCAGGTATGACGCCAAATGGTTTTTCGAATGAGAATACGCCATTAGCTTCCAACTTGAAATCATACGCTGCATCGACGTCAGAGTTGTTGGTTACTGTAAATACACGTTTGATTGGGTCTGGTTTTTTCTCAATAGAGACGTCGCCAAAGTTGACGGACCTGTTGCTGAGTGTAATGTCTGGTCCTACTCCATAACCCTGTAGAGTGACTTTGAGTTTGTTTCCACCTGGAGTTTTTATCTCAAAGTTTACCAAATCGAATGACTCTGTAGTAACTGGTTCGTATGTTGCTTTTAGCGTCGTAGTTGAATTTGGTGGTACATATCCTTGATTAGGTGTAAAGAAGAACACTGACTCAAATAAATCTCTTTCTATGGGTTGGATGATATAACTTGCAGGAACGATTGATCGATTTCCGAGAACTATGTTTTGAGTATTGGAACTTCCAACATGTATTCTTCCAAAATCGACTTGTTGTTGTTTAACTACTATGAATGGATATTTTCCAACCCCAACGATGTCTATTGTTTTCGTTTGTCCTGGTATTTTACAGATAGCGACAGAGTTGTACACACTATTGGTTAGAATCTAGATTAAAGCATACCTTGCTGCAGTAGGTACAAATGATATAGTAATCGGTGTAGATTCGCCAGCGTCCAATCGTCCACGTACTGGTTGTATTTGGAACGTTTGATTACTACTCTTTGCATTTTCCATTATATTCCAATCAAAGTCAAAAGGTAGTTCTCCAGTATTTTCGAGCAGAAAATCTTGTCTGGATATTTCATTTGTCGCGCAGTAACCGAGATCGATTTTCGAAGGTAGTCTGAACGCCATGTTTGCCAAAACTGCTTTCACAGCTACAGGAAATTCTCCTCCATCACGAGTACAAACAATAACTTTGTCATGATACCGTTTCTATGGGTTAAACAACTATGATTGTACGTACTTCTGCCGTAGGTCTAAACGTAACATTGATTGCCTGACTGACGCCAGGACTTAGTTTGAACCATTCTGGAAATTCCATGAAAAAATCTACTGACGCTGGAATGCGACATTTTATCTCGATTGTTCGAGTGCTGATATTTCTAATAACGAGTTTTTTCGTGTATTCTCCTCCAACTGACCATCCCTTCCAAAGAAGATCAGGACCACAATCTATTCCGTACTCATTTGCGCTTTCTTTGGAGCTTTTTGCGAACGTAACAGTATTTCCATTTACTTTTTTCGTTGGCTGACTTCTTGCTGAAGAAGAAGAGCTATTTGAAGTGCGTGTTGAGGACATACACAGTCAACTATTGATTGGCGCCGAAACTTTTAACAGTTTCAGAACCATGTTCATTGGCGACCACTCATTCTTGATGACATGTTGGAGTGGTTTGACAGTTTTGAAAGCTTTAATTACAAAGTTCATAGTATTTTATCTTGTCTAAGTTTCCGAAGCATGTCACTTGGTGAGAACATGCCAGCAACTGTCTTCTTGACTTTCTCACCTTGCAGCGATTTGAGCTTGTTAGAATCTAATTTCATTCCTGTTCGAGATTCATCAACCACTAACATTTGATTCACTCCCATACGAAGCTGCCTTGTTGACATTGGTTCATTAAGGGACTTAATTCGTTCCAATTCTCCTTTTATCTCTTCAGCTCTGCTCTTTTGTTTCTGCACTTGATGCATTTTGTCATGCATTAAACCAATTGCAGCATCCAAGTTAACATACATACCAAACTCTTGTACAATGTTGCCTACCTTGGCAAACAGTGCTTCGCGTTTCTTTTTCCGTAAAAGATCTTCAGAGTCTCTTATGCTCTTGGCCCTACTGTCCTCTTCCATTCTTCGTTGCCTGTCACTTGACTCTCGTTCCTCTACCATAGAACGTGTAACAGTGTTCCATATGTCTAACAGTGGTCGAGATGGTTGTGTAGATGTGTATCCTACTTTCATAATATCCATGATTGGTGGCTCTAGTGTGAATTTGTGCATGCTGTCACGCTTTGGTAGAGCTTGTAATAGTTGTGAAATATCCTTATCCTTGACAATCGGCGATAGAGCGTTGATCATGGACAATATTCTTTGTTCTCGGAAAGCTCGCTTGACAACATCGGTTCTCATCTCGCGTAAGCGCTTTTCTCTATTAGAGACGACTTCTGGATGAGCAAAATCAGATCCGAGAGTAGCTGCTCGTTCATCAGTATCCCACATAAATATAGCTGCCTTGTTGACAAGTAGCTCTGGTGTTTGGCTCTTCTTCCACTCTGCTAGTTTCGAGTCACCAAATGCTGCTGCTATCCTTGCATCTATTCTCTTTATCTCTTCCATCTTTTGTACACAGTCGTCTTTATGTATTGTTGCAATGTTGTGTTCTAATGATATAGACCTTCCCTTGTTGACAAACGCTTTCATGAACGTAAGTGATTCGATTAACCTTCCTTGGTTGACCTCTAGATCTCGAACTGTACTTTGAAGTCGCAAACATTCCATGCGTAGCTTTTCCATTGCGCGTAAGTTGATATTCTCTAGCACTCTCTTCTCGAACTGATAGTACTCGGTGGTAGTATTGTTCATCTTGATAATGCTCTCTAATGCTGCAATCTTGGCAAGCATTTGGTTCTTAATAACATGATTTTGCTTTCGCTTGTTCTTTGTTGTATCTTTCGAGTTGTCAAAGGCTTCTTTGAGTTGATCAATTTTGTCACGAAGTGCTTGTAGCCTATTCTCACGATCTTTCTCTTGTTGTAGTAAATCTTCAACTTTTTGTTTTCTTCCTAGTGCTTTTTCTTCTTCTAGCTCTGTTTCCCTCTTTTGTAGCATATATACTTGTTCTTTGGTAGCCAAATCACCAAGGATTGATTCTTCCAACTCTGCTTTGATCTCTTTGGACTTTACTGTTAGGTAGTTCATCTCGTTGATCATTTCCACTGTTCGTTCATCCATTGCACTCAAACTCATTCCGCCTTCTCCACCCATGAGCTCTTTCTCTTGCTGTTGGATATTATGTAAAGCACTCATGAGTTTTTCAACATTTTCATTTGTTCCTTGTAGCAACTGCTCCTCATCTTTCGATTGAGCATCGTACATCTCCATTTGTTTTCTGAAGTTAACCTCGTAATGTTTTCTTTTAGCTTCCAAGTTGTAGATTTCGACTCTTATTTTATCCATTTGAGCATCTGCTACTCCTATGTCAGTCTCGTATTCTGTTTGTTCCAAATCTAACAATTCTAAGATTTCTTCTCTATTCAAGCCAATGACCTCTTTTGCATACTCTAATCGTTTGCACTTCTTGATGTGATCTTGTTTGATTTTTTCATTAAAATACTCTTGTATCTTTTCTTTTCGATCTTTAATAATTTCCTCTTGAACACGTTGATACATCTTTGGTGCCTCTTCGTGAGCTTGGTCTATGAGTTGTTGCCGTATTACTACAGATGGTCGAAGATACTCATCGACAGTGCTTTTCACTTCATCGATTTCTGTTTCGATTGGTAGTCGTGTAAACTCTTCAAAATGGTATGTAAAGTGACCAGTCATTACTTTTCGATTTTGATTGATCTTATTTGTTATCCATTCACGTTGTTTGACAATCGCGAGTTGTTTCACTTCGTCATAAGAAATCTGATCAGAGTTAACGTCGCGTAATTGTTGTGCGAATTTGTTTATCTGTTCTTTGACTGCATTGTTAGTAATTTGATTAAAAAGTACCTTCTATCTCTGTCAACTTTTTGATCAAGTTCACCTTTTTGATGTATGTGTCGTAACTCAGTTGTTGTAGAAGTTTTAATTTCTCTGCAGCTTCTTGTTCTCTACGCTGTTCTACCTCCATCAATTTTTGCATGCGAATGAGTTTTCGTCGTCTCTGCTCAACTTTCATTTCTTCTATCTCCTATAAGAGTTATTATCGCTGAGTACGGTCTTACATTGTCAATCTTTTCATCCAATTTCTTTTTCAAAACTTTGTGTCTTCTTATTGAAGCTTTTTCCAACTGCCGAAGGGCTTCATCTCTCGCTAGTATCTCTTCATCTACTCCTCGTCTGTTCATATGAAGACTTGTGGTTTACCGCGACAGTTGCTCGTTACAAACCATGTTGAAGCGGATGTTCAACAGAGGAGCTACTAACAAAGTTGCCCCAGTGCAACCAAATGGACCTCCTGCAGATGCAAAGAAAAAGGATAAACCACCTCTCAATACTCGTATTGCGAATGCGATGAGATCCTTGTACAATCAAAATAGCAAATTATTTCTGGTATAGTTGCATTTGCGAAACTAACTTTAGGCCTGGTCAATGGTTCTATTTTTCATATCGTTCTACAACTGTTTCCTAATACCATTCAGAATAGTATTCCTATTTCCCAGCGTTTGGTGGCTCATACCGGACGTCATATTTGATATCGTTTTGATCTTGGACATGATACTATTATTTTTCAAACCATACAAGCAAGGAGCTGTATGGATATTGAAGTACAAGCAAACATCTAGAAGATATTTGCGAACCTGGTTCCTACCAGACTTCATTGCTCGTTTTCCCTGTTACGCTTTTGCTGCAATAGTGGGAGCGGATGTAACAGACACACGATTGAGAGTTAATTATGTACTACTGTTCCTACGAGTTCTTGGACAATTCACAGTTTTCGAAAAGTTCATGCGAATTGCGTATGTGAGTCTCGTTAGGCTGCTGTACACGTTACTCATGGTGGCTCACTTTTTGGCATGCGGAATGGTTGCCATAGCACTTGCTGAAGGGTCATCTACGTCAAACAACTGGGTGAACTCTCAGACATTCTTTCTTCCTATTACATCTGTATACTATCGATATGGAGTGGGAATTTACTGGGTGCTCACAACTATGACTGGTTTCGGCGGTACACAGCCAACAACAGACTACGAGGTGTACATGAACATGTTGACGACTGTCATCGGAATGGCCTACTATGCTTTGGCTATTTCTATTGCTGGTGACTTGATTTCGAACAGAGATCCAAATGAGACTAGCTTCAACGAGAGATTTGATGAAATCAAAGATTTTATGACTATGCGTAGGATACCACTTGATCTGAGCAGTAGAGTGATCAACTATTATGAATACTTGTGGCGGAGTCGCAGAGGACTTGATGAAAACTCAGTTCTGGAGGATTTACCAGACTTTCTTCGTGGTGAAGTTGCCATGTATTTGAACCGTGAAATTATAGCAAAAGTGCCAATCTTCAAAGATAGCTCGAAAAACTTCTTGACTGAAGTTGTCATGCATCTTATCCCTCGCATTGCTCTTCCAGATTCTCATATCATAAGAATAGGTGAATTAGGACATGAGATGTTCTTCATTAGCTCTGGTACAGTGGCAATCAAAACAGCCGAGGGTCTAACTGTGGCAACACTTCGCGATGGAAACTTTTTTGGTGAGATCGCCCTCTTGAAGGGCACCATGCGTACAGCCGATGTAGTAGCAACATCATACTGCGACTTGGTATGTCCTGCGTGTATCGTTTAACAATAATAGTTTGTCATGACAAAAGATGATTTTGACGAGTTGTTGAGCTATCATCCAAACGAAGCCGAAGCTTTGGTGCGAATTGGTGATGCTCGTCACCAAGAATTGACAAAATCCAAAGACACCTCCAACAGCGATTCGTCAAATCAACTAAAACCGAGTGAATCTACATATCAACTCAAAAGTCCAGCAAGTAGTCTTCTCCTAAAGACCACAACGTCTCCACGGTGATTATGAACATGTCTATTGATGGTTGGCGCTTAAAAATTGACATTTGACAGGTTGTGTAAATTCAAAAAACGTTACGATGCTTGCAAACTACGTGTTACTTTTTGTCACCGTGGTAGCCACAGCGATCCTCAGTATTGAAGCTGCTACACTCGGAAAATGGGAAGGCCTTAGTGTTGGTGGCATTATGCCTCACAAGGTACTTTCTCACGCGTGTGAGAATCAAGCAAACTTAATCTATGTTTATGGTGGCCGTGTAGGAAAAGATCAAATTTCGAACGCGCTCCTAGTTTTCAACGAAAACACAAAAAATTGGTCGCGAGGCAAGATTGTAGGCGACGCACCCAAAATATATGGACACACAATGACTCGCGTCGGTGACAAACTATATATTTTCGGAGGCAAGTCTATTGCTAGACAAACTGCACCAGCCCTTAATACACTCTACTCATATGATTTGGAAAAAGGCGAATTGACTTTAATTCCAACACCAGGTGTTGCCGCTAGATC
>JAESGV010000740.1_pt1 | contig 14206 bp, 9 predicted proteins | sample 9269781 | NCBI WGS metagenome assembly JAESGV01 (sample SAMN15741586, study PRJNA653496) | algae metagenome | isolation source: Tildeniella torsiva UHER 1998/13D and co-occurring heterotrophs from... | place: Slovakia: Slovak Paradise National Park, Hrabusice, Kosice Region | collected 2000-01-01 | reverse complement strand
GGTAGATTTGATTTTAATTCGTGATAACTCGGTTCTCCATTGGAATTGTGTTGACGATTTGATGTCATCGAACGATGCGCATAGTTGAGCTTTCAAATTGTCATTTGCGTTGGCGATAGATACAAATGAAATAGCCATGTATAGTGTAACTGCGTTCTTTGTGAATCCACCGAAAATGGCACCAGATCTAGTTCCATTCACGAAAGAACTTCCTGGGTGTAAATTTGCATTGTCATCCCATGTACCAGAGGTTGTATAGTTTTGGTCAAACATGGCCGAGAAGTAAATGTTAACTCCTCCAAACCGTGCTGACAATCCTCCAGCATTTAGTACGTAGCCAGTGATGCTATTCTTTTGTATGGAAATGTTACTCGCTTTTATGCTATTGTCGTGAAGGGCGTGACCCAAATCGAAGAGTATGAAACGAGTACTTGGGTCGGCATTGGTAGGGAATGTGTAACGATGAACACCGACGTATTGTGTGGCGGTGAGTTCTGCCAAAATATTATTTCGCTTCAATAGAACAGAATAGTAACCGGCTTGTACAGTTTCGTCGTCGTGCGAGTAAGATGACTTGTAATTGTAGTTTTGGAAAACTTTGTTTTTTCCCAAATCATCTAGAGAAGAAACAACTGGCATGACACCGATATTTCCGTAATCTAATACTCCACTTCCTACCATGTGCGTGTGACTAAATGCTCTTATGACAGAATCAGGGTGATAGTAACCACCAAAATGATTAAAAGGAATGAAAAAGTTCTCCCAATTAACTGTATCTGGTGAGAGTCTCATGGCTGCGAATGGAGCCTGAGGACCAGGTGGATTGGAACCAATACTACAATATTAATCTTTCTCTATTAACACTTACCCGAATCCTACGCCACCAGTTCCGATGAGTGGATTTACATATTGTAGCACGTCATCGTCTTGTTGAATTGGGATCTGTGAACAGATAACAAGACCAACAAGCAGCAACCAAAGTGTCACAAAAAGTTGTGACATGTTGACAAGGTTGTTTGGAGAGCGGGTTTAGTAACGGTTAGCTGTTGCTGAGCTCTCACCATTAAGTCACTTCAGTGTTGTCAGTGCGGCTCAGCTGGCTTTACATTTGTCAACTTGAAACAACCAAAAGTTTCAAAATCAAGCTCTCAACTGTGGCTGCCTCGATGGCGAGATAGAAATAGCAGTCAGTAACAATTTCGCGATTTGAAACAACGTAGAAGTTACGTATCATTCGCTGTTATCACTGCGTAAAAGCGTGGAAAAAGTGTTGCATCGTTAGCTCAATTATTTTTAAATAGTGCGTTACACTTCTATCGTTCTAACTGTGGTAGAAGCGATTTTACACTGTTTAGATTATTTCTTTTTCATTTTGTCAATATTCATAATACGAACACATATTTACGACTAAAATACGACTCAGAGGTTAGCGGATCAAAGTGAAAAACTTGAGTGATTATAGGTCCCTGTGTATCCATGTAAGAATAAATGTGCCTACGACAATAATTTCGCGTACATACTAGGCAAGTTTATTAGTAAAAAAACAAGCATCTTGCCATAAGCGGGTTTGTACATAGAAAGTCAATGTTGAATGGAAAGAAATTGACAGCGTGTCAACAAAGACAGAACCAAACAAAAAGATGCAATACCTCACACTTTGTGCACTTTTACTTTGCGTTTTGTCGGTCGCGCACTGTGAAAACATCACAAAGCTCACAACACATGCCATAAGACATCCAAACGAAGTCCTCTACGCCACTACGGAAGTGTGGTACAGATCTGCCAAGAACGAAGCGGTTAGACTTTCCCATCCTGATCAACGTTTACCACTACCAGAGCCACTATTATCCTTCGAAACCATGTTTCTTGAATTATCCAACAATAGGGTTTTGATGTACGCTGTTGGAAGTAATACATCAACTCCATTTTACGTTATAGATGGCGTATCCATTACTCAGTACTATGCTCGTTCTCCAGGCGTACCTAATACGCTGAAGAAAATGGAATACACTATCTCACATGGAAATGACTACGTGATCGGCGTCTTCGAAAATCGTGTTCAAGGTTATCTAAACTACACAGCCATCTGCACAAGCTTAAATACAAGCAGTAGCGTCATATTGCCATATGCGTTGGCAATTCATGGATCATCCAAAATCAAGATATACTCCATCGAGCAACTGTTCATGCAACCAACTACCAATGGATTCTACATGGTGGCAGCAACAGCGCCAAAGTATAAGGAATATTCGTATGCTTCTTCTAAATTAGCGTACTATGATCCGCACTTGAACTCTGTAACAATGTATGATGAGATCGATACAGTTTCCAGGATACCCCTAGTCGGCGATAATCTCATATTACGAACTAGTTTCGGAACAAAAACACACAACATTTATTCTGGAGAGCAAACGAAAATAGAATTTGATACATTTGGGCACTCTGGGTTTGTGACCGCAGAACTGATGCCAGGTTCTTCTAACTTTGCTATTATTGGACTATTCGATAGCAGCTTTTGTGTCCCAGGCAAATGTAAAAACACAAAAGCTGTTCGTCCATGGTTGAGCACTGTTGCTGGTACGTCTAGTGATACTTTTGTCTATACCACTGAACAAGAGTCACTCACTACTAGATTGCTCTCTTATTCAATAAGCAATGCTCAGGTTCAAGAGTTACACCCAAACGTTATGCCTGCACTTCTGGCAAACCATTGGACAATCCCCATACATATCAAGTATGATTCTGTTTCGGACAGTGCACTTATGCTTGGTATTGAGCAAGACGCTCGAGATTCTAGGATAGTTAGAGTACAACTAATTCGATTTGATCTTGAAAACAGAACACTTCATAGTTACAATTTGTGTAATGATTCGTGTGTTGGTGAAGAATCCATGCTTCAGTTGAGAGATGATACTATCTGGATGATCAAAAAGGAGAACAATGAGTGGCATATGTTCAAGCTTTTTGTGCGAGCACCAGTTCTCATTCAAAGTAACATTGCTATTATTGTAGGAGTGTCAGTTGGAGGAGCAACACTACTTCTACTTGTAGCTATAATTGGAATTCTTGTATGTATTAGAAAACGCTTTACAAAATCATATGTAAAAGTGCAAGAGTAAAATTCTTAAATAACTTATTACTTAAATTTTGTAATTTCCTTTTACTTCACAAAATATAAATAAATTGGGCGTGTTTGGTCTTAAATAAAGCCTTATAATAAAATTGTCTCAAAATATAAATTAAATTTACATAATATTTATTTTAAAAAGTAAAACTAATAATATAGTAGTAAAATTTAAATCTTTATATTTTTAAAAAAATTAATAACAGCTACTTACTTTTAATAAATTATTTACTTTATCTTAGAAGATAAACTTTATAAATAAGAAATATTTTTTAATTAATCTTATTTATAATTTTATAATTTTTTTATATAAGTAATATTACAAATATAAACCTGTTTTATAATATTAGTTATAAAATATATTTATTAAGCCTTTTATTTATTAATTTTATTTTTCTTATCCTTTTTAATATTTTTATAACTGATAAATTAATTTAAATTAATATATATAAGTTATTCTAAAATAAAATCTTATTTTAGGCGTTTTTATAAAGCAAAACAGAATTTGCTATTAATTTATAGATTTAATATATATTTCGCATTTTCTATTATTTATCTTCTCTTTAATTGTTTAAGCTTAGTTATACAACATTGTAACTTTTCAGTGAAATATGCTGGCACTTACATCTAACAAGACATTGCAAATAGAAATATTAGCAGATATGCTAGTAGTTGAATTATAGAAATATATAATTATATTTATCTATAAATTTAAAAATTATGTCAAAAATGAAGGGTATTTGAATTTTATATACCTTTATTCTTTATGCAACTTATTTTAGTTTTTATACTAACATTACTTTTGTTACTCATATTCTTTTATGCGATAGTTTATTGAAAAATAATTTTGTTTTTGATATTTATGGCATTATATTAGTTTGCAAGGTTTGTAAGATTATTAACTTTTATATCTGTTAAATAAGTCTATTTTGTATCTATCATTAGAAAAATCTGTTAATGTAACTATTGTTTTCTCACCTTCACTTTTTGAATCAGTTAACGTCATAATTGCATTTGTTCTTTTTTGTTTTAAAGTTAAATCATCAAAGTTGGACTTTCTTTTTTGTCTCACATACTTTATTTGTATACTAAGGTATTTTGCCTTTCTGACATTTTTTGATTGTGTTACCACAGCATTTTTACTATGCTTTTTAACTGAAATGGATTTTTATAATATCTAATAAGCTTTTGAGCATGTTGAAAATAGTTTTGCAAGTTTAGTCCAAATTTTTTACTTTCTTTTATAACAGTTGTAGACAACAGTTTTTTTTGGCTAAAGTTTATATATCTAATATACATATTAACACTTTGTTGGTCAAAGTAATTTATCATTGCTTTAACAATTTTATCAAATGATGAGTTTGCAGTTATTTAAAACTTAAATTTGAACTATACATTCATAGATTCTATTAAATTAATAAAAACTCTTCTTTTATATCTTTTTACTTTTCCAATAACATCTTTATGTTTCTTAATTATTAAATAAAAATGAAAGCTTACCAATATTCATATATTACAAGTATGTTCTCTTCAATATAATGTTTTGTTTGATTTATTATTCCTCCACACCATCTGACTTCAAACAATGGGGCTAATACAAGCTTTTTTTAGTTACTTGTAATACTTAGCTTTATTAATTTTTATTTAACATTATCTTTAAAATAATTTAAGCATAAAAGATGTTTAATAATGTTGCTTGTCACAGTATTTCAGACATTTATCATCTTTGCTTTTCATTGTGAATTATAGTTTTGCTTGTAATTAACTCATTAAACTTATCCTTTAATGCTTTTTTTAAAACACACAAACCTGTAATATGTATATATTCCTCTCAATTTTAATTTTATTAGTAATATAAGTTATGATAGTAATATTTATATATACCTCATATAAGTACATAAATCCTATATATAAAAGGTTTGTAAAATCTTAATTTTCAACTACTACAGCTGTAATATGGTTACAGTTAACCTTGAAAGTAATATCTGTCATCAGCATTTTATGTCTCATTATAATTGCTAAAAAGTCTTGCGTTCTTACAGCTATATGTTTAACTCTAATATATTGAAGTCATCAAACAGCACACTGCGTTGCAATGCTAGAATATAAGTGTTTCCAAATGTCTTTTGTAGGCCTTTCTGCTGGTATTGTATAACTGAAAGTTAATTAGCGCTTTTGCAGGTTGCTTTTCCTATTTCTTTTATATTTGCTATTGCTTTTCCATACTTATTTATAGCTATTCCTTCTTTCAGAGTTTTTAGCTTTGCTTTACTTGTTTAATTGTAATTGGTTATTAAATTTTTCAAATTTCTATGTAGTGTTAACATATAATTTTTTAGCACAGTCACTAATCTAAAATATATTACAATCCATCAATATTCTAAGGTGTAATATTTAACTGTTACACACTTAACAGCATATTTAATATGCTTTTTTGGTCGCCAACGAAATATGTCTTGTCTGTGAAAGTTATCATCTATTTGTTTTTGTGTAAAAAGATATGCAAACACATTTTTATCCCCCACTGCTTTATATGTCTTTACATCATTAATAATCAAATTTGGTTTTTAATAGAGCGCTAATAGTGAGTATAACGCATATATTGGTATTTGTTTATGTAATAAGTTCAAAGATAATAAAAGTTAATCTTTCTGCTTTAAGAAATACTGCCACAGGTTTTCACCTTTGATAAAACAACTAAAAGAGAGTAATTCTTGCAGATGTAAAGCATGTAACATACTTATAGTTATGTTGCTTTATCACATTTGCCTTTAAAACAGATATGTATGCATGCAAATGAACAAGCCACACATATGCAAGTTATTAGTGAAATTTGAATGTATTTGTTGGAAACTTGATTTTTCTTACTTATGGAAGACCTACACAAAGCATGCAGCCACACATAAGTATATATCTTTTGTTAGTTACTTATTTTTATTATATAGATAAGTATTATAAGTAATGAATGTTTTATTCATCTTGTCTTAAAGAAAGTCTAATTCTTCTTTTTTTCTTTGCATTATCTTCTTTACTTTCAATATGTCTTTTGTTTGTTTTTTTAAAGTTAAATTATGCTTTTGCTTCTTTTTTATCAAACCCTTCCAACGCTTCAAATGCATGATTTTCAAATACTTTTGATGTACATTGTTGTAATATATTATTATATATCTTAAAAGTTAATAATATAAAAAAGCTTTACATTTTAGATATCAACCAGGCTGGAATGCTATATTGCTCATTACTACTCATCTGAAATATCAATAAAGTTAAATTATTTTTAGTGAATTATGTTTTTACAAAGTACTTTAACAGCACTTTTCTAATTAATTGTTATATCTCTTTCTTTTAACAGTTGTTTTGCTGCTGATACAACAACTTTTATGGCTTTTTTGAGTTTAACTTAAAACAATTCTTTATGTTTATTGGGAATAGATTTTAAGGCTTGACATACTTTGGCTTTGACTATTACAAGGCGAAAGTATACTATAATAGCACCTATATTATTAATGTTGTATGTGTTATTAGAAGAAAGATGCACTCTAAAAAGTGGTGATTATTGCACAGTAATATGTTATTTATCTTGTATTTGATAGTATAACACTGCTTTTGCGAACATTGCTTCTTTATTAATTACAGCTTGCAAAGTAGAAATCTATATAAATAAGGAATATAAAGCTTACTTTCTTCTTTAAATGTGTGATACTTGTATTTGCACTACTTTCTTTTGCTGATCGTACAGTTAATTATAATAATTCAATTATTTTGTTTCTCTCCTATAATAATACTTCTGTCATTGCAATATTTTGTTGCAACTTACTCTTTTTTACTTCTTACAACTTTTTTAGTTTATCTGTAAGTTTAGTTTTCTCCTTTATTAATATACAATTCTATCGTTTTCATCTTTTAACTGTGTTGTTCTATAGATTGAAACATATGGCAGAATATCTTTTCCTTTAACTGTACTATCTATGTCACTTTGCATGTTGTTATATATATGTGGTCTTAAATTATCAGCTATTGCCTTTTTCAAATTCATTTTTTGTAAGTATCATTAATTATATAACTTATATTATAAGTTTTGTTTATTAATATAACTAAGATATTGTATGTATTAAGGTTATGCAAAATACTAGCTATAATGTCTGTTAATATTGATATATACATATTAGTTATTAGTAGACTAAAATAACCAATAGCTTTGTATTTTAAAATAAGATTCTATGCATTATTTGCTTTATTTACTTTATGTTTTGTCAAGTCATATTCAGCAGATAAATAATCCAGCCATTTCATTTTACTCTTATATCAAGTCTGTTCATAGTACAAATAGTATCTTAGTTTATATATTATTTTAACTATCCAACAATTACTTGTATTAATAAATTGTTTAAATTCTTTGATTTTTAAGAAAATGTTTGTTTTATGTAAAAACATTAGTAGTTTTAAATTAACTATTTTGTGCTCAGAATTTATAATAAGTATATTTAAAATAAGTATACCAATTTGTGGTAACATATTATTTATTATTTCTTTTAAACACTTTTCATTATTGGCTAAAAAACACTCACTACTTGTCAGAAGCACTTTACGCTCTTTTTTAGGCTTTACAAATCTAAAATAACTAAAATTAATGCATATTTTCTTTTTTATCATCTTTTTTGTTATATAATAACAAATTGATTGATTTTTTAACTTTGTTTAGCTGTTTTTTTATTAATATTTGGTTTATTATAATTTGAAGATATCTGCTTTGCAGTTAAGCAAATTAAATCCATATGATTTGTATTTAATGCATAAACTAAAAGTTTAACAGTAAATAATAAGTCATTTTCTGGTTGCTTGACCTTTAAAAAGTAGTCACTGTAGAAATGACATGCTTAAACCTATTTTCTGGCTCATTTATAAATTGTAGTTATTCATTTATAATAGATACAAGTTTTTTGCTTCATTAAAATTAAAAGTATGCAAATGTATTATAAATAATATATAAGTTACAATAGTTATAAAAGTATAACAAATTATATATGTTTTATAGTACTGATAGTTATGTTTTATAAACAAACTTACAACAAAAAGGTTATTAGTTGTGCATAATTATCAGTTTGTCAAAGATGCTATTGACGCATAGTGAGAGGATATTAGAAATCAATGTAACTAGTAAGAATTTAACTTAAATTGCTTTGACAATCAACATATTTCACAACTTTAATTTGTAAGAAGATGTTTAAACCTAATACATTAAATATCATATAAAAAAAATTAATTACACTTTTGCGCAACTATGTATTAAATAAAGATGATTTAAAACTCTTGAATGAGTTGTTTATATGACAAATATATTTAGCCAAGTACAAAAGCAATGAATTTAATATGAAATTCAACTTGTTGAATTTTATACCTAATTCCAACAGCGGTATGATTTGCGCTACATATTTGATGCAAAAAGAAAATCTATTTGTATTATTAATGTCAAACCTACTTGACATAGAAGTAATTTATAACTTTAATATTATAAGTTTAATTAGTTATCAAAGTAATATATAGGTACTCAAAAATGCAGCAAGAAAGGACAAGTTAGAAATAGAAATAAAATCAAAGGATAAATACTTTAAAAGTAATATAAACAAGTACAAAATTTAAATTAAACAATTAGAAAAATCAGTATTCAGTCTTAAAGACACAATAAAAACACAATTTGTTTGGATGTTGTGACATCATGAAATGAAAAGCTAATATATAAAGTAAGAAATTAAAAATTTTAAAATAACGTTACTAAAAAAGAATATTAATGCTATATAAAACATACTTAGTAAAACAGGCGAAATAAGCAGCTTACTACTGTCACCAAGAAAAAACTTACTAAGAAAAGCTTAACAGTAAACACCATCACCAAATAAATGCCAGTAATTATTAGCACAAAGTAATACAAAAGTAAAATTATACAACTAATTGCATTATATTTTTAAAGTCAAATAAAGCTTTAGTTTTTATTTTCCTTTTTCTTCTGTTACTTTAATGCTGTTTTCTTTTTAATCTTATATTAAAATTTGAGCAGCTAAAGGTTGTATAAAAGAATAATTCTTTAGATATATAAGATTTTATTGCAAGTAAAGTGTTAATTAATGCTATATAATAACATAACTTGTGAGATTTAAACTTTTATTAAATTAAAAATATATTTTATAACTTATTTTGCATCTATATATGGGATGATTTCATTTAACATCATTTGATTGCACTATATATTAAAAGTTATTGTCTTTATTATATACTGCTAAAAGTTGTTTAGAGTAGTTATTTATTATAACTTTTTTGTAAAGTAATATAATTCTTTTTTGTTTTAACTTTAATGTGATATATTTTAAAAGCTTTATAAGTGTAACTAATAAGTATTTAAATAAATAAATAAAGATTGAAACAGTTAAATAATTTATATTATACTTCTTAAATTTGAATAAAAGGATATTAGTGATTAATAACTTGAACTTGTTAATAACTGCTACAATATATTTGTATATTAATAATATAAATCTTATATAAGTAATACAACCTTATATATCTAATAAAAAAAAGTTAGTTATTATTTTTATAATTATGAATATTAAGCTTTAATGGTTAATATAACATTATATCTGCAACTGATTATTAAATGATTTTACTGTATAAGTATTTAATTACCTTTTATTATTAAACTTTTTAAAAGCATTGTTTTTAAATATATTTTTTAATATTTTAACAGAAGTATTATTAGTAACTGAACTTAAATACTATATTTATAAAGAGCTATGCATTATTTTTAAAGATTAAATACTGATTTAATAAAAACTTAGATTTTATTAAAAATATTCTTATTTTAGCAGCATTAGCATTATTGTTTTCTTTTAAAAGATTATATTACCAAAAAGTTAGTTAATTGATTTTATAAATATACATTGAATTTAAAAGTAACTTTTATATCTTATTTAACCGCTTTTTAATTATATTAATAATTTTTTTAACATCATTAATCTTATAATATAGCCTTATTACTTTTCTTATCTGATTTATAGATGGTTTTTTCTTAAGCTAATATTTCATTTTGTCTTTACTATTCTTGCAAAAAAATAAAGCCAAATTGCTGTTTAATATTATTAAAAGTATTTATTTATGCTTTTATCATTTATATATCACAATTTATTATTATTGTATACAATAGTTCTTTACTGATAAACAAGCAGCTTTATATACATCTTTTTGTCAAATAACTGATATAAATGAACAAATTCAACTATAATTTTATTTTATAAATCTGGATTCTTATGAATAATAAATATTATAAACCTTTCCCACATATTAAATGTAATGTCAGATTACTACTTATTTATATATTTATTATAGCTCTATAAAACATTATTTGTCTTAAAAAATAATGTTAAATATATTAAATTATATTGGCTTTATTAGTAATATATTTAAGCTTTTTTTAACATTATTTATTAGATCATAATAGTTATGCTGCATATTAAAAACTGTTTAATATTTTGTTTTTTCTCATTTCTAAAGTAATTAAATACAATAATTTTAAAAATCAGGTCTATTTATTACTTAATTTGTTTTAATTTAATACTAACTTTTGAATCTTCATTATTAGTCTATTATATTTTTTCTTATAATAAATATCTTCAAATTAAATATAATTTAATGGTTTCTGAAATCTACATTAATAAAAAACATATGTTACTGGTTTTTATTTTTTATTTTAACTTAACTACATATAACTTTTGTTTATTTCTTTTTTCTTCAAGGTTTCTTACTTAAATAAGTTATAAACATTAAAGTATATAATATACATTATTATACATATGTTATAGTCTATATATTAAACATAATAAATTGTTATATTTATTAATAAATATTTTAAGCATTAGCCTTTCTATATTTTAACTTATTGATATTGAAATAAAATATTAATATTAATATTTTTTTTACTTTTTAATATAGAATAAATAATAACTTTTAACTTATTAGTAATTTTGACCTATTTAATACATTTTTTAGTAATTATACCATTATAAAACTTAATAATTTCTAGATAGTAAAATATATTATTAAAAATTAATTTTGCAAAAATAATAGCAGCTATAATATGCTCTTCTTTGTTAGCATATTGTTTTAGTATTTTATCTTTAAAAAGCTGTTGTTGTTTGATATATTTAAGCCATTTAACTTTTTTATTTAGAAATGTTTGTAATAGTATTACTACTTTGATAGTAAAGCTTTGCTCATAGCGTAATATATTGTAATATAATTAAAAAGTAATTAATTAGTTAATATTTTACAAAATATTACAATTAATCTAGTAATATATAAACTTAAAAAACTAATAAGCTTTAAACTTAAATAAAATACCATCTTTTTTTATATGAAAAATTATTTATTTTTTAAAATAAACTTTAAGTATTTGTTACTTCTAAATATAATATTAATAAGACTATTAAATATAGTTATTATAAATTTATAGATATCATAAACTTTTTATATTATTATTATGTAAATATAAATTTTAATATCAATCTAATTTGTATTATTATTTACCTGTTAAATAATGATAGTAAAATCATAATATACTGCTATTCTGCATTTGTCAGCTATTACAGCACTACAAATAGTTATTATATTAACAATTTTCTTTTTATAAAAATGTTTAACTATTTGCTTATTGTTAGTAGTTTTAATATTGACATCATTAATATAAACTTTATTAAAAAACATATAACTGTTATACAATAAAATATATGTTATCATAGTTATAAAGATTTTACACAATAATTAGATTTTAATGTTATAAAGTTAATAAGTTGAAAAGATACTAATATATACTTACTTTATAATAAATTTTTAACTTACATATAACTGCTTTGGTTAATAACAGGTTTAATTAATATTAATAATTATGAACCTGTAATTTATAACCTTAATAAACTTATAAATAGACAGAATATACATTTTATATTCTAATATTAATATAATATTTATTTGATGATTAATTTTCTAGTTATTATCTACATGTTATATATAGGCATGCCTTATTCAGCATCAAGTTTATAGTTGATTACAAACTTGATTTATTGCTTCACATTGTTGTGTTGTTTTCACAATATGGCTATTTTCATTATTTTTAACTGACAAATTAATTTACATTTACAACGACCTGAAACACTCCATTTAGGTGCATCAATATAACAACAAAATGATTCACACTGTGTGACTACATAACACTTGAAAATAACCACTATGTGTACGCCATACATCAGCATCGTTATGTAGCCTTGGCAGCATGCTGTGTGGTGCTTATTAACGATGAAAAGATGGAAATCCTAAGGTTGACCGTTCTACCCCATAATAGCAGTTTATCGTGTTCAATTTTATTGAAATAGAGTTGATGTTTCCAGAGGTAAATCGGATCACCCAATAGTTTACCATCAAGCAGAAGAACTCTATGCCGGTGATTCGAAGACACTAACAACTGTTCTTGGAAATGTGTCCAAGTCAAGTCGAGTGGGATTGTAAAAGGAACGAGGAGGCCAATGGGTCTATGCCAGTGTGCAATGATCGTGCGATTGTACGGTGGACCACCCATAGTCAAGTCGTTGCCGAGTACTTCCCTTTTTAACATGTTATGGAATAAGGCCCACGTATTATTTCTCTCGCTGTGTCTATTGTACTGATTATTATTGTCTATTTCGTGGAACAACCGGAGAAGATAAATAAAGAGAAAACTCTTCGCTTACAATTTTATGCAAACACGGCAGAAGGGCATCTTACTTGTGCTATGTGCTTTGTGTGCAGTCCAAGTGCTTGCACTGCAAACAACAATATCGCCCATACCAGCAATACGGTGTTCAAACACGACTGCCGCAGATAATTGTTTTACTCAGTTCCCATACCCTAAAAAGTTAGTCTATTGTGCTCTATTCTAACCCGTTAAAGAGCGTGGAGAAGAGTTACATTTCCTATACTGTACCATATCCAAAATGTAATCGATCTATGCACACATACACGACCACCGTTTGAATATTCATGTGTAGATTATTTTTGCGAAAATCCACTACCAATCATCCAACAAACCTTCTCAACGTTAAAACACCCTGGAGAGTTCCACATACAATACACCCACTATTGTTTATACTGTAACCACTACTCACGCGATGAATTATTGACACGAATTGCAAACAATTCATGTCCATACCTGTGGACAATACCAAAACTATCCCAATGTACTGACATTCAAGGGTCACCTACGCCTACACTCATTGGAAACGCTTTCAGTGATTACCAAAAGTTAATAGACAGTAACTCGTCTACAATTCAAACAAGTCCAGAGAAGATGATCAATATTACCTATTTACGTAATACCATGAATCCAGTTACTGGTCCTATCCCAGATACCTCGTATATATGCTATTGTTCTAGTATGAATCGATTTGGAGTAGTATGTGACACCTATACTGCATTTTGGACACCTCTACGCTACAATGCTGTTCCATTCATCGCATTTGGACTACGTGTATTGTTATTGGTGACGATATTCTACTTGGTATTCCTACCACGTTTTGGAAATTTATTTAGAAGCGATACACCGGTATCATGCAAAACATTTTTCATCGTGTTGATCAAAATGACTAGGAAACTATCCTTTCATGTCATCTTTTTCATGAGTGTATCGTTAGTACTACTCTCGGTTGAAGATTTTACCACTGTTGCACCACCGTTCACGACGTTTACGAATATGACGAATAATTTTAGAATTGCAGCATGGTTTTGTTCGTTTATAAGTTATGGTACTTTGTTAGTGATTTGGGCCAACATTTATCAACGATCAACGTCACAAAAGATGAATCATAAAGTGGCTCTACGACTCAAGTAAGAAAATACTATTTACTAACTATAGAATACTACTAGGAGTGTTTTATGCAATTAATTTCACGCTACTTGTTGGTTTCGTGATTGCATTATTTATACTACAATTCAAAGGACCTGCTGATGCGTTAAAGTATGTTCGAGCAGCAGCTGATGCTTCTGCGTTTACGTTAACGTTTATAC
>JAESGV010000739.1_pt1 | contig 14206 bp, 19 predicted proteins | sample 9269781 | NCBI WGS metagenome assembly JAESGV01 (sample SAMN15741586, study PRJNA653496) | algae metagenome | isolation source: Tildeniella torsiva UHER 1998/13D and co-occurring heterotrophs from... | place: Slovakia: Slovak Paradise National Park, Hrabusice, Kosice Region | collected 2000-01-01 | reverse complement strand
TTTAATAGTTTCAAGTAACGTTTTTACAGGTACTTTTCCATCACCTTTATCAAGACCATTGTTCATAGTGATGATTCCATCAAGCATACGTTTGGAAAGTTGACCTTGAAACACTGGAAGTACAAATTTTCCACTTCTTATGAATGGTTCCATCATTGGTTTACCAATCGTTGGATCTTCCTCCTCAGGTTCCTTTTTCTTCTTTATTGGTTGTTCTTTCTCATCTTTATACTGCGGTGGTGGTTTTCTATTGTAACTCACGTAAACTTCCATTGCAGTCCAGCCTAGTACACCCAACGAAGTAGGTTTCTTGTTTCCTTTAATTTGTGACATATCAGGAGCGATATCACTCACTAACATGGCATTGATTGGGTTCATTACTGTTCTTAGCTCAATGAACAAAATCACTGGTCGATTCGGACGTATTGGAACGTCGGTAAAGTGTGTAGGTTCATCACGCCATTCTGGACTCCGTATACTCGCGCTCATATCATGCGTTTGTGTGAAATACATTGCATTCGCGTTCGCGTTCGGTTTCTGATCTTGTACTGGAAACAGCCGATACAATGCTTTAATAATATTCGGTTCATTATCCTTTTTCGCAAAAGCTTGTGGAATGTTCAACACACCATCAAACGAGATATAAAAACCAAGTTTAGGGATGGCTTGTACCGAATAATTATAATCAATTGGTATATCTTGAGTTCCTGGTTTCTTTACAAATAATTTTGACAATTCTTCGTAAATTTTCTTCTCTCCCATGATTACTCGTAGTTTTGATTTCATAAGTTGATCTGCCATTTTTTGTGTATCTGGTTTGATTTCATCTTCTGTCAAATTCATTTCTTTGAGTAACGCTGCTCGCTCTTTTGGTCCGAGTTTCGGTAAAGCAGTAAGTTTTGCCGTAAAACTTTGTAACAATCTTGTACTAAAGAACGTTTTCAAAGATTGGGTTCCTAGCATCGAGTATTCTTTGATTCCTTGCATTTTCGAAGCATACATGAGTTTCTCATCTAGTAACTTGATCGTTGCAAGTTTTGTATTGTCATAGTAACCAAGTTGATAGTTTGGTGCATCGTTATACAATTTATGTGGTCTCCACTCGGTGACTGGATCAAATCCTGCTCTAGAGATCAATGGCGCCTTGTTATCATTTTCTCTTTCTCGTTCGGTCATTCTTTCTACACGAACAAGCATACAGGCCATCGGTATCGCTGGACAAACATCTAACGCTGTTTGATCGAATGATTTGTTCTTTCCCATCTCTATAAGATCCGGTAACGGTAACATACGAATAGGAATTTGAAACGCACCTTCGTTTAAGAAGAATGGTTCTGCGTCTGGATCGAGAACTTGTCTACCGTCGTATGGAGCATCTAAAAACAATGGTAGTATACTATGCCCGACTGTGAGTAATCTTCCTTGATGCACGTCGAGTGTTTCTATTTTGAAAAACGCAACCATTGTCGGGTTATAATTTGTTCCTTTCTCAGCAGGCTCTCCTTTTACTCTAGGTTTCGCGTTACGCCAAATAAACTCTTCTGACATGGTAAATTGTGGTTCCATCACGTTCGAATCAAGTAATTGAAATTCCATAATTTTTAGTTCAATTTGAGAAAATGAATTATCTAATAAAACCATTGTCACACGAGTAACAGTACAGTTGAACGGTAAGAATCGTAAACCATCTACGTAGATGTAAAATCCATCATAGCCACGTCTAAAGTTCAAATCGGCATCAATTGGTTTCTGACTAGGAGTGATCCACTGTTTCTTCTTGGCAACAAATGCTTGTTTGTTCGGCACAGCTTTTTCTACTTTCGGTTCCGTCTTTTTCGTGAAAATGTGAATATTTAAATTCACTGGAGATTCGATTTTCTCTTTTGCTATTTCTAGTGATAAATTCTCTGCTTTAAGCGGATGTTCCCGCAAATTCCGAATGGGAACTTTCATGGGTCCTTCATTTAACGTGATACGAGTAATATGTTCCTCTTTCTGTTCCATGAATAGCGGCACTACCGCCCAATACAACACCTTTCTCACTTTTTTCGAATTTTCTTTTGAAATGTCACGATTCAAAAACACTTGGAGTAATAGTATGCCATCCTTGTGGTGTGAATAATTCCGAAATACAGTTCTTAATTTCCACTCGTATGTTTGTTTCGAACCTTCGTTCGGTAATGGATACCGAGCTTCTGTCTCCCATAAAAATGGTAAATTCTTACTCGTCATGGCTTTTTGATTTCCATTCATGATACTCGCACGAACAAATAATTCGTTATCGGTGTTAGATTTGGATGGTATTGGACCTAACGAATTAATCAACACGCCAAAACCTTCTTTTTCGTTATACAACATCACTGTTTCTGGTGTTTTTGGTTTTGGTGGTAATTCTTCGATGAATTCTGGTTCTACGATAGGTTCTGGTTCGGCACGTGGTGTTGGTTTCTATATGGTTAATCGGTGTTAAAAACTTACTCGCAAACCTGGTCTCATCCCTTTAAGTACCGGCATAGAAGAGGACAAATCAGGAACGACACCTGATGAAGTTGAAATGGTACGAGTGTACCCAGGTGGAACTTTATACAGTTTCGCAGTACTATCCGGATTAATTGGAAAATTTTCTTGTTCTTCAAATTGAAATTGTGAAACTATGCGATAATACAATTGCGCTTCATTGTACCCTACATCAATTAGAAACATACAACTTCACTTACGTTGATTACTATTTTCTACAATATGTGGAGTTGCCGCAGGATCAACATTTGGTATGTATATCGGTACACGCCACGCACCAGCACACAACTCTGCTTCTTCATTAAAGATATCAAGTACTGTCCATCCTACGTTCTGTAATGTTGGTTGTTCGGTAGGTGTTAATGGTAACCGTGGAACCAAATTAATCTCAACAATCATTTTTAAACCTGATCCCTTGTTGGCTGAGATTTTAGGATACGGCTTTCGGTACACGATTAGGCATCTCTAATTGGTGAGTAATTAGTAAGAAAACATACACGGTATTGTACAGCGTCAACTTCGCATTCGCAAATCGGTGTTTTCCGATACGGTGTTTTAGGGTTCGAACCTTCAAAGATTCCATATACAATCATTGCAAAATTTGCTTTTGGTGGTAATCCAGTCACAAAATCACTATCTATTAGCAAATGAATTGCGTCACTTACAAATAGATTTGTATTCCTTGTGTTTGATTCTCATCAGCTTCTGGTGTGCCCTCAATTACCGCTTTGTATCCATTTGTTCGACATCGTTCCCTCTTCTCACGCAACGCCGCCTTCTCTTTCTCCAGTTTTTCCAAATAAACTTTTTCTTGTTCTTTCATTTGTTGTTCCATTTTTTGTCTATCTAGTCCTTCTTTAAATGATAAAAACTCTTGTTGTTTTGTTAATTTATCTTTTTCAAATTGTAGTTCCATCATTTCCAACTGGTGCCGAAGTCGTAACTGTTTTACTTGTTCGTTTTCGAATTCATCACTTAATTGTTGTGGTGTTTTTTCGGGTGCGGGTGTTGCTTGTACTAGAGGTGCCGGTGCTGGTGCTGGTTCTGGTGGTTTTTGTGCGGTGATCATGTTCACTAATTGTTGTTGAAGTTGTTTGCTTTCTGCTTCGTGTTGTTCGAGTAACATTTCTGTTGCGTTCATCTATACATGTGAGAATAACGATATTTCATACTTGTTTTTGAATTAATTTGTACAGCATACCGTTCATTCCAGGTTGTTGTGAGGGTTGCTGTTGTTGACCCATCATACCTTGCATTCCCATACCTTGCATCATTGGATTATACTGACCGTAAGGATTATAAGGGTTGTAGTACTGTCCGTAAGGATTTTGTTGGTAAGGATTATACGGGTTGTACTGTGGTGCGTATTGCATCAATGGATTGTGTTGTTGGTAAGGATTATATTGCATTGGGTTATATTGTGGTGGTGTGGGGTTTCGCATTTGCACTGCACTTTGTTGTACAAACTATGTTGTTAAAAAACAAAAACGCATACTGGTGAGAAACGTTGCGCGTTGTTAGATTGTGGCATAGATTGCGTTAAACGATTGGGAGTGCTTCCCATGTTTTGCATTCCTAAATTTTGTTGTGGTGACTGTGGTGCGACATGTTGGAAATCGTTTTTTGGTGTTGGTTGTCTTTGTACCGGTTGTGTTGGTGTGGGTGGTTTTTGTTGAACAACTTGCTGTATTGGTTGTTGCTGTACAGGTTGCTGTTGTACCACTGGTTGTTGAACTGATTGAACTTGCTGTACAGGTAATTGAACTGGTGGAGGAATCTGATGTGTTTGAATAGGTTGTTGTATAGATTGTTGAGTTACCTGTTGCACATGAGGTGGTTGGAAAACTGTTTGTTGCGTTTGAGGTGGTAGATTATACGATGTTTGAATCGGTCGTGGAGATGGAAACTGAAATTGTGTTGGCAAAAAGCTCTTTTCTTTCTCTTCAAACTCACGAAAGGCTTTGTACATCATTTCAGTTTCCATTGCTGCTTTTTCATTCTCTTCGATGATGGATTTTGCTGCTTTTCCGCCTCGTTCTAATTCTCTAATTAATCTTTCTAAATCGTCGTCGCTCTTGTTGTTAGCTTTGTTATTTAATTATTACAGTTTCTTTTGGGTTCGTTCCACTTAATTTCAACTCTTTCAAGATTTTATCACGTTCTGCATTTAGTCTATTGTTATAATATAAAATAGGTAGTACTTGTTTGTTGCTGAATCTGAATTTTCACTTTCTAGCTCTCGCAAGATAGAATCGACTCGAAAGTTGTCATAGCTCATAGAATTTTTGTTCTCCTTCGATGAGCAGCTAATGTACAAACTAGCTACGTATAGTTTGAAGTTCTATAGCAGCTGTCTGAATAAATTAAAGTGTTGTAATTAACGCGGCACTCGTTACAAGATGTACAACAGTGGTATGCGCAAGAGGCTCGCCAACGAGAAGGCAGCTGAAAAAAAGAGTTTGGAAAAGTATAAAGAAGCTTCTAGACTGTTTAAGTCAAAATCATACAAAGCTGCAGCCGAAGCATTTACCGAAGCCATAAATATTAGACCATTGCCAAAATTCCATTTTTATCGAGGAAATTGCTATAAGCATCTTCATGATTATGATAGGTAAATCGATTTTCAGAACTAATTCAGTAGAGCGCTACTCGATTACACTGTTGCTATTGACAATGACAGCCATCCGCACTACTACCTACATCGAGGAATATGTCACCGTACTATGCAAAAATATACCAAATCGATCGCCGATTTCGATGCTGCAATAGATATGAAACCAGAATCTACGACAATGTTTCAACTCTTTCTTAATCGTGGACTAACTTACTACGACAAAAGCGAAAAACATAGAGCTATCGATGTATGCTTATTTTGTATTGTTAACATGGTAGGACTTTTCTAGAGCTATAGATTTGAAAGATAAAGTTGATGCGAAACAGGTTTTTAAACCATACTTTCATCGAGGAAATACACGGCGAGAATTGGGGACAGAATCATCCATTAAAGATAGTATTGAAGATTTGTCGAAAGCGGCAGAGTTAGACCCTACCAATGCTCCTGTTCAAAATAATTTGGGACTGAGTTTATTTGAGTTGAGAAAATATCAAGATGCTGTTGCTAGATTTACCGGTGCTGTTGAAATTGATCCGAGTATAGCAGTGTACTACAATAACAGAGGATTAGCTTACTACAAGTTGCAAGAGTTTCAGAAAAGTTTAGATGATTTTAGCGAAGCACTTCAGCGAGACCCAGAAGACGGAAACACATACTTTAATCGCGGTAATACTTTCCTAGCTATGAAGGTATTTAGAGTTCAAATCTACTTAATTTGTTAAGAAATATGAAGAAGCGTTAGAAGACTTCAACAGAGCTATAAACAAGGTGGAAGCAGACGAGAACTATTTTCATTGCAAAGGGATGGCCTACGAGGAAATGAAAGGTAATCTAATCATCTTACTAACAATCAGATATACATATGGCGATTAAAATGTTCAAACAAGCTCTGAATATAAACGAAGAGTTTACTCCTAGTTTGTTCCATCTCGGTTTGATGTACCATGCGAATAGTCAACTTTTCGAAGCTAAAAAATGTTTTACCAAGGTGCTGAAGATACGCAGCGATAGAAGAGTCTTTGAGGTTCGACTCGAATTCTGATTGACCATTGTAGAGCCGAGGACTTGTGTATCAAGATTTACTCTACTATGATTTGGCAGTGGAAGATTTCACAGCTGCGATACATTGCGAACCAAACTATCCCCTGAATTATTTTTATCGTGGGAAAAGTTTTTTGTATCTTGGACGATACAAAGAAGCAATTGATGATTTTAATGAAGCGTTTAGACTCGGGTGTGAAGATCCACAGGTATATCACGCTAGAGCTCAGGCGTATAAATTTATGAATAATCACGAAGCTGCAATAGGTGATCTTGAATATGCTATCAAAATGGAGGGGACCAATGTAGAGTATCTGTTTAGTAGAAGTCAATGTTACTTTGACTTGAAAGAGTATCAACGAGCAGCTAATGATTTAGATGAAGCCATACGGTAATAATAATTCGTAAATCTAATTGTCTAGGATGGAGAGTACTGAAGCGAAACTATTTTATTTGAGAGGACTAGCACTGTACGAAATGAAAGATTATAAGAAAGCCATAAAAGATTTAAAGAGAGCTCTAAAGCTAAAACCTACAGCTTCTTTCTCTCATGATTGGTATGAATATCTACAATACACTCACTCTCCAGCTATTACCACATTGGAGTTTCATATTGTCATATACAACGACATGAAAGTGCAGTGTCAGCGTTCACAAAAGCCATAGAGATGAATAAAGAAGGAGACATACCGATATACTATCACGAAAGAGCAAAGACGCTACAACACTTGATGCAATACAAACAATCTCTTACTGATTTTACCAAGGTTATAAATGCTCAACCTATGAACGCCCATGCGTACTTTAGAAGAGCATTTGCACACAAAGCTCTTGGACATTTTGAAGAAGCCGCAGAAGATTTCGAACGAGCTAGAAATTTGCAACCAGAGAATCCATCTCTTGTGGTAAATTACAAGAAGATATTTGACGTGGCGTACATTGAACTATGTGCATGTGGTGAAGAACCAATGTAAACTATTTAATTACCAGAATTTGAGATCGCGCAAATTATCGATTGTGTTTTTCAATGTTGTGTCAAATGGAGTACTCTTGAAGTCAGGAAGAGCATCGTGAAGATGCTTTGTGCTTACTACTACAACTTTAGTATCTCTTGCGGCTTTTTCGTCCTCTTTCACTTTTAGATTGTTTGCATCTATACCCTTGAAGTCGTCTGGGAATTGTGCAATGGCCTTGCGGGCAATATCTGGGAATGAATATGAACCTTCGGAAACAATAAATCTTTGGTTTGACACTTTTGGATTGTCCAGTGCTGTACCAGTAACGATGTGAGCTTGGGCAATATCGTTCACGTCGACGAAACCGTAACCATCAACACCGATGGGTTCGCCATTTCTAACAGACTTTAGCGTGTTTAACAGTAACGCATTGCTAGTGTTCAAATCTTTTTCGGATGATACTTGACTCAATACAGGACCTAGAATCATTGGTGGGAGGAGTGTGACAAGATCAAATTGTGGTTTTTCGTTCTTCACAAAGTCCCATGCTGCTCTTTCGGCAGCTACCTTGCTAAACCAGTATGCGTTATGGGTTAATGATGAAGTGTTGTTCCAATCGGCTTCTGTAAATACTTTGCCGGCTTTTACATCCAGTGGATCGTAGATCGATGCAGCGCTAGATGTAATTACCACGCGACGAATTGTTGGAGACTTGGTAGCGCTCTTGAGAAGGTTCAATGTGCCGTTAACTGCAGGATCTACCAATTCTTTTTGTGGATCTTTCTCGCCAAAGAAGAATGGTGATGCTGTGTGCAAAAAAATATCACATCCTTTAACAACTTCATCGAACGAGCCTTCTTTGAGCAGATCAGCTTCGAATAGTTTCAAATTTTCTTTTGCGTTTGGTAGATCGAGCAAGAATTGATGCTTGCTGGTGTTTGATAGTGAACGAACAGTACCTTGTACTTTGTATCCTTGAGCGAGTAATAATCGTGTAATATGGGAGGCCAAGAAACCATTAGCTCCTGTAAGAGTAATAAGTCTTATTTTTCAACGTGCTTACCTGAGATTCCTACAACTTTTACTGATGACGCCATGTTGTTGTTTTACTTTTGTATGAGTTTTGATTGCAAGTAGCTGCTTTTATGTTGGAAAATGTCGCACGCATCGCGAAAACTGCGGTTGATCAAAAGTTCTTATTTTGCCGTCGACTTTTTTGGATTAGTAGCTGCGAGAGATCGACGCAAATTGTTGCTACGGTAAACAAGTTTCAGTCGATCATTCATTTGAACATAAATATTCAAATCATAAACAAGTGCTCTAAGAGTAGTTTAGTCATAACAAGTGCTCTAAGAGTAGTTGATTTATTTCGAAACCTGTTGCAATTATAAACATTAGTTGCCTGCCATCGAAACAAAAGCTACCAGGTTGTAAAATTATTGACGTGCCACATGTCAGACAAGCTCAGTCAAGAACAAATAGAAGAGTACAAGGAAGCGTTCAACCTTGTAGACCACGATAATGACGGTGTATTAACTATTAGAGAATTAGATGTAGCGATGCGTTCCCTTGGCTACAATTTAACCAACGACGAGTTGGAAACAATGGTTAACACAAAAGATCGACAAGAAAAAGGTGGTATCACACTCGAAGAGTTTTATACAGCGATGCAAAAACGAACTCTAACTGTACAAATGGAAGATGGCGTGCGCGAAGCATTCAAACTATACGATAAAGATCAAGACGGACTAATGACAGAATCCGACGTAAAGTCTGTCATGAAAACGTTAGGAGAAACCGTTTCCGATGAAGAAGCACGAACAATGATTTCTCGTGTAGATAGAAATAACGATGGAAAGATAACAAGTGACGAATTTGCAAGACTTCTCGTGTTGAATTAACTTTATCACTTATAAACGCAAAATTCAAGTTGCATTTGCGTGGGCAAGCATATTTTTAGTTCAGTGACAACACATAACTGCCGCCACAACTATCATTATTTTCATGCGTCGTTGCCTCGATTGAAAAGTTTTACACTGTCTTCAAATCTACCAACTTGCGTTTAAATAAATTCGTCTATCTCTATTTGTGCTGGCATACCCACAGGATGACGTTGCAAATCAGCTAGTATTAGCAATATATTGTACGAATCTGAATTCGCATTGTTGAAGAAGCGCTTGATTCCTCGCAGTGTCTTTGGTTCACCAACTGTTTCTAATGAGTATTGAAGTTCTGATACACATCTCCAGGCAATTCTTCTTGATGACGCAATGTTTGCGAACGCTATTATTACGTGTGTTTCTGTTCTGCAAAACAGTAAGCTGGATCTGTCACGTTAGTTATGTCAGAAAGAAAAGTACTTCGCGTTAATAATGAATTCAACTTTCTCTATTTCTTGTTTCTTTGCAGCAATTTTTTCAGTAAAGGAAGTTGGAAAATCTGAATATGTTTTTGGCCACTGTTTCAATATTTTTCCCTGCTTTTCGCAGACTAGGATCAAGTTAATTGAATTTTGTTTTTCTATTATTTGTGAAAAGATGACTATGTACTCTCGTGGTGCTCTGCTGTATACTTTTCGCATTCTTTCGATGAATTCACGGAGGGTCACCTCTGCAGTGCCTTGTTTGATATCCAAACATCACAAAATTGCATCTTTTGCGAACTGGAAGCTTCTTGGCAATAAGATGCCAAGTGATGATTTGTCTCGTCTTCGCTAATGGATAAATCATTTGAAGAATTGTAAATTCTATCATGATAGAAGTTAAAATTTAATCTTTTCCGCTTCAGCAAGTAAAACTTCATATAAAAACATGTACTGCGACTTCATTTGTACCATCCCAGCTCTTACTCTTCTTAAATCTCGTACAACACCCATCACATTCCACTCTAGACCAGTCTCACGTTTCTGTGCCTCTAACATTTGTTGCAAAATAACATCTACTGTAATAAACGTTCCTGAGCGACCAATTCCAGCACTGCAATGTACAATCATCAGCTTTTCTGAATGTTTTTTCAACGCATCGTTCGCGCAGGTTAATACTCGTACAAAAGACATTGGATCCTTGGGAACACCATGGTCTGGCCATCCTACATACTATTATTTGTTAATAAAAAATAATTCGCCTTACTTGTATCATTGTTACTTGATGTCGTTCTTCTCCTGTTTTGATTTCAATTTCGCGTATAACGATTTCTTCTTTTGAACTTGGTTCGAAATTCTGCGATGTTGTTGTTACCGTTAGTGGTATATCATCTTGAGTGTCTGAACGTAGCGAATATTCTTTGCTTTGTGCTTGATCAGGCCAGTATTTCGCGCATTTTACCCGACCAGTTTCAATTTCGCTCGCCAGCATGACAATAACATGCGCTTTTGTCTACTTTGTTAGAAATGAATCGCGAAAGCACGTACTTGGTATACCATGTTCCAAAAGTCAGCAATGGTGCGATCCAGTGGTCCTTGACAAGCGATGTAATCCGTTTGTGTGCCAAATAGCGTTGCCGGGATATAGTTTGCGTTAATGTAATCATTTAAAGTGCCATCGTTTGTCAATAGCTTCACACGAGTTTGTTCATCTACATATTGAGTTAAAGGGTTCTAAATAATTACTTGCAAGCACGTCAGAGTACCTATTAAGTTCTGGCAATTTTTCTGCAGTTGCAAACGAGTATGAATTTCTAATATCTGGTGTTGTCAAGCCCTATTAGTGGTCATTTACACAATAAAAACACATACATTAAATTCTATGTCAAAACCGTCATAGTATCGCTCATTTATCAACTTTTTTGTTTCTTTGAGCTTTTGTATTTGGTTTCGAAGCGACGAAGCACCTGGTGTTGATGTACGACTCATAACGGCGAAGCAGCTTTTCATAGGTTACAAAAAGGTTCAATTAAAATGGGCAAACATGACAGAAGCGATAGTGATGACGATGAACGTCGCAGAAAGCGCAAACGTGAGAAGAAAGAGAAGAAACGAAAACATAGCAGCGATGACGAAGTGGAACAACTACCAGTTCCTGATGGTATCGATATTCGAAGAATAACAAGTGTTGATTCAGTTATTCAATACCTATTAGAGTTGTATCCAGACGCTGATAGTATCAATAGTTTGGAACAAATGTTAACGGTCATGGATGATGGAAATAGCGTTGATATCGGCCAGTTACAGGACAAACGTGTTCAATATTTATTAGCATCTTTACTAATGGAATCTTCATTCTCCAACTGGAGTAAATACGTACATAAATCACGATCGGAACGTCACCCACTCAAATTCAAAAAGAAAACAAAAGCATCAACCTATTCCTTTGCCGATTTTATCGCACAAGCCAAATCAAAAAAATCAGTGCGAGGTCCCACTATGCCACAATCCGCTTCTGATAAATTATCAACAGAAGAACGTGCAAAACAATTAATTCAAGATTATAATAAAATGTATCGTAGTAAATCGTTAGTAGAAGAACATAGAGAAAGAAAACAAAATAAAAAAATAAAATTGGATCCAAAAGAACAAGAAAGACAAGATTTGGCAAAGAAAGGGTACTTGACTTTTGATAGAGAAAGAGATATGAGTAAAGGAAGTATTGATTCCAAGAGATTGAACACGATGATTAGAAATGCACCACAGATGAATGATCGGTTTAGTAGTCAGATTCAAACAACTCACATGTAAACTCAAATTTGCAAATTTGTGCGCTTCACGTTTGTTGTAATTTTGTTTGAAAGCAATGTTAACGTTCGTGTTGATCACAGTATGTATTCTGTTATGCGCGTTCGTAGCGCTACAACTATTACGCCCATACGTGTATGATTTCGTTATTGTTGGTATGACCAAAGAATGGTACAAAAACGTGTTAGAAAGAGTCGATAACGGAGCACACGTGTTAGATGTCGGCATTGGAACAGGAACAGCGTTGTTCCGTAACAAATCGCTACTACAAAAAAATAATATTAGCGTAACTGGTATCGATTACGACAAAGATTACGTACAATTGTGCGATAAGAATATTGTTAATGAAAAACTCTCAAAGAGTGTTGACGTTCATCACGTTTCCGTGTACGAATACAAGGGTGGTCCATACGATGCTGCATATTTTTCTGGTTCTTTAATGATTATGCCAGACCCTGTAGCAGCTCTTACCCATGTTAAAAAAATGTTAAAACCAAATGGAAAAATTTTTATCACACAAACCTTTGAAACAAAGAAGAATTGGCTCCTAGAAACGACTAAACCACTGTTAAAATTCCTCACCACGATCGATTTTGGAAATGTAACTTATGAAAAAGATTTTCTAAAAAGTGTCGAAAAAGCAAATTTAAAAATCATAGAAAACATATCACTAGGAAACAGTTCCATCAGTTCCGGTCGCAATTTCCGTTTAATTATTTGTTCTGAATAAAATCTTTTCCGTATTACTCATAAATGGTCTCAAAACAGGTGGTATGATCACACCATCTTCTGTTTGATAATTCTCAACAATACAACACATTGTTCTCGTAGTTGCACATAAAGTACCATTCAACATGTGAACAAATTCTTTTTCATCACTTGTTTTTCCTTGTCCGTACCTCGTACCTACTCTTCTTGCTTGATAATCAGTACAGTTACTACAACTAACCAACTCTCGATACGATTGACTTGCAGGGAACCACGCTTCTAAATCTATTTTCTTGGACGCAGCGTTGTTCAACTTTCCACTTACAATGGATACCACGCGATAGGACAAACCTAACGATTCATAAAACTCTTCACTATACTTGATCATCTCGTCTAATCGTTCCCAACTTGTTTTTGGATCTGTTACGATGAATTGTTCCACTTTTTCGAACTGATGGACTCGGAATATTCCTGCCATATCTTTTCCATGTTTTCCTGCTTCTTTTCTAAAACATGTAGATAATCCAGCAAAACGTTTTGGCAAAGATTCTTTTTCCATCCACTTATCTGCATAGTATGCTGCTATGGGTTGCTCCGAGGTCGCGATCAAATACTTTGCATCGCCATCTCCACTCACACGATAAAGCTCTTCATCGAATTGTTCTAATTGTGCGACTTTTTCCATTGTTTCTTTGTTCATGAAAAATGGAGGATATATTGGATCATAACCTCTTTTGTGTAGAAAATCAAGTCCATATGCTTGTAGTGCCAAATTCAGTCGTACTAGATCACCAGTGATGAAATATGCACGCTCTCCTGCAATTTTTGTGCCAGGTACTGTCTGTAATCCTCCAAGTTTTTCCATGATATCATAATGATTTAGTTTTGCAGACTTTTTCTCGCCATGTTCTTTCAAAATTTGATTATTGTCCTAAAGTCAGAATATGGAATGAACATACTTCGTCATTATCTACATAAACACTGTCATGGACAATGTTTCCGATTAGCGAAAGACTTTGGTCACGTTCTACCTGTGTTTGCTTGGCTGTTATTTCAACTTGTTCGATTTCTGTCTTGATGCGTTTGGATAATTGTACAAGTTGCGAAACAGTAAGCGCACGTAGTGTGTCATCAGTGTAACTAGTTTCGTTTAGGTATTCAAAGTTGTTATCAAGTTGTGAATCACCATTATCTATCGTTTTTGCTTTCTTTTTCATTCCTACGTGATTGCTGACTTTTCTACTATACATTAACAGAGTATCGAGTTTTGATCGCACTAACATTAGCCATTAATTCGAATTCGTACGTTTTCTCCACTGTTCATCAGCCTCTATTACTTGATCGACAAGTTCTACTTTTGCAAAACGTTTTCTTTGTGATTCTCGTACTAAATCTGGATTGCCACCAGGTCTACCTGCTCGGAACAGACCTATATCTAACATAGACCGTGTAGTGCATGTATGAAATGCTCTTGTGGTTGTACAAAGTTTGTGAGTGTAGCGAAGCATTTACAATTATTGTTACAACCAGTTTCACACAAATAACAAATGATTGGAAGGTCGTTTAGTCGCACTTTTATGCGTAACATGTCGAGAAACACGCAATTCTCGCAGTCGTCAAGAACATTTACTCTTTTTACTCAAACAAATGGATTATTTTCTCAAACTCAAATAACAACGTAACAACTTCTTTTCTATTCTA
>JAESGV010000738.1_pt1 | contig 14212 bp, 17 predicted proteins | sample 9269781 | NCBI WGS metagenome assembly JAESGV01 (sample SAMN15741586, study PRJNA653496) | algae metagenome | isolation source: Tildeniella torsiva UHER 1998/13D and co-occurring heterotrophs from... | place: Slovakia: Slovak Paradise National Park, Hrabusice, Kosice Region | collected 2000-01-01 | reverse complement strand
AATTCACATACATCTATTATACCATCTCTATTCTCTTTTCCTTGAGTTATTCTTGCGTTGGATCCATGAATAAATCGCAATTTGGGGCAGCTTTTGATCAACTCTTTAATTTGAGGCATTTTAACGTTTTCATGCACCCAAAGCTCTACAATCTCTGGACACTCTCGTATGATCGTATCTATCATGTTCGACTCTACATTTGTATCCAAAACTTTTACATATTTCAAATGTGGCAAATACGATTTAAATATATCTGAATTACCACGAAACTCTTCTAATTGAACACTCTCATGTAGTGGTATAACACAATATGTTTCCAATTTTTTCAGGTTTTTGTAAAATTGTTTTCACGCCTGTTTTGTCAAACGTATTCGAGTTGAATGTTACGTGGGTTACGTTTAGTGACTCCAACGTTTCTACATAATACGGAGTTGCACGTACGCCTTTACTCTTTGTCAAGTCAATGCACTTGTATTCGGGAAATGTTTGCAAAAAGGATTGTATGAGTGGGTACTCCATGCTCCAGAACGAAGACGAAGAATGGTAGCCATCTTTGAATGATATTTGTTGAAGTTTTGTATTGTCCTGCAGTAACCGTTGGAAGGCTGGTAATTTAGAGCACAAGTGACCTCTTGCAAAGTGAATATGTGTCATGTTTGGAAAGCGTCTGCTTAGAATTCTCAAGAATTTATCATGATTAACGTGACGTAGTTCTCTGTTGTATCCATTCTTTTGTGGAGTTAAATTAATAACCGTCACATTGGTTGCTGCGACTTCCCACCACTGTGCACACGTTGGTTGATACGAACGCAAAATATCTGTGAATGGCAAATACTGAAGAATAAGAGGATGAATATCAGCGACAAGCAGTTCTGTCATTTGAGCTCGTTTCTAATATAATTTTGTAATCGTGCTTTCTAACTCAAAAACAAATGGATGGTTTGTTTCAGTTCTTCGCTCTAACGCGAAAGAATGCCTTGTTGTACCTTCGTAACTGGAAAACAAGCGTTTGTACACTTGCGTTACCATTCATTTGCATTGTACTACTAAAGGTTCGTATTTTATCCTCACTGTCGCTTATTAGGTTAGTTATTTATTGTTGGAATTGGCGTTAACATACGAAACTCACATAAAGAACGTGTAGAAATACATCACCCACCCGGTACGTACACATAACTCCATTATTTACATTTTGCAGTACTCACAGTGGGAATGATACCAAAATGCAAGGTTTGAGCTCGCTACACATTTTCTAACACGTACATAGCAAATAGAGGATCGAGTATGTACAACTATTCTATACTCTCCAAACAATGACACCTATGTCACAACCATTGTCGAGAACGTACTCAAAAACAGTGGACTAGACGAGAAAGATTACTTGGGATTTTATAATGAAACATACCTTGTACAACACATGTTAGACCACCCAAACACAAGTTCCATCGCAGTCGATTTCACCATTAACCAACGCGCAGGTGTCAAATACATTGCATACAATATCTACTACAATGGAACAGTCATCCAACAAGATCAATTCTCACAAGCAAGACTACCAGTTATCATTACAGAAGTTCAACTCGCAGTCGATAATGCCATCTGTAAATACTTTTTTCAACACTAACAACTAGATCGTATGGAAGCAAAAGATCGTGGACTTTCGCAAGCAACAGATCGTTTCATTGACGTGTTAACAAAAGATTTTCCAACTGCGTTACCAGTGAATCGAACAGCACCACCAAATCCATTCGATAATGTCGACATTGAGGGAACGCTTATGAGTTTCATCGGAGTGTTTTTCATTCAAATTTCATTGGCATTATGGTGGACTGTTCATTTGTATTACATGACGCAAGAGAAAGCAAAACAATTACGATTCAATTTAACGTCCATGGGAACGTCATGGTTTGTCTATCAAGCAAGTCACATTTTCACTGCACTCGTATTGATGGCTATTACATGTTTTGTTTCCATCATTAGTGGATATATTGTACAAATTCCATTTTTCACACGCAGTAACTTTGTATGTCTATACATTGTCTATTTTTGCTTTGGAGTTGGAACGTTGGGAATTATGAACTTGATTGGCAGTATTGTGTCAAATCAAAAAGTTGCACGTATGTTAGAAATTATTCGTATTAATATTGTAGTAATTATCGCGTTTATCATCAATGGTCTTGCTTCTGTTGCAAGTGTTATCGCAGGAAATGGTATCATTGTATACTTTTTGTACGCAAGTGTTCCAAAAGCAGCATGGGTACTCACAGTACTTCCAGCGTTCAATTTTGCCAAGTACGTTTATTGATCTAGTACTCACACAATAGATGTATCGCTGATATCGCCACTAATTCTTACTCGACTATTCTTTCCTCCAAGACAACTGGATATGGATGGTACGAATGGGCACATCCAATTCAAATCAAATTATTCGACAGTAGAATTCCAGCAAGTTTTGAAAGTTGTATTTACATGGTACTAGCAGGAATCCTATGTTCTATTATTGGATTATATTTGGATTTAATTTTACCAAGTATGCGTTTATTACTCGTTTATTGACAATGTAGCATCATGCAATGGTTCACCACTACCATTCTACTTTTTCTTATCACCAAACTATTGGAGACCAAAAGCATCTATTGAACAATTCAGAGCAACTGCACATCAAGCCAAATCAGTAGCAGCAGATACACAAATCGCTGAACACGTTGATTTGGCTCTAGATACCGACAGTGCACTACGTATCATCCAACTACGCAAAAAGTTTGGATCAGTAGAAGCCGTAAAAGGTATCAGTTTGACTGCTCAAGAAGGTACCTGCTTAGCCGTACTCGGACACAACGGTGCTGGTAAAACCACAACAGTGAACACACTACTAGGTCAAACTAACCCTACTGATGGTACAGCACTCGTTTTCGGCATGGATGTTCGCGCACAACAAAACAATATTCGAAAAGTCATGGGTGCGTGCCCACAATTCGACGTGTTATACGATACCATGACAGCACGTGAACATTGTTGGGTTTATGGTATCATTAAAGGTTTACGTGGTGCCGCACTGACACAAGAAATTGAAACTCGTTTGAAAGAAGTTGGTCTCTGGAGTGTTCGTGATAAACAGTCATCTACGTTTAGTGGTGGTATGAAACGTCGATTATCAGTTGCTATAGCGTTTATTGGAAACCCACGCGTTGTATTATTGGATGAACCTACAACTGGTTTGGATCCAAAGAGCAAGAGATTAATTTGGAATTTGGTGCATCGCATGAAAAAGGAAAAATTAATTGTGTTGACGACGCATAGTATGGAAGAAGCAGAAAAGTTATCGGACCAGATTGTGATTATGGCATTTGGAGAAATCAAATGCATAGGAAATTCACTATCATTGAAAACACGATTTGGAGCAGGTTACAATTTGACATTGATTTCAAACTCGCCACAATTTGTTAAAGATTTGGTTGCCAGACATGTACGTGCTGTGTTGGTGAGTGAAAATGGACCTTCGTTGATGTTCAATGTTCCTGATGTAACAATGGGAGATTTAATTCCTCTTGTACGTGAAATTGAAAAGAATCAATTGATTAGAGATTGGGCATTATCACAGTATGTTAAATACTTTTACTTTCTGACCTTTAGAACAACGTTGGAAGAAGTGTACTTGCGTGTTACGGATCAATCTCATTTTGGATACAATTCTCAGAATATGAGGACTCATTAAAGTATTTTATTACAGTTTTCGAGACCATGGGTTCTTTTTTGCGCTATCGTACAGTTGTTGAAGTTCTTTGAAACTATCACTAAATTGCTCCCTCATCTTGACCTTGTTACGAGTTTTCTTTTTCATTTGCGTTTGTTCTTTATCTGAGGCTAGCGAGGAGTCATCTGATTCGGAACCACTTGTTGATTCACTAGATGTTAGAAAGCTAAATGCACTCACCACAATAATTTAGAAATAGAAGACGATGATGAGTCATCGCTAGAGCTGTTGAGTATTTCTCTCGCTAGTCGTTCTGATTCTTTCGATTGTTGAGGTATTCGCACTGCTGGTGGTGTTACTGCTCGTTTTTCTGACTTTTTCTTGTCATGTTTCCTATTTTGTGTGAGTGCGAATTGCAACTTACTTTGTGCTCTCATCAAGTTTAGATTGTATCCTACCTTTGCGAGAAAGTCCAACATTGCATAATGGAATGTTAGATTCTTCAGTTAACAGTTCAAACTTTGGTATTCCTACTCGCGGAGGTTTCATTTCGCTGCCTAAATTGTGAGTCCAATTTCATATTTCACAAACAGATTCTATCAGCTTCAGGGAGAACAACTACTAATGTGCGTTCATCAGTATTTAGATTTTCGACAACAGAATCTATTACAGATGCGTTTCTGTTCAAGTGAATAATATGCTCATCTAGTGGATCTAACAGCTGTTGTTCTGTACTTCGTATGTATTCCATAGATTCTTTATATAACTTTTTCAATTCATCCTACGTATTTAGCTAACAACGTCGATATACCTTCAAGTACTGATACGTCCCATTCAAAGTTTGTTCTGTTCGATATCTCTGTTTTAACACTTCCTCTCGTAAGCTAGATACGTGGTCGCGACTGTTTGTATATTGCTGCCGTAGTATGTGAAGTCTGTGCAACATAAATACTCTATCGTGTTCGTATTTCCCAGCATTCACATTCTGGGATCTAGCTGTAGGTCTACTAGGTGGTAGATATTCCTCGTCGCTTACTGGACTATAGTTTCGATTGTATTGTGATTGTGAGTACGGTGGAGGAGGATCATCTTGGTTAGTGTAACGGCTCATTTATGGTATGAAGTTTGGTGCAAACGAGGCGGTAATACTATCAACCAACGTAGAGAAATTACAATGTCGGCACTAAAAGACATCTCCGAAGATGAACTCAAAGGTACTATAGCTATCTTGCTCTAATACAATAGAGTTTCAAGAGATATTCGATTTAGTGGGCACAGACCATGGGGGAAGCATATCACAGAAGGAAATGCAACAGTTATTGAATATGCTAGGACTTCATGTTTCAGATGAACAAATCGAATCCATGATGAAAGATGCAAGTGGAGAAAACAATGGCGAAATGAATTTTAATCAATTTGTTCAAGTATGCACAAAACAAGTAGATACAGACTACTCGCCAGCACAGCTTAGTCGAGCGTTTCGTTACTTTGAGACAGATGAGTTACCATCTGGTTGGATATCGTACAACTTGTTAGAAGATATGATGAATGAGGTCTATCAAGACTTTGCCAAAGTTACAGAGATATTGACATCTGTAGACCCAGATGGAACTGGAAAGATTAACTATCAACTATTCATCAACATACTCAATACAGAAATGGTAAAGTCGGTACCACTATTCAACGCAAAGGGAATGAGCAGAAAGTTTATCTCAGCTCTGGTAGCGCGATTGCAGCCAAAGATATGTAAGTTTGGTGACATCATTGTACGAAAGGGAGATATTGGCCGCGACATGTACTTTGTCATTAGTGGGTACGTGGAAGTCATATCAGAAGACATACAGCCTAAAATATTTGCCACTCTTGGAGAGGGTAAATTCTTTGGCGAGATTGCATTAATTTTCGAACAACGTCGAAGTGCTACTGTTCGAGCAGGCAGCTATTGCGATTTGTATGTGCTAGACCAGAAAGATTACTTGGAAGTTAGCAAATTATTCCCGAAAGAAACAAATGTAATAAGAACAGAAGCGTTGAAGAGATTGAATGCAGCTAAGGCAGTCGATTTGTTCAATGCTCCTGGAATTAGCAAGAAATTCGTGACTGCGCTCATGACGAAGCTACAAACTCGCATGTGCAAAGCTGCTGAGATTATTGTCAAAAAGGGAGATATTGGATACGAGATGTTCTTCGTCACTGGTGGAAATGTTGAAATTGTCTCCGAAGATCCCACTCCAATTGTATACGTTACTCTACCAGAAGGTAAATTCTTTGGTGAGATAGCGTTAGTATTCGAACAGCGTAGAACAGCAACATGTCGAGCTGGACCAAATGGATGTGATTTATATGTGCTCAATCAACGTGATTTCAAAGAAGTTAGCTCCCAATTCCCAAGAGAAATAACGCTAATCCGCAAAGAAGCCGAAAAGAGACTCCAAGCTATGCAAAAATAACATATATTAACTTATTTACTTTTTTCTATCCACATTTTATACAACACAACACCTAACACGATAATAACCATAACAAGTACAACATCTCTAAACGCTTCCATCCAATTTCGTAACGTAAACTTGAGACGTTGCGACCACTCCTCTTCCATAGGATCCATGTATACTCTCATCAAGAATTTTTTGTCTAACGACTGCTGCAACTCTCCACAATACGCAGTAATCTTTCTAACACAACTTCCCTCGTACACACTTCCATTCACATGCTTCATACTTACATCACCTTCTATTTGTACAACTACATCCGCTGTTTTAAAGATCTTACTTGAAAACTCTTCTGGAAACACGGCGTTTTTATCGACATAACTCTGCGCTAATTTGTTCAGCTGTTTCGCACTACTTATATCGATCTTGTCAAACATTAAGCACGCTTTCATCACTGCACTTTCTATGACTTTATCGTTATCCTTTTTCGGTATCGAAACACCAGTATACACAATTTGCGTTTTCGGGTCTCGCCACGTTATGACATTTCCGAAACCAGTCACTACAGATCGTCCTATCGATTTGTATTTTTGTTTATCGTTGGCTATTTGCACTGCTGCCATACTAACGTAAGGTGGACTTTCTACAGGTGTAATGGTTAAAAAGTGTGTATTTTGCTCTAGTATTTGTATCAAAACGGATAAGTCTTCTTCGGCTTTGCTACCAGAACTATTCATTTTTTGATCGAGATAGGTTGAATATCCTGGTTTTTGTTTTGCATGTGGTAATTTGTTGAACGCTTCTTTTAAGAATAGTAACTCTTTGAATCGACTCGAGTAAGCGGCAATTTCAATCGCCAACTTTAATAGATTTTCTTCTAAAAAGCGTCCATTGTGTACAAAATTTAAATACGCTTCGAATAGATGATCTCTCGTGTTTTTCGGTACTAGTGGAATCGATGCGAGTTGTAGAGATAATGAAACAACGGTGGTATCTGCATCTGTTTCTAATAACTTCTCAAGTAATCGATACGCTTCGATAAATGCTTGTTTTCCAAGTTCTTCGTCACGTGTGAGCAGTGAGAAGCGCCCAAAATTCAACAAAAACTGTGCTGCTTCGATTGGATCAACTTCGTTTTGATTTGAGAAAATCTCTTTCGCCATTGGTATCGATTCTTTGTGTATTTGTTCTATTTGTTCTGTTGTTTCAGCATTGGTGTAAAGATTCGACATTTCTTTCATTTTGTGTGTTTGTTCTGCTTTTGAGTGCGAATAATGTCTGCAAAGTGTTGGTTCATGGTATGATATTATTGTTCGTGTAGATTGTACTTGGCGTACTCCACAACGAAAAAGTTTTAGCATGTTTTCCAAGTTGACTTTTGAAAGTGCCTCGTCTTTTTTCAGTCATGCGACTTGTTCAATTTTTATTGCTTTGTTAGCTATTTTGCAAATATTTTATTAAAATTCACATTTACATAATTACTTACTTGTACCAATAATTATAGGTCTAATCAATCTTTATTTCATGTAAAATAGGCAGGTACAATTCAATGCATTGTCCAGTGAAGCTTAGCCATGACGAGATGTAGTTAGCAGACGTGTTGTATCCCACTAGTTTGCAAAGATCAGCTGTTTGGCATGGATGAACATAAAAGAATATTTTGTTGAGGACAGGATGCTCGCCTTGTGTAATAAACGTGTACATATTCAAATCCTCTGGTAAGTGATGTCTTTCTTTTCGTTTCTTTTCGACAAACGCTTTCATTATTTGGTCGTAGCGGAGGACTTTGTTATCATGATAAATATTAAAGTACAAAACAGGAACGTTGAACACAATACTGTACGCCACATGATATTCAAACTTTGTTAATTTTTGTACAGGTCGATTTACTACTCCTACGTCTTCCTCTTCGGTATATTCGGTAATATCTTCGGTATTTAGTTCATCAAAATCTAAATCGAGCTCTTTTTCGCAACACATGGACAAGTATCCTTGCGAACGATCACCGATGTTCCACTTCCACCCTAGCTGCTGTATCTTCGTATTAGAGACAAACTCTGAGCATGATTGTTCAAATAACTCGCGTGAAAGCATGTGGAAAGGTTGAGTTGTTTACAAGTAATGTAAATTCATTGAGTAAGATTAGCTGCTGTTTCATCGAGTGTTTTGCCAGTCATGGATCTAAAATCTTCCAAAGATATCTTTCCATCAGAATCCAAATCGGCTGTATCAAGTAGCACTTTCATATCTTCTGGTGTAATCTTTCCATAGCCTAGTTGAGTCATAATACTTGCTAATAGCTCTTCGTCTACATATCCAGTATCTTTGGGATCGAATACTTTAAAAGCTTCTCGTACGGGATCGTAATTCTGCAGCGTATTGTTCTCGAGAATTTTTACCAGAGTTTCCACCGTAAAGTTCTGCTCACTCACTAGAAATTTGTATTCATTATTACTCATGTTGGGATAGAATACTTTGAGCCTCGTTTTAAGCTCTTTCGATGTAATTTTCTTCTTATTTAACGAATAAAATTTGAATGCCTCTTCTATATCTTGTCTAGATACTGGATATCCCATCGGTTTCTTCACTTCCTCTTCATGCTCCTCTAATTTAACATTTTTCTTCGTTTTGGAGAAAGATTTTGACATTGCCGCTGATTGAGTCAAGAATGTACCTCCCTTATTACTCTCCATCTCCACCATCACATGGTTAATGTTTGGATGATGTATAGGTGACGTAGAACGCTTCGACATTGTAAATAATTATTTGAAAAGCGCTAAACAAGTCAATTTACTTATTGCTTTGCAAAAACTTGTTCACTTCAAATTCTCCCTTTTCATTCTTCAAGATGACACCCAATTCTGTAATAATTCCATCAATTAAGCTAGCAGGCGTGACATCAAATCCAGGGTTCCAAACGTTAATACCTTCAACGACCACTCGTTTCTTGGTTTGTGCATTATTTGTAATTTCTGTTTCAGATCTTTGTTCTATATGGATTTCATCTCCTGATTTCATATTTTGGTCAATGGATGTAGATGGTGCAGCAACAAAGAATGGAACACCATGGTGTCTTGCTGTGATTGCAATTTGGTAGGTTCCGACTTTGTTTGCGGTATCACCGTTGCTGCAGACGCGATCGGCGCCAACAACGACACCATGAATTTTATTGCACTTCATGAGGTACGAAACTGCAGAATCAACTACTAGTGTAGATGGAATCTTTTCATACACGAGTTCGAATGCGGTTAGTCTTGCTCCTTGGTTGTATGGTCGCGTTTCTGTGCAGTAAACTTGTTCTATGGCGTTGTTGTTTGCCAATGCACGAATGACGCCTAGTGCGGTACCGTATTTCATGGTTGCGAGAGCACCAGTGTTGCAATGTGTAACGATGCGGAGTTTTTCGTCCTTGTTGTACAAACTTTGTATGTGTTCAGCGCCAAAACGTGATATGTTTTCATTTTCGACGACGTTGGAACGCATCAACTCTTCTGCTTCTGAAATAACTAGCTCTAGGATGTCGTTGCCAGTACCGCTTGTCTCCAACATTTTGTTGATTTTTCGTTTCATATCGTCGACCATAATGAACAAATTAACAGCAGTTGGTCTACTAGTTGCCAAATAGTCGAGTTTTTGAATAAAAGTTGTCGCTGCTTCGTTTGCGCTAATACTCTGTACATGTTAAATTTAACACAGTGTTCATACGCTATTTGAAGTTGTATTTTGCTTAATTTGTTCGTTAGCTTCGACGGCAAGACATAATGCAGCTACTACGGCAATTGCTGGTGCTCCACGTACTTTCATGTCGACGATAGCATGGAATGCTTGCTCCGTTGTAGTGATTTGCTCGTAAACAAACTCTGTTGGGATGAGCAATTGGTCCAGAATTTTGAGTGAACCACGTGTGTAGACGATGGCCTCTAGTGTTGCGTTTCCTGTCATTTTTGGTTTTACAAGAAAAAGGGAACAACATGTTTATTCTGATCTCTGCAACAACCAGCCATCTGATGCGCCCATTACACTAGTACCTTGACTGTATTTTGCTTCTACGTGTTCTTCTGCCTGCCATATGCATAGCATTGAAAAGATCTCTAAATTTTGTTACTCAAATCACGATACAAGTATTTCTTGCAAATTTCCAGCTTCTGGCCCCAATAGAATATGTTTGTATAAGCGTAAACTGATTTTAGTGATGCTGGTCTCCTGATGCTCTTTGCTACTAATTTCCCATTCAAGTAAAATCGCACCTCGTCAAGCATCCTATCTAAAACAACACCAATAACATCACCCGCTACAGATTCAACAGATTTGTAACAGACAACGTCTTGTCGGAAGTGCATATTTCCTGACATGCTCAAGTAGACGACCATTTCTGTATCTGAGACCGCTCTACTGCCCATATGTTGGTTGTCCTCAGTTATTCCTACGACTATTCCACCTCCATACGCGTGAAAGTTTTCGACTATTTTAATCTCAAAATAAATAATTCGACGTTGTTCCTCAAGTGGTTGCTCTGATACAAATGGACACCCCCAACACTCTGACGTTTTCTCTATTCTTTCACCATTGGTAAGAATATACAACTTTTGATTTGCAACCTTGGGACAAACTTGGAATTTGAATCTGGTTCTAATCTCAGGTGTTCGAAAAATTTGTAGGCAGTACGTGTACGTATCTATCGTGATCGTGGTCGTACCTGCAGATTGTATCGAAACATCTGTAAACGTCATCTTGGTTTGCTGAAATCTTTTTGCGAACATGGGACAACACGGCTCTGTGCTGCGGGAAGATGACATAGGAAGCGAGTTTGAATCGTTAAGCAAACCAGTAATTCATTCACAAATTAACGTTGCAGGAAATTGTCAAGAAAAAACTATTACATAATCCACTATATAACGCGAAAATGGGAGGCGATGATACGATGCTAACAAAATTCGCAACAATACTGTCTTCACAGGAGCAATTATTAGAAACCTATTTAACACGAGAATGGGTGAAAACAGTCGAACTCGTATGCACAACCATTCTCTAACAATATACAGAATCAAGCAATAGAAGAAGCAACCCCAACAAAATCAAAGTTTAGTTTTGCATCTGAAAGTACAGCATCAACACAAGACCATTTTGGATTCTTTTCTGGAGAACAAGAACCTGGTATCTCACTCGATATGGAAGACAATATTTCGCTAGGGTACTAACACAAATCACTAACACTCTTAGAATGAATGAAAACACGGTCAAAATTAAGCTAGTCGTTACTGAACTTGCACAAACTGGTTTAATGAGAGGATTTCGACGATTAGCATCACCAGTTATGTCTGCTTTTGATCTATCAGGAGATTTAGGCATCTTTCGTACGTTGTATTTTCCATTCTAACCTTCACTAGACGCAGCATTGATCATTGGACCTTGGTATATAGAATGGAACAAATCCAATCTATGCGTTCCTCGCAAGTGCGTCAGTGGATGCGCACTTTTCTGTTCCGACTTGGAAGCGTTCGAAACGCAACACGATATCGATCGCATCACAAAAACGTTAGCAGATGTCATTGTCGATTGGAACTGTAACAAAATGTACAAATCAACAGGTGGAGATAAACAAAAAGAAGGAAATTGTCAAGATTTTGTTGATGATATTTTGGATCGATTAAATATCAAGAAAAAGACAGATGGACCCGTTGGAGAGTTTTTAAACACGTTACGGAAAAAGGGAACTTGCGAAATGGTATACAAAATGAACGCAGACTTTTGCAAACAATTTGAAACGACGCCAAAAATCAAGTTCAAGAGTCACGAGCAGTTGGATTTGTTCACGAAAAAATTACTTCTGGTTGACCCACAGTTTCGAGATCATCACGCGGAGAGTTGGTACTTGTTGAAATCGTATGATCGAGCGTTTTGGTTAAAACACTACAAGTTCCCTACTGATGCAAGATTTAAACCTGCACCTGATGAAGTTTCTGATGATGAGTTATGTGAAGGTGAAAGAACAGAAAAAGAAAGTGATGGGTATGGTTGTCCATTCCAAGATCCTAAAAGAACGTTTAGCATTCGAGTAATGCGAGATATAAATTTGAAATAATTTATCAATAGGATTACCTGCAAACGTCTTATAATCGCGATCCATAGTATTGGGCAGTCGTTTGCAATAAGATCACGAGTTAGAATTACAATGTTTTCTTTCTCTGACATCGCTCTCCTAAACAGTGGCCCTTTGATTTGCAACTTTCTAGGCCCAGCGCTTCAAACTAATCTACGAGCATAAGTAGCAAAGACAGAAGTAATACAGTGGGATTATACAAGTGGTTACACAATAGATGATGCAAAATTGACGTATTACGGTCATGGGGTAAAAAATTTACTCGCTATTACCGCTGTGGGAAAACATTATCTACATTCAGGCTCGAACAAACGTACTTGATTCAGAAGGGGTGCATGAAGATGGTGTAACATTTGGAGTTTCCGATCACGACAACGATATACGGCTGATGAACACCACGACAATAATGTCAGGCTGGAGGCCACGGGACTTGGTAAACCAAGTCAGTTGAAGAGCGGTTATGCCGTTGTTGAGTTGTTTTTTTGTGAATGTGAAATTGAAACTGGAGAGTTTTATCGATACTATGAGTTACTTAACAATTAATTTGGTAGAACGAGCATGTAATCCAAATAGCAAGCTATCATAGGAGTTGCCATGTTAACAACTCGTTTGTACTCATCCACCATAATACAACAAATAGTAACTAAAATGAAGCGCTAATTTGTCCAAAAAATTTCCAACAAAAAGCTAACGTATCACGATATCATCTCCACGTGTTGTTGGGCCAGTCAAATTCAATATTTATCTTGTAAAAACTCCTGACCACAACATCAAAGCTTGTCAAGTCATATTTGTCATGTCATCTTTACGCCGTCAACGTCATACTAGCCAAGACACAAAATACTGGGATAACAGAACATAGGCAGTCATGTCAGGTCCAGTGGTCGATAACATGATCCTGCTCAAGGATCCCTCTGAGGAGTCCATCTTGCGTAACTTGGAAGTACGCTATGGGAAAGACCAAATCTACGTACGCTGAAAACCTTCAGTACTAACATTCTAGACTTCAATAGGAGAAGTGTTAGTGTCTGTAAACCCATTTAAGATGATAGATAAGTTGTACTCTGACAGCACCATGAGAATGTACAAGAACAAATACTCGTTTGAGAACCCTCCACATTTGTACGCCATTGCAGAATCCTCTTACAGAAATTTACTTGTAAATCGCCAAAATCAAACTATTATTATCACTGGTGAGTCTGGTGCTGGAAAGACAGGTACGCGACAAACTGATATGCAATTAACAAAACTATAGAATGTTCCAAGACCATTATCAACTACATTGCTGCCGTTTCAGGTGAGGCAGCCCAACAAGATGACAAAAAGGTGAAAGAAATTGTTATCCAGTCAAATCCTGTTCTAGAAGCTTTTGGTAACGCAAAAACACTACGTAACAACAATTCTTCACGTTTTGGGTGTGTTTTTGCTTTTATGTTTCTAACTCATATTCAGAAAATATTTGGAAATCTTTTTCAATGAAGTCGGAACACTTATTGGAGGTCAGATTACAAATTATCTACTCGAAAAAGCTCGCGTCGTTGGTCAAACTCCAGGAGAACGCAACTTCCACATCTTTTACCAATTATTCACGGACCAAAAACTATGCAAAGAATTGTACTTGCAAAAGGATCCATCACACTATGAATATTTGAACAAGTCAGGAGTCATGATGCAATCCAGTGACGCTGCCGATTTTAATGACACTCGTAACGCCATGAAAGCAGTTGGTATGACAGACCATGAACAAAGCAGCGTATTCGGTTGTATCGCTGCTATTTTGCATTTAGGAAACTTGAAATTCCAAAAAGATGGCGACAAGTCAAGTATTCAAAACAAGGAACTATTAGAGCCCATCTCTCGTCTATTGTCATTAGATATCAAACAATTAACGCATGGTTTAACAACGAGAATGGTAGAAGTACAAAGAGGTGGAAGTAGAGCAAGTACATATGCAGTTGGTTTGAAACCAGAAGAAGCAGAATTCGC
>JAESGV010000737.1_pt1 | contig 14224 bp, 7 predicted proteins | sample 9269781 | NCBI WGS metagenome assembly JAESGV01 (sample SAMN15741586, study PRJNA653496) | algae metagenome | isolation source: Tildeniella torsiva UHER 1998/13D and co-occurring heterotrophs from... | place: Slovakia: Slovak Paradise National Park, Hrabusice, Kosice Region | collected 2000-01-01 | reverse complement strand
ATTAAATATTATGATACAATTGTTTATTTTAACCAGCATTCTCCAACAAAATAAATGTTGACTCTAAGCACTTGTTTCTCTCAAGTACCTCAATTTGAGATTGGTCTAGTTTCCAGTTTGGATTTTGGTCTCTCATGAGTCGAATTGCTTTGACTACTATCGAGAATATCATTGCTCTAGATTCCTTGTACTGTTTCATCTTTAGTAACTCTATGAATTTTCCAATGTCGCAAATCTTGGCTAACAACTTGATGCACTCGAGTTCTACTTCCTTGTCTTGTTCTTTTGAGTGTAACATGTCAAACAAGTCTGTTGCTATTTCTGCTCCATTTCTTCTATTTGAAATCAATACTCCTAATGCTCTCAAGCAACAACATCGCAAGTGTGAACCATGTCGATCGTCACCAGACATTTTCACAATGTCAACTAGTGCAGTAACAACTGGTCGATCATCATAATCGGCGACTTGTGCAAGTGCATCAGCGCACATACCACGAAGTGTTTGTGTTTGTGATGAAGATTGTAGTGTTCTCAGTAATGCAGTTTTTGCATCTACATTTTGTCCTCTTGTACATATTCTTCCTAAAATCTGTACAGAGCGCTCAACGACACCAGTGTCTGGATGAAGCATCAAATCCAAAAATGCTCTAATGACTTCTACGTTATCTTTTTGTGAAATCTTTTCCAGTGCAGCAGCAGAAGCGTTAACAACCTCTTCGTTATCTCCCAATCGTTCACACAATCGTTTGATGACAAGTTGATTTCCCTTTTTGCTCACTTTGCTCAATGATACAGCTGCTTGTTCTCGTACTAACCATGGTTGTTGTTTATCACTCAACAACTCTAATAGTTTGCTTGTTACAAGTTCATTCTCTTTTTGGGAAACATTTCCAAGAGCAGCAACTGCTTTGTCAATAACTCCCTTCTCTTTGAGTAATTCTAATAGTTTTTCAATCACTCTTCTATCACCTGTTCTAACAACTGATCCAAGAGCAGTAGCAGCACGATATCCAATTCTTCGTTTTGTATGTTGTAACATGGCGATCAATTTGTCTGTAACTTGTCTAGAATCATCTCTATCGGCTACACGACTGATGGCGTTGATGACATTGTTTTCATCATGACCATTTTCTTCCAAACAGTCAATGAGTAGATTCAATACATCGTGGTCACCCTTCATGGCTACTTGACCCAATGCAACGGCTGCATTTTCAAACTTTTTGGCATTTTCTGATAGTTTATCAATAACCCGTCTATCATTACACTTGGCAATACAACCAAGAGCAGAAGCAGCACTAGCACGAGCTGACATGACATCCAATTTCTCAATGAGTTTGTTGATGACTAGTTGATTACCAGTGTTCTCTGCTACCTTCATTAGAGCATCAATTGCCTTTTCCACAACTTTTGGATCAGAATCATTACACATGTTGACCAAACATGTAATAGTGTTCTCATCATCTCTTTCGGCAATGTTACCCAAACAATAGGCAACATGTTGTTTCACACGACTTTCTTTTTCTGTAGCCTTTTCTAACAAACGCTCGATCGTGTAAATATCACCTTTTGGAATGACCAAACTCAACGCTTCAGCGGCATAGATACCTTGTTTGTCGTTCATATGTTTGATCAACTCTTTTGATATCTTGGAGTAGTTCTTGTATAGTTTTATACGAGAAAGAGCCATTTCTCTTAAATCGATACTCTCGTGAATGACACCATCCAAAATGACTTTGAGTTTTCTTTCAGAGTTTAGATTTTTCTCAATATCCTTGTACAAATCTTTCTCACTTGCTGGTCTCTCATTGATCATGTTGTATACTGTAGAATCGATTAAACCTCCTTGTTTGCGGTATAATTTTTGCAAAAAGTTGGCAAATTTAACAAAATCTCCTTGTTCCATGGCACCAGCACATAACAAGAAAGTTTCTCTATACCATGGATCAATGATGAGGTCTCTCAGTCGTTTATCACTAAACGTTAACTGTTTTCCTCTAAAGATTGTATTTTCATAGACTCTAATGTCACTAGGATGTTTGGTACTTGCCCACGATCTTGCGACAAAGTATTCTTGGAATGACAAGTGACTGAAACGATATTTGCCGTTGAGCGATATCACTAGTGAGAACTTGCCAAGATCGATCCACTTTTTCAAATTTTGCCATGTTGTTACCAACTTTTCTTTTGGTACTTCACGACCATCTTCTTCATCATAGGCAAACAATAATCGACCATCGAATGCTCCATCTAGTGAACCTTCTTCTCCATCTCTACCACTGTTACCTCTAACAAGTGGACGTGGAGTTGTGATTGGTGCAACAATTGCAGAATCTCCTAATGGAACAACCAAATCAGATTCCAAAAAGTCTCTCTTGCGTTCAGAATGTAGTTTGCAGGACAATGCTGCCAATAAGTGTTTGATGTCTTCACGTTCACGATCAATATCAATCATCTTCTTGTCTGGATCAGTTTTTCTGAAAAAGATGGCAATCATAGTGTTGATTGCTTCACCATACAATTCTGATCTCATTTCTGGTAGTTTGTTCTTTTCTTTGAATTGTTGTATCAAAAGTGATAACAGCAGTGGTGTTTGAGCCAACTCACGATATTTGCCCTTCAAGGCAGCATGGAAAGTTTCATCGGTTACATCTCTCTTTAGAGCAATTTGTTGTTGAATAGGATAGGTGAGAGGTTGAATACGAGCCAATGTGAAATCTTCAAAAATGTTTCTTCCTTCTTCGTCGTTGTCAAAACCACTAACACGTGATGTTACGATAACACCGTTCAATGCCTTGTGAATTCCATCAGAATCTAGTTGAACATCTGGTGGATTGATGATTTTAACAATACTTTGTTCAATGGAGCGCTTAATGTCTGGATTTGCGGCTTCGTCTAGTCCATCGAATAGCATCAACACTTTGTTGTGTCTTAGTGTGTGCATCAAATAGTGTTCAATTTTGACGCTATACCGAAGGTTCTGTGTCATCATACTATCAGCAGAAGCACGAATGCACTTCAAATAGAAGGATGATGTGTCTTGCATGTTGAATGTTGCCAAATTGGCAACTGGAATGAACAGTGGAATCATGTAGTTTTTCGTCTTTTCGTTCTTACTCTTTAGTGCAGCCTTGTACATGAGCAAACGCAACATGCATGTTTTACCAGCAGCTGCCGCTCCAAGTATAATATACCTATGTCCACGATCCATGGATACTAGAAAATTAATAGCATTTTCATGTTGTTGTGCTCTACTTTGCACTCTCCATGCGGATAATCTTTCTAGTCTTGTCATTTTGTCATCTTCATAGTCCATATCATATTCGTTTTCCATGAGTTCACTCCATTCTTCATCTGTAACAAGTCGAAGAGGGGCACAATGGGAATCAACTGATAGTGGTTCTTGTGAAATAGGATCAATAAAGATCTTGTCATACTCGATGATCATCTTCAAGTACTCTTCTCTTGCTGCTGCTATTTCAGATTCGGTTAGATCGCGAGCGTACAATTGTTCCAACTCTTCATCAGACATGTCATTGTCTGCACCAAGTTTCTCCCAAATGAGTTGCATGAACTTTTCATTGAATGGGAAACCTGCATCTCTAACTGCCTTGTCAAAAGTTGCACTGCTCACAACTTCCTTTGTTGTATCTGGGTCAATGTGACATAGTACTGATTTCAAACCACGTTCACTATCTTTTTGCATTCTTTCCCAACCCATCTTCTTTTGATAGGCTTCCCTAAAGTCCATCCAATCAACTTGGTAGTGGTCACTCCAACCATTGTCGAACCAGAATTGTCTACCCTTATTTGTAGTCATTTCTGATATGGGACCAACAGCGACTGGTAAATAGTCATCGCTTGTCTTTCTTAAAATTTCATTTTGACTTCTTGGTGATGATACAATGGCACTTGGTTCACTCTTTAGAATATCCGATAGTGAGAAAATAGCCGAGTTTGGTGTTGTCATTTCTGAGGTATCGGTGTCTGTCGATGTAGAGGCATTATACACGGATCCTCTAACAATCTTTTTTCTTCCGTTTGTGAAGATTCTACCCTTGCTGCTATTGTCTGTGTCATCATCTTCCAAGTTTTTGATGTGTTGTAGTATTTCTGCTGCTGTTGGTCTATCAATAGGATCTATGCGAAGACATGCCTCTACGACTGCTGTCAATTTTGGATCATAGTTTGCCAAAAACTCGTAGATATAATCTGGATTCTTCGCGACCATAATACGAACGTCAGGTACTTCTCTTTGACTGTTCATAAGTATCAACTGTAACAACACGACGCCCAAACTCCAAATATCAATGCTCTCGTCATATTTTCTGTTTGCAAAAATTTCCTACAACGTGTTAACTTACAAAAAGAAAACGAACTGGTGCCATGTATGCAATTGTTCTAATAGTTAGTTTGCGTGTAAATAACTACTTACCCTAGAACTGTGCCTGTGAGAACTCTGTCTGTCTTTTTGGTAAACCCAAAGTCACAGACTTTTAATGTTTGGTAGTTGTTGGAAAGAAGTAAGTTCTCAGACTTGATATCTCTGTGGATAAACTTGTTCGAGTGCATATACATCATACACTCGCATATTTGAGTTATCCAACTCAAAATTTGCTACGACTATTAGTTTGTGCTCGCGTAACGTACATCAGTGCTAAACGTTTGATTGAGTTTCTTTTGTGATATTATATAGTCTTCCAAACTTCCATTTTCGCTGTATTCCATCACTAGATAAAACCGCGTTTCTTCATGCATTTCTCCCATTAGTTTTACTTTCGCGACGTGTTCACAGAAGAGCATGTGATCAATAATATGTGTGTGACGAAGACCCATAAGGAAACCCAACTTAGAAATGTTAGAATCGATATAATAGTTGTGTACCTCTTCGCGAGTGCTTATGATGTCTTTTTCTTGGTGACAAACGATGCATTTTATAGCAACTTGTTCTTGGTCTTCTTTTCGAACAGCGAGATATACAAGACCCTCCGCGCCTCCTCCGATTTTTCGTTTTAGAGTAAAGTCTTCGACTGTCTTCCCTTTTGAATAATCTGGTTTCGCGACTGCATTGTTTTTTACACTTTGTCGTCTGATAGGTGAATCCTCAGTAGTCTTTTCTGTATCCGGCTCCTTAGTTTTCAGTTCTTCCGGTGAGGTTGGCATATCCTAGCAAGTAGACAAGCAAACAAAAGTCGTGTGCTGTCAATGTCAAGCAGATTTGGCTGACGTAGTTGACTACGATTACTAAAAGCACAAACTTTGCGAATCAAAAGTACTTGAACCTCACAGCGTTGTACGTAATGAAGTTTATTATTTCTAATTATCGCAGGTTCTTGTTTTAATAAAAAGGTATTACAATAGCTGAATACAAGTGACTCTAAAAAATTGTACCAGAATATGGCTAACCAACGCGAAGACAACGACGAAACGCAAATCACGCAAGACGAAAATACCCAAAAACCATCCACAAGTACATTTAATGCACATGACAATGACGAGACGCAGATAACGCAAGACGCAGCAAAAAACACCACATCCGACGAAGAAGACGATACTACACAAATACCCGAAGAATCAAACGACGAAATAGAAGACTCGCCAAACAAAAAACAAAAAATTAACGAGACTGAATCTAAACCCAGCAAAGAAACACAAAAGACGCCAAAAAGAAAATACATACGTAAAACACCACCTGTTGTAGAAGAAACACCAACACGAATTCTGAGAACAAGAAAAAGTGTACCACAGTCTGAACCTAGAAAGAAAAGCAAAACAAATGAAAGTGACAGTAGCGATGACGACAATGATGCCGATGATTATCAGCCTAAAACTCCACGTGTAGCAAAGACAAAACAAAGAAAAGCAAATACAACACCACGAAGAAAAAGAGCATCAAAAGATAAGGACGAAGATGACGATGAAGAACCAAAGGTAGAAAGATCTAAATCGTCATTTTTTAAGGCAAATGAAGATTGGCTGCTAAAACAGCAAGAATTTTATAGCAGTTTTAACAAAGAGATTAAAAAAGTGGATAAGGTAGAGCTAGAAGTGGATGGAGTAGTGGCACCTTCGTTTTTCCCATTCCAATAAAAAAATTTGTAAACAACTCACACTTTCGATATTTTGCGCGAACTATCGACAAACAATGAAACACAAATTCATTGTCTTGTACACGAAACAGAAGACAAAAAAACAAAAATCGTGGACTGACGGACTAGCAGAATATGAAGCAACTTCTGGAAGATTAACACTAAAAGATGAAAAAGGTTCTACACTTGACTCTACATTTCTAAAAGATGTGAGCGTAAATGATATGGTTGGAGAGCGATATGAAACAGCAGGCTACTTGATAGACATAGATGGTTTCGATGGAGCCGCGCCTCCACCAAGTGCGCAAGACGCACAAACAACAGCACCAGTCGCGAAACCACTCCCACAAGCACCAAAAAAATTCAAACCACCGTTAGCCAATAATCGTACATTTACACCTCCTCTTGCACAACCGAAACCACCTGCACAAAAAGTCGTATCTCAACCAAAACAACAGTTCGGTAGGAAACATGCAGACATTGATGACGATGACGATAACGAAGAGCCAATAGTGGAAGAGCCACCAAGGAGAGTTCCACCGAGAGCGACACCACAGAGAGAACCTATAGCGAACGATTTTCGAACAAACAAGAAACCTATACAGAGTCACAAACATATCGAGCAAACATCGGACGAGGAGGAGGAAATAGTTATTCCTAAGAAACCAATGTCAGTAGAAAAACCTAAAAGAAGAGCAATATTTGATGATGATGACGAGGATGGAGGCGTCATTCAACCAGAGATACAAGAGGAAGAAGATGAACTTGATTTTGACGAAGTCGTCCAAGATACACCTTCGAAACCGAAGGTCTCTAGCCAAGTGTCTTCACCACCAATCGAACGTGGCGAAACTCCAACGAAACCTACACCACAACACAAAGTACCTAAAACCACTAGAGTTGCATTGCCTCCTCAAATACCTCCTAAACAAATGTCGGCACCATCATCTACACCCTCAACACCAAAGAGCCTAGTTCAGACACAGTTACAGAAGTCAAGTACAAATGGTGTCAAGATCACAACACCACAGAAGGGAACACGACACAATCAAGATTCTACACCAGCTGTTTTGACACTTGTAAAACAAAAGTGTGGAACTCAAATGTCACTATGTTTCCCTGATGTTGCAATGTACGACATTCTATCTGGAAATCCTCGCTTTGTTCGTACAGTGCAAGTCAGCGACAAATTTTCCACTGTTCATGAGTACAGAACACTTTTTTTGAACGGTGTTTATGAGGAAATGAATTTACAAATGTTTAGACTTGGTTGTACTTTTAGAAGAGTCTACGCTATGATAACGTCGTCCGGTAGTAGCAATGGTAAGAAGTTTGTTAACATTACTAAAACATATAGTTAACGCACCAACATGCCAGCATGGAAAAGCTAAACTATTAATTGTTAAGAAAGAAGGAGCAAATCAAGGACGCGCTTTCTTTTGCTGTCCACAACCAAAAGAAAAAGGTTGCAATTTTTTTAAGTGGGCAGATGAGTTGAGCAAAGGAGCAGTTGCACAACGTTTTCGTAATGGACTAAGTGGTGGATTCTCTCAGAATATAACAAACAGCGCAGAACGTTTGCGAAATTTTAGAAGTAACGGTATACACTATTACTATGATGTTGAAATAGTTGGACAATCATCTCCTAATTTTGGAAGAAAACGAAAAGGTTCAGAAGAGTCTGAAGATTCGCGATTCAAGGGTCCACTCTTTATTAAACTAAATGAAAAAGAGGGTGGATCGCCGTACGCCAAAGATGATGTTTGGATAGTGTCAGATACTGATGAGTTTAAGAACGTATTCATAGGCAGAAGCGTGTATCACGGACCACTAAGTGATGGAAGATTAGAGTTGAAATTAGAGCAAGGATCTATCAAGGGTTTTCCAACAAATACACCGATATTCGCGATAAGAGGACCAAACTTTTCAACAGAGTTTGAAATGATCGAAAACTTGACAAATTTGAATGGAGTCAGACTGCCGCTATTGTATGAACTACTCGGAAATACAGAAGGCAAACAAAAGGCCATGGACGATGATAAAAGAGAGTTTGAGACTCAAAAATCGAAACGAATAACACTACACAAAAAACCACATCAAGAAGAAGACGGAGAAATGTCAGAGGAAGAAGACACTGGTCCAGTTAGTTTCGAGATTGGTCTCGAACCAGAAGAGATTTCTCAAATGGCACAGGAGTTCTGCTCTCAATTCAAATTGAACGAAGATCAACAAACGGTACTGGTGGACATCTCGAAATGGTTTGAACCTGGTAACAGACCATCAGCAGTCAAATTGGTTCATGGTGTATTCGGAGCAGGAAAGAGTTATCTGTTAGTGGTTATTATTATATTTATTTGCCACTTGTTAGATGAGTGTCCGAATCAAGATATCGCTAAGCATATTCGAATTATGGTATCATCAGTAACAAATGTCGCTGTTGATAGAATCTTACAAGGGTTACTGAAAGAAGGTTTCGATTCAATTATTCGTGTTGGTAGTCAAAAGAAGATAGCGAAAAGTATTCTACCATACATTGTTTCAAGTGATAAGAATCAAAACGAAGTAATTAAAGACTTGAAGGCTATGATGAAAGAGGAACTAGAGGAAGATGAACTTGAAGGTGTCAAAAAGGCATTAGAAGAGATCAAGTCTGGAGTTGCCGATCAAAGAAAGGATACAATCAAAGATGTACGAGTCGTTGGAGTGACTTGTGCTGCTACAGCGTTCCAAGTTTTGCAAGGAAACAGATTTCCCATACTCATTTTGGACGAGAGCAGTCAATGTTTAGAGCCTTTGGCATTACTGCCACTTTCACGGTTTTCATCGCAAAAACTAATTGCTGTTGGTGATCCACTACAGTTACCTCCAACACTAGTAGGAGCATCGTCCAACGAAGACTATCCAAATACGTTAGAGAAAACGCTATTTATTAGATTATCAAATGTTGGGTTTGAACCTACTATGCTTCGTACGCAGTACCGTTGCCACCCACGCATTAGCGCACTACCAAATCAAATGTTTTATGATAAACAATTGATCAATGGTGTGAGTGAAGAAGAACGAGCAGAAATGATCCCTCATCTACCTCCAGTGACACTAATTGATGTACCAAAAGGTAAAGAGATGGTTGGAAAAGATGGTAGTTTATACAATGAGGAGGAAGTGCATGCAACCACTCACATTGTACAGTTGCTACTTGCTAGTGGTGTTTCATTGGAGCACGTTGGCATCATTGCCTTGTACAAGTCACAAGCATTCAAACTACGACTTGCACTTGTCACACATGGACTAAAAGGTGTAAAAGTATCCACTGTTGATGCATTCCAAGGAGGAGAGCGTGAAATAATAGTACTAACAAGTTGTCGCACTACAACAAATCTAAGTTTTATTGAAAACAAGAAGCGATTGAATGTTGCTTTGACGAGAGCAAGAAGACATTTAATTATTGTTGGTTGCCAGCGTGCCTTGAACACCAGTGAAGTATGGAGAATAGTAATCAATCAAGCGTTAATTTACACCAATGGTGTTATGGATATCAAAAATTTGGAAGGACGACAAACATTTGACTTTTTATCTGAACAAGACTTTGATGATGTTAGCGAAACAGAAGCAGTTGCAAAACGAAAAGTAACGTACGATGATGACGAAGGACTAAATGATGAAGATTTAGACGAGATGTACAAAATACAAGATGAGCTGGAGAATCAGAATGCTCAACCAGCTAAAAGAGTAAAAGATGATGACGATGAAACAATGGTCAATGATGAGGAAGATTTGACAGAATTGTACAAGATTCAAGATGAAATGGAAAAAACACCACCAAAGCCACAACCACCTGCAAAAGCAGTCACGAAATCTAAAAAGGTGATCAAAGATGACGATGACGAAGAAGCACTAGACAAGGAAGATGGAGAAGAAGAGTACAACTTTGATGAGCCATCGTTGAAGAGAAAAGCAGAAACAGAAGGTGAAACGCCTCCTAAAAAGAAACAAAGAGTAGAAACTCCAGAGGTACAAGTAGACGTAGTGCTAGACAAGAAAGAGCAAGAAGATGACGATTTATTTGACTTTTTGAACGACAGTACTGATGACTTTGGGATAGCGAAAATGCCAACTGAAGACGAATTTTGAAAATTAGATACTACGATGGTTTAAAGTTGTAAAGATCATCAAAATCTAAAAGATACTACAATATTGTTAGCATATTGAATACTGAAATACCTTGAATGTCCCATAATTTTTAGGTTCTCTATTTAGTGTCTTCAAAACAATACGCTTCGTTTCATTAAAAATCTCACCGAACTTGAAATAGTGTTGAGCGCTGCCGTCACCGTGATCACTCCAGTTTAAAGCTTGTGTTGACCAAATTGCATCGAACAGTTGAAACACTATCCACAACAATTCCTCAAACAAGTGCATTGTACCGTCTTTGATATATTTGTTATGTTTTGACCCATCTTCTCCTCTCATCAGTTGGAATGCGAACGATTGGTCCTCTAACATTTAGTTGTACAAAGTATCTATTTACCTATTTGTAGTGTACGTTGCTGTGAAACCAGCAGTGACACTATGAAGCTGGCGATATTGATACAACTACAGCAAAAGGGATAAGACCTATTATCACACATTTCGTGCACTCTGTTTGGGTAGTATTTTGAAATATACAGAAGACAATGTAGAGTCATAATTCCCATGCCTCGAAAATCGGTAGTCTAGTGTTATTTTGTATAATATTCTACCGTACTGGATTAGAACCTTGAAAACCAAGACTTTTCCATCTATCGTCTCTGTGAAGCGTGTTTTCGTTCATTGGTAATTCATTTGGTCGTAACTGTGTCCAAACTAGATGTGAATATAAAGCAGTTATGTTACGAGTTCGTAATAGTTGTTGATGATTAGCATTACTTGTATCGTACGAAGTATTTACACGCTCTAAAACACTATTTAAATGAGTGCGCAACTCTTCATGGTCAGGAGCATCAAACATGATTTAATACAAAGTTTACAAATAGGAACGCAAAGATCCCCAACTCTGTCCTACTTTTGCTCTTACTGGGAAAGGAACTAGCAATTGGCTGCCTGCGTCTTCCATACACTTCTTAACTACTTTGGTAACTTCTTCTAAATGTTCTTTCCTCACTTCAAACAATAACTCGTCATGTACGCTCAACATCATTCTAGCACAGTAACCAACTTCTGGAGGCGATTTGGTCCTTGGATCTGTTGTACAATATCTCATATCTAATTCTCTTAACTTGTTTCGTATGTTAATCATGGCAATCTTCATTAAATCTGCGGCACTTCCTTGACAAACAGCGTTCAACGCTTTTCTGTGTGCACCTCTTTGCTCCTCTGTATCATTGCTCGTAATTTCAGGTACATATCTTCTTCGTGAAAACAATGTTAGAACATAGTGATGCTCTGTAACAAATGCTTTGACTTTTTCAGTATACATTTTGACCATTGGGAAACGATTCAAAAACTGTTCTCTGTATAGCTTCGCTTGAAGTCTTTTATCGAGATTTGGGTCTTTGCTTGAATTGTTTTGAAAGAGTTTGTCACCAAGTGTTCTATCACCCATTCCATAAATGATACCGTATACTACTTGTTTGGCGATAGATCTTTCTTGTTCATTGATATCTTCTTCAGTTTTCGAGAACATACGAGCAGCGATTTGACGGAAAATATCGGTATTAGGATCAGTGAGTAATTGAATCAAGTTATTGTCTCGAGAGAAGTGAGCCAATACTCTCAACTCAATTGCAGAGTAATCTACACTCAGTAGAACGTGTCCTGCGATAGGTACGAGTGCTTTTCTAATATTTAGTTCTACTGTAGGTGGTTGAGTCTGAAACTGTTGAGTGATTTCTAGATTTGCTTTGACAAATGATATTGGATTTGGAGTATTCTGTAAATTGGGATCAGTAGTCATTACTCTTCCTGTACAACTAGTGGTTTGCAAGTGACGAGTATACACTCTATAAAAGTCTTGTGTTGGATCATACAGAGCATGTTGCGTCACGTATGGTTTCACTTGCTTGGACATGGCACTTTTGAGTGTGCGATACTCTCTAATCATTGGAATGATTTTTTCATCAGGATAATTTTCGATAAGTACAGCGAGGACATCACCTTTGGTTGCTCTTTTAGTTGTTGACTTTTGTTTGTTTTTTTGATTCGTTGTCTCTATTCCTACTAGCTTTTTCACATCGTACAGTATGTTTGCAATTGATGCTGGACTATCTGCATCAAATACTTGACCTGCTTCTTCAATCATTTCTTCTTTTAGCTCTTTCATCTTCTTTGAGAGTTCTGGCTTCAATGAGGTCACAACCTCAGGATCAAATCCAAATCCAACATATTCCATTTCTGCGAGAACTGATACAAGAGGCATTTCAGAGTTGCGGAATGACCGAAGTAGTTTGACTTGATCAAGCACAGGTAAAAGCGATGCTAGTAATAGTAATGATTGCCATGCTTGTTTGCATACTTGCTTGGATTCAGAACCACTAGCACTACCATGTCCATCATAAAGAGAGGCTAGTTGCAACTTGCATATCTCTTCAATTGTTTGTTCCTTACTTTCATCTTTTGGATTCTTCATCCAAGCGGCAATCTTTGGGTCGAGAAGTGAGTTAATTGGTATGTTGTATCCAACATAGATAAGTTTGGTAAGGTTGTACTTTGTGTCAAAACAAATCTTTTCAGTGTGTTCTGCTTCGAATATTGGTTTCAACTTGGCTAATCGGCTATTGTATCTAACACTATTGACATCAGTGTCAATATCTACAAAATAAACCTCTTTGACCATGGTTGCTGTGACTGGAGCATGGTTACTGTGATGAACATCCGGATTGTCAGGATCTTTAGCTCGCGTTTGAAGTTGTTTGCTAGTCCAGCAGAACGCAATTCCTCGTATAACTGGCATATGACGTACTCTGGTGTATTTTTTGTCGGCTTTCATTTTCTTCGTTGCTAGATGTAGACTAAATGCGAACTGTTTGATCTTTGATAGTATCTCGCTAACAAAGTATTCAAACTCATCGTCAGTTTGTACAACTACGTATTCAAATCTCCAGTTAGTGGGTTCTCGCTTGAAAGTGGGTGGAGTTATTGGTCTTGGTTTGTTTGGTACAGGAGGTCTAGGTGCATATTTTATACTCTCTGGACTTAATCGCATTCGTTTAGTATCTGTTCCTCCCGTTTCTGTATTTGATCTTCCTGGCGTTGAAAATAATCTTTTCTGAGCTGTAGCATTACTTGGCGATCCATGTTGTGGTGTTCGTGGATATCGTTGTGATTTCTTATAATGTTGTGATGTGGAGTACCTTCCACTCGTTGGACTACCGGCTTTACCAGGAGAGTACGTTTTACCATCAGGTGTACTTGGTTGCTCTGTACCGTATAACCACTCCAAATCGACTCCTCCATGCTTCTTTGCTTTTGAGACGATACTTTTAGCGGCGTGAATAACCTTCTTTGCCAATCGCAGTTCTATTCCCTTGATCATCTCTGCGTCGATCGCGTCTACCTCTGTTTTACTCTTGAAGGGTTGTACCTTGATAAATATTTCTTCTAAATAACGTGCATCAGCCTCTGCAACATGATTGATGCATGTATATCCTGCGTCTAGTAGAGCACGTGCTCTAAACGATGTTACAAGTGGTATTTGTACAAGTGCAATTAAATCATCTTGTACACCGTGATGAAGTCTGTCAATGTATTCCTTGAAAATGTTTCTCAATGGTGCCCATCGAAGATGATGAGCAAAAGTTGTCACCATACTCGCGTACATACTTGCGCGGCTTTGAAGAGCTTGAAGTTCACCACGAGTGATTCCAAACTCTTCTGCAACATCGTAGATAGGTTTTTCACTAATTGTGATGTACAAGATTACAGCACCGAAAAAGTGCGTACATACACAGTACTCTTCACCTCTTTGCGCTTTCTTGTTGGTTCCTGACATCACAGAGTAAAACTTCTGGTGTAGTTTGTCCTCAATTCCCAGTATTCTAGCGACTGGTTTGATGTCTTTTCCATATTTTTCGAACAGCTTGCTAAATGTATTCCAATTCGTTCTAAACTGTGGTGCAATAGGTGACAAAAGAAACACCGCATGAAGGTCTGTTTCCAAAATC
>JAESGV010000736.1_pt1 | contig 14237 bp, 14 predicted proteins | sample 9269781 | NCBI WGS metagenome assembly JAESGV01 (sample SAMN15741586, study PRJNA653496) | algae metagenome | isolation source: Tildeniella torsiva UHER 1998/13D and co-occurring heterotrophs from... | place: Slovakia: Slovak Paradise National Park, Hrabusice, Kosice Region | collected 2000-01-01 | reverse complement strand
ACGTAAACGTGATTGAACTGTTCATCACCTACAGGTAGTGCTGCACCGTTACTTGGAACTGGTGTCGTTATGACCGAACTACCTGCGAATTTTTGCGCTGCAATTTGTTGTACTTTTTGTTGGTCTTGGAGTACAGTTACGACTGCTAGTACTGTTGTCATGTTGAAGTTTTTGCGTGCAAACTGCGGAAAAATTAGGTTGACTAATTGTAATTGAGGATGCAAAGAAACGTGTTTGTTCTTCTATGCGTCATAGCGGTAGCGATTGCGCAAGCAGTTCCACTTGTTAGTGATGGTTTCGATACCACAGCGAAAGGTTTGTGGTTTGTGAAACTGTATGCTCCATGGTGGTAAGGTCCTTTGATAATATTTGCTCACCTTTCTAGTGGCCACTGCAAATCGCTCGCACCAACTTGGGATGCTTTGTCAAAACGTGTAGAAGGCACAAACATCAAAGTAGGAAAAATTAATTGTGACGAAAACTCTGCGCTTTGTGGGCGATATAACATTCAAGGATACCCAACACTTTTACTTTTAAAAGACGGCGATTTGATTGCGGATTATGAAGGTCCACGCTCTGTTGATTCGTTTGTATCATTTTTAAACGAAGCTACCGCGGAAAAGAAGAGTGAAGGTCATGTAGTAGAACTCAACTCTCACAATTTTGATCTCGCGACTGGAAACCCAACTACACGTTGGTTAATCAAATTTTTTGCTCCTTGGTGGTATGTTACTATTTTATTTACTAACAACATAGTGGTCATTGCAAGTCGTTAGAACCAACTTGGGAAAAACTCGCAAAAGAAGTATCAAACACAGATTTGTTCATTGCTCGTGTTGACTGCACACAAGAGAATGACCTATGTGAACGCTTTGGCATTCGTGGATTCCCAACTCTCTACCATTTGGCAGGTCCAAAAATGACAAAATTCGAAGGACCACGTTCGTTTGATGGATTACTATCATTTGCACAAGGTGGATACAAAGACAGAACTGCAGTAGATCGACCAAAAGCGTACACACCATCACTCTTCGCTTCTCTCATGAACAATCCAATTTATTTGGTATTGATATTGGTAACTGTATTCATTACACTTCTAGTCGGAGTCGCGCTGTGCATTTGCTTCTGTGATTTAGGAGATACACCAATGCCACCTAAAAGAGTAGCAAAACCATCAGCATTGACTTCAGATTCTGAACAAACAACCACAGAAGAGCCAGCATCACCTATTTCACCAAAATCAGATGATGAATCATCACTTGTGAAAAGAAAAACAAAACCAAGAAAAGAAGATTAAATTTTTAATGTTTTATAGTTTCCATTTAACCAATCATCATTATTGTTTGTGTACATGGAACTCAAAATGTTACCCGAAACACCACCTGGCATATTTGTTTCACTCACGTCAGTTGCAAGATCAGAAACGTGTCTGTAACTTGCTGCGAACCCTTGTACATGACCATTTGTCTCAAAAATTTGAGCTTGCTTTGGCGTGGCTCTATTTCCATCAAAAGTAATAGGTCCATAATGTATTCCAAGCTTGGAACCAATTTTATCTGGCACTTGCGAAAAGAAGATATTTTTCATGTAAACTTGTCGTTTCTCTCCATACGTCCATGGTTTTTCAGTCTCTGGATTCAACGCAGTTCCATGCTTGAACGTGAACTCGTGTAAAGCAAGTTTCAACGTTCTCTCAATCATTTCCGTTTGTGTTTCTCTTTGCCAGAACAACATTTTATGTATAGGATCACTTGCGTTATACTCGAGTAGGGGTTTATCCAAATAACTAAAATAAATAATTCCAAGAGCATTATTCACAATCTTCCCTGCAAATGCGTCTCCAATAACGACTCCATAAAGATTCAAAATCATGTACTCGTACCACGTTTCAAACGCTACAGCTCCAACTGAATCTTTATCATACTTTCCATCCCACGTCGTTAACGCGATCAAGTACTCGTACTCTGGTTCTGTATCTAATTCTGAAGCAAATTCATGCATTAGTTTTGTAGCAACTGGTCGCACGAGTTTCATCCACGTTAGCGCATGTTCTGAAGTAACATCCATTTGTATTTGTTTCATATCTTGCGTGGTAAGTTTTCTTTCCTGAGAAATACTCGATAACAAGTTCTTGATACGATTCCTACGATCGAAGCCCATGTGTGCGTTCACGGAAACTAGATTCTCACTCATACGATCATTTGCAGAAACGATCATATGTGGACTATCATCACCTTTCTTGTACACGAATCGTTCCAACTTGTGCGATTCGACGGTATGATTTTCACTCCATTGATACTGTGCTAGCCAACCAGGTACAGGTAGAATCCCAGCATGTTTGCGATCAGGAGCAAGTCCACCTTGTGCGTATCCTATACTTCCTTGACGATCTGCGACAACCCAATTCGAACTCACATCTGCATAGTTTGCAAGTTGAATAAACTCTTGAACAGTTTTCACACCAGTGACCATCTCTCGACTAATTTTCGTGTTTCCAAGTCCACCGATTTTTGTTTGTGAATAAGCTCTAGAAAGTATGTATCCTGCTCCTGGCCATTTCGTTGCGCGTAGCGGTGTTTCTAACGTTCTACCACTTGTCGTTTCCCAAGTGATTTGTTCGACGTAGTATGTTTGTCCCATGTTCTTCTTGATAATTTGATCAATTGTCTTTTTCAACGGTTTGTACTTGCCATCAACGTCCAAACATTCTTCTTGGTCGTTACATTGTTCGATAAAGTAATCTAATTTGTCCATACTTCCGTACGTGAATCCATACCCTAGTTCTTTGGTTCTTCCCATTAGAATGGACGCGACGCCAGGAATGGTTATTCCAATGTTGTAATTATCTGGGAAATGAGCAACGACTTCGTACCAAATTCCAGGTAAACGCAAAACATCCAAATGAGGATCACATGCAAAGATTGGAAATCCTGATTCTGTTAATGATCCGTCAACTACCCACGCATTACTTGCTTTTAAACTTGGTAACTGTTTCAACTCTTCTGCAATGATTTCATGCTCTACACCCATAATTGGTTGATGTATTTTCACTTTTTTGATTAAATTGATTGTTTCTTCATCGATGTTGGCATTTGGTTCAAATAGAATTTTTACTAGGGAGGGTCCGTGCATAGTACTTTTGATCATTTCTATGATTGCTTTTTCCATATCTAATTGTGATTGTGCGAGTCCTAAGAAGGCTGTTAACTCGGAAATAAGAATTGTATCGGTAGGCGTCCATGGTTCTGGATTATATCCTGTTAACATAAACTCAAAAGGTCGTCTGTGATTTGCGATGAATGCGTTTATACCGTCACTATACGCTTGAAGGTAATTTAAATCCTCTGTTGGTAATAGTTCTACAACTCGTTTTGCATTTCTGTGGAATTGATGGTGTCGCATAAATCGATCGATCAAAACTGTGTTGTTGTTACACGCTAATAGTTCGCATAATCTTCCTTGTCCAACAACACGTTGCATGAATAATTGCACATAACGATCCATTGCGTGTGCGTATCCTAGTCCACTAACAAAGCCATATTCGTCTTTAGCTTTGATGTTCATAATTCCCTGTACTCCACGCCATAGTGACACAGTACGAGAATTGACAGTTAATTCTTCCACACGACCAAACTCTAGAATTTCTCTGGTCGAATACAACTGGTACGCAAACGCTGCGATCACTGCAACAAACACACCAAGAACAAGTTTGCGCATTCGTTACTTTACAAATACTTTTTGAAGTGTTCGATCGCTACCTCTAACGCTTCTACTCGAGCTTTACATACAACTGGATCATCTTCATCGCCACGAACTGCAAAACCATGTCTTGTACCTGGGAAAAACTTGAGTGTCGATGGAACATCTGTTTTCTTTGACATAATCGCTTCTACTTGTTTCCTCTTTCCCTCTGGCAATTGTGCATCATCTTCAGCCATTTCAAACAACATTGGTTTCTTGATATCTTGAATGTCACCTGGTAACGAAGTGAAACTTGGGTGTGCAACGGCTGCCGCTTGAATTTTATCGTCTTGTGATGCTAATTGGTACACTGTTTTCGCACCGTAACAGTATCCGATAACGCCAACGCTCTTTATCCCTCGTTGTGATTTAATATCATTAATAACAGATTCGACAATGGGTACTTTACTGCTTGGATTGTGTTTGAGAATCCAAGGAGCAAATCCCAACGCGACGTAGGTGATAGAAAAGTTATGTTTAAACTTTTCGTAAGTAGTCATTTTTTTGCGATCGAGTTCCATTGGTGCTACTGCTGATGGTTCTAATGGTCCTCCGTTAAATAAGTCAGGAATAAAACAATGGAATCCTGCTTTTGCAAACTTGTCTGCCAAGAGTCGATTATTGACAAACACTTGTCCGAAAACGTCCGTCGATATAATTATCGCTTTATCTGTTTCAATATCTGGTGTTGCAACGTACGTATCTACCCCGCCAATCTTTTCAACTTTGCCTGTTGGCGTTCCCGAATCTATGTGAGTCGTGCAACACGCTTTTGTTGATATTTCTTCTACAGGTTCTGCTGTTGAAGTCTCTTCAATGTTTGGTTGGTCTGTTTCGCTCATGGTTTTGGATGTTTGTGTGATTAATTGTAAAAGTGTTAGCGAAAGTCTTAGATCCTGCATACATTTGTCGTAAGCCGCTTTGTAGCAGATACAGTAGATGATAGCTGAGGTGGAGCACTGTTCTAATTTATTCAAGATTACACTTGACTCCTGCTTCTACTTCAATCCTAGCTTTACGAGCATTGCCTAAACCATCTCTTTTCAAGTAACCTTCTTCAATTTTTAGTGTTCGAAGATTTTTTAGTTTAGATAACTTGTACACCAACATTTGATCCAATACAGCTCTACCTAAACCCAAAGTACGCAGAGCTAACTGATTACCTATCAAATTGACGACTGCTTGCTCTGATACGTAGCCAGATAGATACAGAGTATCTAACTGGTTTGTGCACTTGTCAAGACCTGCAAATTGGCAACGTGTATACCTGCTCTCTATTGATAGCACCTTGATTGACTTTGGAAGCACTTCGTTCACTAACTTATGGAGGTGATCTAATTGATTGTAGTGTATGTGTAGCGACGTCAATGTTGGCGTTCTGTTAGGTTCTACGAATGCTTGGATTAATCCCACGACAGTGTCTTGAAAACAAGAGTTTTTGTATAATTGCCGCAGAGTCAGTGACTTGAGTTCCATCAGTGGTGTTGTACTGTCGCAACTTAAAATTGGCGTAATTATTCCCAAATCCAATACCTTTAACGACCGCGGAAGAGTGAACGAGTCAGGAAAAATCTCCAGCGCGCTTAGTCTTAGGTGGTTTAGATTTTCCAATTTCGAAATAGACTGCAGTACTTTTATTGAGTCCGTGCCGACTAAATGATCTGGCCTCCCGTTAAACAAAAGCGTTAACGATTTGAGATTAGTTAATTTGTGTATTGCGTCGTGTATTCCTTCTAATGATAATGCACCGACCAACTCGAGAGAGTTGACACGTTTTGTCTTTACGTGTTCTATTATCGTTTGTATTTGTAATTTCTCTTCTTCTAGTAACGACCAAATGCTGTGCGTGATTTGTGTTTGTATGTTTATATGCTTAACGTGGTTCCACTTTTCTAACCACTGAATGTCGTCAATAGCTCTCCATCCTGAAGTCGTGATTGTTTTTATACGTTTACTGCCGCTCCAAAAAGGAATAGTTCGGTTTGTAAATATTACGTTAGAAAATATTTGCGTGATGACACCTTTTCTTTTCCCAAATAGTTGTTTAATGTCTCTTCTATCCTGCACTATCACAAAAAACTCGCCAAAATCAACAATACGTATAATAACTGCTAGTGGTAGGTTGTGCCAAGCAGGAGATATCTTCTGCCTCTTGTTCATTTTGTTTTGTTGATTGACTGGTAAACCGAAAAAACGATGCATACCTTTTCACGAAATAACGACTTTTCATGCTCACACATAGCTTGCTATCTAGGAATAGATTTAGAGTGCTTATAGTGATACAATGCTTAGAAACAAAGTATGAACAAACCATTGCATATCGATTCTGGTGCTCTTTGAGATAGTCGTCACGTATTTGTTTGAGCTCTACCCAGTGGATTTTATTTAAATAATTCTAAACTACATTTTGCAAAACCATATTATGTAGCTACAATTATTTCGAACGCGACTAATGCGATAGATTAGAGGATGTAGCTACGAAATAGCATTGTAAATCAAGTTAGCGAATAGGTGGCTAGCGAACTGAAAATAGCTTAGCTCAACTGTATAGAAAAACACGATGCAGCGATTACACTCAGAAGCTAAGGTCGTTGATATATTCACAGAACTGCTAGAGCCATTCAAAAAGGTTTGCAAGCTGGAGAGCTCTCTTAAAGAAACAGTGGCTAAGATTCTAGATGAAGAAAAACCAACTGCCACCTCAGTTTTTTCGGTCGACAACTTTTTGAATTTCGCTATCGTTGAAAAAGAAGCTTCTATGGATAACGTATGGATATGCGAGCAAATAGATTCTGCTAAAACTCATTTTGTGGTTGAGGTTCCTGCATCCAAGTTTAAATATTCCGAACATCGTAAATACGAAAACGATCTTATTACGTTGCGCTGCTACAGAGTTTTACGGGGTAGAAAAACCGTTAGGGTGGTTTTTGATAAACTTCCATCTTTATTAGCAGAATTGCGCAAGGCTAATTCTGATAAAAATTACACTCGGGTTTACGAGTTAGTAAAGAGAGCCATTAAAACATTGCAGCTGGCAGAAGGTTCATCATCGATCAACCAAGAAGTCTACAACGAACTATCTCTCCTTGTGGACGAAGCAGACAATGTAGTAGTCTTTAACTACTGCTACATTGATTTTGCGGTGCAACACGGTATCAGATATGAGAAGGCTCTGTGTACCCAAGACGAAGGCAAAGAGAAGCTATACTTCCTAGGAAAAACAATAGAGGAAAGCCAACAAGGTGTGGAAGCTACCCTAGAAGAGTCGCAAAATCGTAGCAATCGAAGTACAACAGATCATATTCTCTACGATGCTTTGTTGAATAGGTTGTGGTCGTTAGAGGCTGTTGCAAATGGTTTAGATTTCTTCAAAAGTCCCGACAGAATTAAACTATTAGGAGCACTAGCGTACTGTACAAAGAACGAACCTACTTACAGTACATGCTACCAGGTTTTCATCAACTCACCTACTATTGCAGTCAAGCCAAATGCGTCCAAAACTAAATTGGAAGCTACATTCAAATACAACGGAAGAGCAAGAAACGACAATGAGCTGGCGTTATACATGTTGAAAAACATGGAGCATCACTGTATCGACCATAACACGCTGACAACAGCCTCTACTGATATCGGAAAGCCAAATGCAACAGTTGGGGATGTTACAGGAAGGTACTTGGAAAACCATCCAACGGTACCAACTAGCTTGGCTATGGCCTACGCTGAATTCTTACACATTCATAAATAAATCTTAGTTTTGAAATATGTTGCTTAGCTACTTGTTATTAATAGATAGCTGCTTCTTAAACGAGTCATGACATTCGACAGACGTCACTGCAACTAAAACATGTTTAACGCACTGTCTCCCACTGGCATTACGTTTGCGACACCTCAAGACATTTCTTGCGATGAAGGGTTAGTGGTGTCTCATACACCAGTTGCAGGTTGTCGAAACTTGTATTACGGCAGTGTAGACTATGAGGATTGTCTTGTAGTTGTTGTACCTAACACAAAGATCTATCAATATCAAGAGGTATTAGTTGCGTACAATACACTCGTCGATTACTCAAAAAATGAAAACTTTTTGGTGCGTAGTTTCACTCCAGTAGAGGGTGCCTCACATCTATACCTACAATTTGAAACCTGCGAACCACTAGAAGAGTTTTTGATGCATGTGACTGAGAAAGAGCGACACAAGCTGTTGAAGAAACTGTACTGCACTTTGGTTACGGTCATGGAAAAACATCCCAATTTATCATCAGTACTCCGCTTGCAAGACAATTTACTGCCATACATTTTCGTTGACAAAGAAGCGAACCCAAAGTTGCTATTACTATCAGATTATCAAACAACAAAACAATCATTCGCATCAAAGTTCATGAGGAATCCAAACTTTCTCTACGAGTTTGGCTGCATCTGTCATTTGATGGTTCACGGCAGTCCTCCTGAAGGTGGTCAATACACACCTCCGACCTCCTATACCAACGAATTGATGTACGTTACCGAGCACCTACTACTAGGTCAATGGGACATGGAAACATTCAAAAACTTTGGAATCTTCATTAACAACTCATCAGAACGAGCTAAATTTATCATTCACGTTATTAGCAACTGCTCGCTACCTCCTAGAAATCAGAAACCGATCGCTACTGTTCATTCACCAGCAAAGAAACAGTTTATGCATGATCTTTTAAATTATACAACTGTAACAGAGTTACGAAACCTCTTTTACACCCCACAAAACCAAAAGGTTGCAGTTGATTGGCACAGTGCACCAGAAATGTTTGAAATGGAACGCATCAACCAAGTTTACATGACCAAGAAAGCCACAACTAATGCGACTTACAAAAGAAGTAGTAAACCCAAGAAAGTGGTGTTTGCAAAAGACGCAGCGAGCTTCATGCTTCTGTTTCGTCATTTCGTAGAGCATAGCTACGATGATCTACAGTCTTACGATACGTATATCCAACAACATGGTGTTGAGGTAGAAGAGTTTCGTAACAAGTTTGGAAGTGAAACTCCTGCATACACACAAGGCGAGTTCTTCAAAGTTGTTCACAAGGTCTTCCCTCTCTTCTTTGTTACCATTTACAGCCATGCAAGATCTTTACTTAGAGCTCTCCATTTTTTGTTTGTCGCGCGACAATAAAAAATTAGCATTATATATTCAAAGATATTGTGCCAGGTTGCGCTGCTAGCAAGCTAGCAACTGAATATCAAGCTTAACCCAGGGTTTACCCCAGACTAAGCTGGTCACCCCTCGTTCCTTGAGCTTGCGCGGCTTTCTTGTTCTGGGAATAATGATATCCCCTTAGCACACACATTGAATAATGTAGGTAGCACAGACGTTACCGAGATAATTTAGATGCCTGGGGTCTAAATTGCGCCTGTTGAAACTTACATGAATACCAGTTGCTAACCACTAGTCAACTGCAAGTTTTGAAGAAAGCTATTACGCAACTAGCTATGATTATGGAATCGCCGGACAACTACAGCGGTCTCTGAAACTCAGCCTACCATGCAACGTCTATTAGATAACACGACACACAACAACTATCTGTAGCGTAAATAATCTGAACATTAATTCGCAACGCATAGCAACCTCAAGATACAAAGCTTGAAAGTTATACAATAATTACACGCAATTATGATATTTTTAGGCGAATAAATATATGATATGCGCCCAACGATAAATTTTGTTTTCGCGATAGCATGCTTTGTCGGAAAAAAGTAAAAGAAGTGGTGTGCTTTGCTTTTTTACAGCAGCGAGTTGGCCCTAACAAAAAGATGTTTCACAATTACATTACTATTTACAAATCTAAGATAATAGATGGCTCACCCTAAATCTTTACCGTAAGCACTTATACTACTATCGGCTAGACTAATGTATATAAAATGTTTATTTATTCAAACTTTGTTTCATACTTCTTTCTGTGAGCCTCTTTTCTATCACGTCCACCACTTATCTTGTTTTTACCTCCACGACCTCCTCTGCCGCTCGTACCTTCCGATCTCGTTGGTGTAGGTCTAGGTTTATCACTGTTCAATCCTTCACTAAACTCTTCCAAAGCTTTCTCTTCATTGATCGCAAAAATAACTCGCTTAAACGCATGTTTAAATTTGGCATTTTCTTTGATCAAAAAGTGTCCAAACATGTATCCAGTATCAAATCGTGAACATCCGAAAACACCACAACCCCACGCTCCAAGTACAATAGTATCAACGTTATTGGCAACGGCAATAGAAAGTACTTTTTCTAAACGATCATAAAAGGTTTGCATTATCAAATTGTGATCATCTACACGTTCACTAGCATGCTTGTAATTTATCGCAGGTGATGTGATGAATGAACATGTGTAAGGTGTGTCCAAATATTCTCCAGGTGAACAACTATCGGAACGGAAAACGGGAACTGATGGAGAGTAGATGATGTGATGCGTGTACAAACAGTCCTTGTTCCTTGCGTTATCAGCATAATATTGGTATACATGATTACTGTTAATGCATTCGTACAATGAACTTGTTCTTGCGATGGATTCTTCTTGCGCGGAAGAACCCTTTAGGAATCCTCCTCCTGGATTTTTGGCAGAAGCAAAATTCAATGCTGCGATATTGGCGGTTGGATCATCAGTTAATGCATCTTGTACTGCTTGTAGAGTTGTCGCTAGTTGTACATCAACTTTTACGTTGTCATGTTTTGGAATATCAACGTTTACAGAATCTGTAGCACGAATTAGAATTGTGTTATCTCTAGCGTATGTAACGAGTGGTGCGATATTGACTCTGGTACCGTTGTTCATGTAGAAACCTTTTGCTACTGCTTGTATCGTTTCGTCAGCGATAGTACGTAGCGCGTCTTTGCTTATTCGCATGTTGTTGTTTTGTTGAGGTGCAGTTCGTTGGTTGATGTTCAATCCTAAGAAATACCACACACAGGTTGATAGAAAATTTGTAAGGTACACACAAATAAGTACTGAGGTAGTTGGAATTACTAATTTATTTTAAAAAAACTGTTCCATAGATTTCTATTCCACCCATGCTCATTAATACTCCTCTAGTATTCTGTTGGTTCGTATTGGCATATAACCTAAAGTATCTATATGGTACATTACTCTTAATTGGCCAAGACCCTGGACATAAACTATGATTCTGTAATAGTATATCGTTTTTGTGGTCTGCGAGTACTGTCCAAATAACATCATCGTTGGATCCTTGTAGTTGCCAGTTTCTTAGAGCATAAAGTCCACCTGTTTGTGCGCTATGTAACGAATAGAAGTTTGGGATTATTCGTGGATTATCTAACAAGTCGATCTTTATCCACGCATCTTTTGTCTCGTGGTAATCGGTATAAAACGTGCCTGGTTTTGGATTGCATGTGATGTTTTCGATGTTTGCGTAAGTCGATTCCGGATTTAAAGATTTAGCAGAAGCTAGAATCTTTCCAGTCCTAGATGGATTCTGCCACGGCACTGTTAATCTTTCTGTTGCTATGTAGTACAAGTACCCATTTTTATCAAAAGGTCCTGTATGTGTGAATAGCAGCGTGCTGCTTTTGTTCTTTAAGAAGTAGTACAGAGTTTGTTCGTGGTGTACTTCTTGTGTAGTGCATGTTCTACCGAGTATGACAAGGTCTGCAAAGAACATTGTTTGACAAGTGACAGGCCAAGTTCGTTACAACCCCACCAATAGAGATATAGTCACAAACATTGTTATGGAAACTAGCAACTAGAACTAGAAGCTTATTGTTCCTTGTCGCTGACTGTACGCTACTAACTATATACATCTACCCGCACAATTTTTTCGCCAATCGTTGTCTGCTCATAAAAATTTGCATCTTTGTTCAGTTGAGCACTCGGTTGAGTGTCTGTTACAAATAACACTTCACAACATCTTGCGGAGCTATCGTGATCCGTTTCGAAATCGCGTTATTCGATTTGGAAAACTGTACATATGCTCCCAACACATATTTCTGGGGAGAGAAGAACTGGAATATTCTTATCGTTCCTATTAAAACGATTAACATCGCGCACACATCGGCGAATACAGTACTTTTTAGTAGCATGTTGGCTTATGTTTGTATTCTACTGTGCGCTACAATTTAAGGAATATTTAGCGAAGCCACCACCGACACATGCTACCTATCCACCATATGTGAGACAAATCACTCGTGCTCCACTGAAAGTCATAACACCAGGAGCTATCAACAAGGAGCCAATTAAAATTGCACAACAAAACTCAGCAACTGACGAGATAATACCAATCGTTATTTTCGCCTATCAACGTCATGAATACCTACAAAAATGTCTAAGTACACTATACAAGTAATTTTATTTGCTTGCATACTAATTATTAGATATATGCCTGGTGATGGGTTCCACATATTTGTTTCGCAAGATGGCAACCACGAAGGTGTTGCAAACGTCGCACGATCATTCTCACATGTAACTCTATTGCAGGTACGTGGTTGCATATTTTTTTAACACACCATAGCGTGAACGAAATATCATTATGCCTACTGTTCAAAATCCAGGAAATCCAAACTATTACGCGATCGCACAACACTACAAATTCGGTTTCGAACAAGTATTCAAAAGCAACCCGTTATTCAAACGAGTCATCGTTCTTGAGGAAGATATCGAAATCGCACCCGACTTTTTCGACTATTTTTCTGCATTGGCACCTGTACTCGATAGTGATCCAAAACTTTATTGCGTCAGCGCTTGGAATGATAACGGATTACGAGATTTTGTCAAAGATCCAGAAGCGTTATACAGAAGTGATTTCTTCCCAGGTCTAGGATGGATGATGACACGCAAGTTGTGGGATGAAATACATGACGATTGGCCACTTGGTTTCTGGGACGATTGGCTACGCGAATCAACAGTACGAAAAGGAAGAGCTTGTATTCGACCAGAAATTTCACGCACATATACCTTTGGAGCCAGTGGTGTATCAAACGTATGTCTCATCGCTCATCTTTTAACACTCGTAGGGACAATTCTTTGGACAATATTTACAACACATCAAACTAAATTCAGAACCAGTCCAATGGCTCGAAAAAGATTTATCGTACTTGCAAAAAGATGTATACGATGCCAATTTGATAAAAATGGTTGGTGGAGCGCTCTCTATACACGTTGATAATCGTGAAGAATACGCAAACAAAAATATGGATTTGAAAATGTTTTATTCTACTGCACAAGATTTTGAATCAATAGCAGCCAAGATTGGCGTTATGAATGAATTGAAAGCAGGAGTTCCTAGAGGAGCATATGGAGGTGTTGTTTCATTTTGGTGGAAATCGAATAGAATGTTTATTGTTCCGCAATCTGGTCCTATGAATCCAATAACTTATTTGAATGAACCACCGTATCGGATAGGGTAGAAAATGTAAAAATATAAATATTGTATTGTGGAATTACTGCAAGAACAGAATGTGTGTTGGAGCAGAAACTGTAATGCAAGCAGCCAAGCAAACACAACTGTGTTACCTTCTGCAGAGCCAGTAACAGCTATGTTGAAAAACTCATTTGCCACAGCATAAATTTGTAAACAACCGAAGCAACGTTGACACATGACAAGATCAAACACTTGCTTCGTGGTTGTCGCGATGGTGTTTCTAATCATGGGTATGTATGTTTAGCGTTATTAATTTTAGGATTTTGTTGTGTTGAAGCAGCTTGTCCTGATGAAGCGTTCGGCGAGCGTTGCGAGTTTACATACAGCGGAGTTTATAGTTGGGGAGCACAAGCAAACGGTGAACTCGGTACTGGAGAAGTTAGTGCCTCACATGAGTTCTTACCAAGTGTCCCTTTTCCAAAGAAGCTTAAAATTGTCGCTGCCAGCTTCAATATGCTCATAAGCGATAATGGAGATGCATATGTACTGACAAACAAAACACTCTGGGACAAAATAGAAACGGATTTACGTTTTATGTCAGTTTTTCAGAACTTTATGAGTGATATGCTATTTCTCACTGTTGATGGAAAGATTTACTTATGTGATTATTATAAGGGAGGATTTATATTAACAGAAATAGTTATTGAAAACATGGATGGAGATGTTATTACTGAGCGCATACTTCATATTTCCAATTCGGTGTTTGTTAACAAGGATGGCCTGTACGTCTTCAAATTGCAACGCGACAAAACAATGGAAGACTATACGTTGTGCTTACCGTCAACAATGCTTGGCTCTAGCCGAATTATACAAATAGGTGGTACACATAATGGAATTGATGCATATGCAGACGAAAGCGTTAGAGCGGCATTACTTTCTAACGGAACGTTGATTATGTGGGGTCGCAATACAGGTTACCAGCTCGGACCAAACGCGATTGAAAATGAGTTCTACGATATTCTAAATCAAGATTTTGTGCAAGTATCTCTCCCTTACATAAAAAAAAGTCAACCAGCACAGGCGCGCACAACAGCCGTTGCACACTGGTGCTCTGTGTGAAGTGCGCCCACCATGGATACTATACCCCTTTGAATAATAAC
>JAESGV010000735.1_pt1 | contig 14237 bp, 15 predicted proteins | sample 9269781 | NCBI WGS metagenome assembly JAESGV01 (sample SAMN15741586, study PRJNA653496) | algae metagenome | isolation source: Tildeniella torsiva UHER 1998/13D and co-occurring heterotrophs from... | place: Slovakia: Slovak Paradise National Park, Hrabusice, Kosice Region | collected 2000-01-01 | reverse complement strand
TGCTCAAAAGAAGCAAGATGAACGTGTGTTCTACGTTGGTGTACAACACAAGCCAAACCACAAAACTGCACGTAATTTTACCATCTACGCAACTACGCTAGATGACTCTCGTCCACTCATTGATAACCACCAAGTCAACGGACGTGCTGATAACGCGCAAGAGTTGGGAGAAAATTCGATCACTTTCCAAATTAATTTGGCACAACATCCAAAACGTTACATTGATGGAAAGAACTTTATTTATCAAGTTTTCTCAAGAGAACTTACTGAACAAAATATTAACAATTTGGATAATGTCAACTTCCACACGACTTGTGCGCTCACTACGTATGGTACACAAATGAACATTGCTATTCATCAACAATATAATGATAGCAGACCAGGAACTTTGGAAATCACTGCTGGTCCATTTGACAAGAGCAAGACTTATATTGTTAACATTTATGTTCACTCTGAAAGCATTTTCGGATTGGCAAGCACATACCACCCAGTATATGTCATCAATGGTAATTTCCATCAAAACTGGCCATCTGCACCAGGAATGAGCCCAGCCGGAATTTTCTTCTTGACTGTATTCATCATCTTCTTGGTTGCCTGTTTGGCATTTGTTGCATATGTTGGTATTGGATTTGCCATCAAGAAGAAACAAGGTCACTACGGATGGGACGCTGTACCAAACAGTGGTCTATGGGGTAAACTCATCAAACTTGTCACTTGTGGTAAGTTTGCACCAGGAGAAACTTACGGAAGCCTCCGTGACGAACCAACTACCACATCTTCTGTTAATGCATCACAAAGTGGTTACGGAAGTGTTTAAATTAAAGATTTTAGTTTGTATTTATTTGTTGAGGTTTTGTTGTGCGTGACAGTGACATTTTGTTTGCGTTCTGGTTACAACCACAGAAACAAGCAAACACAGTACACGTAGTACATCCAGCACTTCGTCTGAGCAAATGCACAGTTATTTTCTAGACGTTCAGATTTGTTGTCAAGACGACACCTACGTCAAACCGAATAACTTATTGGCACTTTTGAAAATCGGATTGAAAGGTACACCTTGGAAAATAGTGATGATAGGTACTGGCCACTACAGCGTATTTTTAAGAAGACATTTGGACAGAGGATATATTTGTGGGCATGTTGACTCAAACATTGAATCAAACGTACACGACAAATTCGCGAACAAGGTTGGGTTTCTCCAACAAGTTGACTTCTTCACTCAAATTTTCGGGAAAACTCATGAAGCACAACTAATTGACGTGGCGAACACTAGAAACATGCCGTTTGTACTACGACAAATTTGTACCACACCCAGCGCTCAGTATTCGTTTTTAATCATACTCGATATAAGTATACATTACGGCAAGAACTGCGGAATACTTGCCGAATTCGAAAAAGCGTTTGGTGAACACATCATTTCCAACACTATGCTACTTATTACAGCACGCGGTAATAGTTGGTCATTCACAAGAGATTGTCTTGGTAACTATTGGAACCAAATTGCGAAAAACCATCCAATGGCAACAAAATATCAAACAAAACTATTATACTTGGATGAGAATGTAGATGCATATGATAGAATGTACAACCTACAACTGGAGCGACTAGGTTCCAACTGGGATGCTTTCCGCAACGATTTGTACAAACTAGCAATCAAGTACCGACCTAAAGGCTATAGTCTAACAAATGACTATAAACCTGGTTCACTATCCATACCAAAGCTAGTGCAGAAAAAAGTCATTGATGAAGATGTTGATTCTGATGACTCTTTTGAATATGAACAGGAAGAAGAAGAGCTAGAAGATTAAATTCAACATTTATGTTTCAGTTTGTAGTATTAAATACCTGATAGATCTTTGTATATTAATTTTATAAGTTTTTGAGTATTTATCTTTAGAAAAAGAGGGAAATAAAGTGTTTATATTTTTATGAAAATATCATAAATCTTTTCAAAAGATGGTCTGCTTGTAGGTTCTTTTACCCAACAATCTTGCATTAGTTGTAAGTAATGTCTTTCTGCTTCTGATGCATTTTCAATAATGCCCTCAGGGATAACAGGGCGATATCCTTTAGATATTTTTCTACTCAAACCAAGGGAGCTGCAATTGCTTAGCTCACTATACGGCACCTTCTCAAAAAAGAGCTCATACATAATGATACCAAAGCTATACACGTCTGTCTTTGTACTTGTCTCCAATACCACTTCATCGCGCAACACTTCCGGCGACATGTACAGAACGGTACCAATGTTTCCAGTCATTTTCGTAGTGTTTGTCTTTGCTGTACCGAAATCGCATACTTTACATGTTTGCATGTGCTTATCAAGTAAAATGTTCTACACGTGTTAGATGATCACTGAACTAACTTACACTTGGTTTCAAATCACGATGCACAATTGACGGTGTAAGCCCGTGCAGATAGATCATACCTTTGATCACATCACGGAGTAATTCTACCTTTTTGGAGAACTGTATCGCTACATGAAGTTGGTTTCTGCGTGATGCTGGTTTATGTTGGTGAATCAACGCATCTAACGAGTTACCTAACATCAGTTCAGTTACAATGTATCTTGTTTTGTCGTTCAACGCGACTCCCATAAATAGTACAATATTTGGGTGCCGTAGAGATCTCAAGATACGAATTTCTTGTTCAAGATCTTCTGTATCTCCTGCGTCTTTTGTAACTTTGATCGCACTATGCACGTTAGCGGAGAAAAGATGACTTACACGTCCAAGTTTTGGTATACACCCTTGAACACAACACCAAAAGAACCCTCAGAGATGATTTCATTAAAGACCAGATCAGTTAGTGGTATCACCCAATCACGATCGATTTGTGCGGCTAGTGAATCGGCATTGATCAAACTAACACGCAACATGTTCTCCATCTCGTATTCTTTGTGTTTTTGTTTGGTAACCACACGCTTGTAACGACATGCACACAGCGAAACCAGAATTATGATGCATATCAACAAACATAAACACGGAACTAATACAATGACAACAATCATCACAATGGTCACGGGTGCCAAGTCATTACACTCATTTCCTGTGTAAAGTTCGTTACATATATATGCTTCGCAATTTGAACCAGCTCTTATACCTTTATCAAAGCTCCAGCATTCGCATTTGTTAGGCTCAATACATATACCACTAGAGTTACACGCTTTAGGATCGTCAGCGCTAATACCAAAGCACACAGGTGTAGTGCAATTTGGGCCTGAAAAGTATTCACTACATTTGTGAAACACTCCAGTGATACCTATCATGGAAACAGCCACTGTGGTTGCTCTTGCGAGTTTATCAGATGGTATAACATGCTGAACCACGTCTGTAAAGTGGTTTACTTCAAACGTGTTGTTTGCAAGCGCTAGAATCTCAGAGTTTGTCAAATTAACAATGACGTCCTTGTACTGCATAAAACCATAATTTCCCGAGATGAATGACGAACCATTCTTGCATACAGCAATTAAACTGTACGAATCATTTCTATTGTGCAGAGTGACACTGTGCACTTGGTAATCACACTCCTTGACGTCTAGTATGGCATCAATAGCGCAGTTGCATGTACTGGGGAAGAATCTTGATGGAAACCATGTCATTGGAACAAGCTCTCGTACCACTGATGGCACTTGAATTAGTAGTATCGACCCATTTGTGAGCTTAGCGTACCATGACGCTGTATACTCTAATGTGTCAAAGAACTCGAACGAGTATCCAAACGTGTTATTGACCTGTACGATTTGGTTCTTATTGCAAGTATAGATGTTACTATCGTTACCTATCATACATATCTATGGTTCCCCATTGATAGAAGGAACCATTTGCACTATACTATTAGGATTTTTGAAAAAAACATACGCTTGAACGATGGTAAATTCGTGACTTAGTGCTACGTGTACAATGGGTACACCAGGTAGTGGACTGAATACACCTTTAACACGACCTTTGTGTGATGCTCCTAATTGATAGTCTAAATGTAAAAATAGTGTTGGTTACTCTTACAATTGTTGTTTCCACCCATGAGCAAAGTATTGTTGGATAAAATGATGGCGTAGTGATATCGATCATCATCTTGATGCGAATCGTACACATTCGTAATGTTCTCCTTGCCTAACTCAGATAGACTACCATCAAAAATCGCATACGTGCTGAAAGGAATTTCATCGTAATTTCTGATTCGAAACACTTTGTTATCGGTCGTCGAAAATAAATATCCTTGGAAATCAGTTATGTTTGGAAAGGTTTTGAAGCAGTCCCCATTTTCCATTTTTTTCCGACAATCGCGTAAGTTTCCGCTTGTGTCCAAAAAAACATCGCCAGAGAGAACAACCTTTTTCGCTAGTATTTTTGTTTCGCTTTCTAGGTACTTGTTTCCTTTTTGTTGGAGCACGATACCTTTGTCGGTAACCAAACTTGAACCCACACCAGAAACAATATTATATTGCTTTTCAGGCGGAAGTGTTATTGTCGCAGGGCGAGCAGCAGCATAACCTGTGCCAAACTAGATGTTAACTGTGAAATGCATTGTACCTCAGTAACTCGTTCGTCTCCTTGACTAAAAACGCCAGCGTAAACAAACCTACACTTTCCGTATTGTTCGTCGTACCCATCCAAACATTGTGTAGAGCAAACTATAATTAATAAATCAGTAACATCTTACGTGTTAACAAGCAGAGTAGAACTACACAGCTGTGAAGTGTGCGGTACATTTGCGACGTTTGACAATTCTAGAAGGTGTAAAAAAGTAATACCATAGATGTTGATTCATCACCAATCTAGACCAAGTTGCTTCCAAGAAGCTTACAACAACATTGAAACGTTTTACAGCTTGCTAACAAGTTGTTCCTTGCGAAGTAGCCTTCGAAGGATCTTTCCTGCTGGCGACTTTGGAATAGCTGCAACAAACTCAACAGCACGAACTTGTTTGATTGGACTCACATGTTGTTTAACAAAGTCCATAACTTGTTGTTCTGTTAGACTCTCATGACCTGCTCTTTTTACGACAAATGCTTTTGGAATCTCATTTCCGTCTTCCATGACGCCAATTACCGCACAATCGGCAATAGAATCATGTTTTAACAGTAATGCTTCCAGTTCAGCTGGAGGTACCTGGTGCCCTTTATATTTGATCAACTCTTTCAAACGATCAACAATAAACAACTCACCATCGGCATCGATTTTGCCAATATCTCCTGTATGCAACCATCCATCAACAATCATGTTCTTTGTTGCTTTTTCATTGTTCAAGTAACCCTTCATAATGTTCGGTCCGCGTACTACAACTTCACCTTCTTCACCAACACCAAGTTCCGATACACCATCTTCAATATTGACTATTTTGAGTTCAACATTGGGTAATAATATACCAGCCGAACCTGGTTTTGTAGTACCATTACCTTTTGATGGTGCAGTAGTGCACGCTGGTGAAAGTTCTGTCATACCGTACCCTTGACGAATGTGAATGTTTGGGTACCTCTTTTGGATCATTTGTGTTACTTGTTTACTGAGTGGAGCAGCAGAAACTGTCATGTTCTGGATCGATGACAAATCGTATTTATCTAGTAGTGGTTCTTTTGCAAATAGTAACGCGATGGGAGGCACAATATGCACGGCTGTGACGCGATGCTTTTGTACACTTTCTAGAAAGATGACCAAATCGAACCTTGACATGTTGATCACTTTTAGACCCATTACTGGTGCGATGAGTATATACACTAGCAAACCATAGCAATGGTAAAATGGTAGAAATGCGACCATTACTTCTGTGTCCTCTATTTTATCTGCATGCTCAATTTGAACGATATTGGCGATCATATTGTAGTGAGTGAGCATTACTCCCTTGGAAATGCCAGTTGTACCGCTACTATAGGGTAGCGTTGCTACATCTTCTTTGGGATTGATTTTCACTTTTACTGGAGTATTATTCCTTGGCTGCTTGAGTAGAGTGAAAAAGTTGATAAAACGATCGTGTGACGCAAATTGTGGGTCCATGACGAAAATCTTTTGCGTGGAACTGGCTTTGGTGCATGTGTCTAATAGTTGTGGGATAGTCACTATTAAAAGTGCCTGTGAGTCATCTAGCTGACTTTTGAGTTCTTCTGGAGTGTACAATGGATTTACTAGCGTGGAGATGGCTCCTGTTGTTGCAATACCGTGGAATAGTGGTCCATAAAACGGTGTATTAGGAAGCATCATAGCAATGACTTGGCCTTTTTTCAGTCCGTAGTCGTCTATCAAGTTTCTAGCGATATTGTGGATAAATTCTTTGTACTGCTTATATGTCATTGTTTGATTGGTGTGAGCATCTATAAACGCAACCCGATCCGCGTATTTTTCATAGTTACGGAACACAAACTCTGTAATGGTAAGGTCTGTTGGGATAGGCTGATCTTTGAACGTGCTGCGGAAGACCATGTTGGATGTTTGTCACGCTTTTTGATTTGGACATCGCTCCAGTTGATCAGTTGTAACATTAGATCAAAATCAATACCATTCTCAACATAACGAGAAGATGGGACTTGTTCTCATGTATAATCTGTCTTAAACTTAAGTCTAAACTTACAATTTTTTACAAGCGGGTTCAACAACTTTTATGAAACGCAAAGAACCACCGGTACCAACAGCTACGCCTGTTACCCCTCAACTTGTTAACAATTTTGTTAAAGCAGGAGTCCTACACAAAGACGACCCTAACAAGAAACACAAATACCCAGCCAAGCGACAAAAAGTCGAGCATCAACAAAGCGGCGACAATCCCAGCACGGTGGCGTCACATTATAATGCTATAAAAGACACTGGTGTTATGGTAATTCTTCGATAAAATACTAACTGTACAAGGCGAGACGAGAAAGTCCGATTATTCAGTTAAAAACTTTTAACAATTGGATCAAGTCGATTTTAATTGCAAAATATGTGAAACAAAATGGATGTGTATTGGATCTGTGTTGTGGAAAAGGCGGAGACTTCCAAAAGTTCGATAATAGACCTATCAAACTCTACTATGGCGCAGATATCGCAGAAGAGAGCGTTAAAGATGCAGCAAAACGATACAACGAGTCAGCAACAATCAAAAAGAAGTTCCAAACTCATCCCAAACCCTTTAAATTTACTGCCAAGTTTATAGCTGGTGATTTGTGCAATGTAAGTCTTTGCTATTAGTATTAACCTTTAGGCGCAACTATCGACTGCTATTCCCAAAGATGTATGGTTCGATAGTGTTTCATGTCAATTCGCGCTTCACTACAGTTTCGAGACAGAACATACAGCGAGACAGCTCCTACAAAATGCAACAGAAAAACTCAAACAAGGAGGCCATTTTATTTGCACAGTTCCAGACGCATATGTTCTCGTGAAAAAACTACGTGCATCCGACTCATACACAGTACAAAACAAAGTATCAAAAGCTGTCTTCACAAGCAAAGAGTTCACTCATCCATACGGAAACAAGTACGTGTTCGATTTGACGGATGCGATCACGAGTTGTCCAGAGTATTTAGTACCTCCAGTACATTTCAAAAATTTGGCAGCAGAGTATGGATTAAATATTGTCGAAGAGAAGAATTTCCACAGTTTTTATGAAAAGTATTCTGAAGATACACAATTTGAAGATATTCATCGAGTATATCATTTGAAAGATGGACAAATGACACCTGATCAATGGGATGCAATTTGTAAGTTTGTGTTTGGTCTCTAATTTCTAGATTTGTATCGTGTATTTGTTTTCCAAAAGGGAGACGATAACCAAGGTGGAGAACAAGGGTATAACCCATCATTACCAACTGGATTCTCTGCATTTGACATCCGTGATATTAAACACTTGCAACCAAACAAGTAAATTCGTTTCGAAAAACTGTTGTAACACTCATTTCTCTTGCTTGTTGGCTAAAAACATCATGGTGCAACACTACTGTAGATGCTGCAACGGGAAGGTGAATGGTGCAAAAAAGATGTTGGAACACATCTTAGCATGCAATAAAGTTCACAAACCAGGCGGAACTGAGACCATTTACACCATTAGGTAAAAATAATAACAAAAAATAACAATCTTGCAGAATTCAGGAACACACAACTTACAGTATGCCTAAAAAATTGAAGGACTCTCCAAAATATTTTTTATTTGTTAATGTAAACGCAAAAGCATACCTAACAACATTGGACAAATGTTTGCGTGACGTTTGGTTGGACTGTTGTGGTCATTTGTCCTCTTTCGACTTTGGAAAAGACCGAGAATATTATTCTGATGGCTATGAAGACGGCGATCCTATGACCATTACTTTGGAGCGAGTTTTTAATGGAGTTGTGGGCACTAAGTTCATTCACAAATATGATTTCGGTTCTACCACAGAACTTGTTGGAGAGCTTATCAACGTCCGTAATGACGCATCAGGTCCCAAAAATGGTGCCGTCCAGATTTTATCCAGAAATTCTGGAGATGAAAACGACAATTCGCCAAGATGCGGTTTCTGTGGATACGAAGGTGAGAGTACCGATGACTGGAAACCACCTGTCGAAGAAAAAAAGAGAAAAACACCATCAAAACCAAAAACACCAAAGAAAAAGGCTCGTACCGAAGAAGAAGAATAATCATCTCTTTCTCTTAAATTTTACTTCAGCTTTTTTTGATCAGATACCTCATTCGTCGCTTTATTTTACCCAACTAATAGAAATGTTTCTATTAGAACTAGCTAATAGGACATGCTGGGATGAACCAGCAAACATCATTACAAGATGTCAAAATCATACGTTTGAATCTGGACAAAAAACGAGACAAAGATGGGACAGCGAAACGGGAAGGGTATTCCACAAGCTCTAGAGAGTCAGAACGGGTTCTACATTCAAGATGGTAGTCTACTCAATAGCGACTACCAAAGCGAATTTGAGCAAGCCAATAATCTACCAACGGATATGATATATAGTAGTGACCAAAAGGGAGTCACGTTAGATGATTTTGAATTGTTAAAAGTTATTGGGAGAGGCAACTTTGCAAAAGTTATGCAAGTCCGAAAGAAAGATAATGGAAAGGTGCGCATTTTATGCTCGTATTTAACACGTTAGGTTTATGCGATAAAGATTCTAAATAAGAAAAAATTAGAAGAAGCAGATCAATTAGAACACATCAAAACAGGTACGTGTTTAGAGCGCATATTTTTATTGTATAGAACGAACAGTACTACAGTATGTCGAGCATCCCTTCTTGGTGAGTCTAGTATACGCATTCCAAACTCCAGAGAAGCTGTACATGGTCATGGAGTTTGTTAACGGAGGAGAATTATTTTTCCATTTGAAAAACGACAAAAGATTCCCAGAAAAACGAGTCAAATACTACGCAGCAGAACTCTTCCTCGCGTTAGAACATTTACACAATCAAAACGTAGTTTTCCGGTATGCATAATATTTATCGTACTAACCCAAATAGTGATTTAAAACCAGAAAACGTACTTATGGATCGTTTCGGACACATTATGCTTACCGATTTTGGACTTGCCAAATTCTTATCCAATCAAGAGCGAACTCACACATTCTGCGGAACACCAGAATACCTCGCACCAGAAGTCTTACTACAAAAAGGACACGGAAAACCAGTCGACTGGTGGAGTTACGGAACGTTAATCTATGAAATGCTTGTTGGCATACCTCCATTCTACAGTGATAACGTTCAAGACATGTACGATAAGATTTTGCATAGTGACTTGTTGTTATCTGATCAATTAATGTCTCCAGAAGTTCAAGATTTGTTAATTCGCTTACTAGAGCGAGATCCCAAGAAACGTTTAGGAAGTGGTCCACAAGGATCAAAAGCCATTAGAAACCATCCCTTTTTTGCGGGAATTAATTGGGAAGATTTGTACGATAAGAAAATACCACCTCCATTTAGACCTAATGTAAACTCGGATACTGACACGAGTTATTTTGATGAAGAATTTACAAGACAAGCACCTGTTGACTCTGTCGTGGAAAGTGGATTCTTGGGTGCTTCTGTTCAAAAAGAATTTGAGGGATTTACGTTTACGGACAAGGATTCTCACTTGAACGGTGATGATGATCGAATTATGTAAAAAAAAGACTTTTGCTATTATAATCGAGATGTGTTTCTTGCGGTTGTACAGCTCTTTAGTGTACACTTAAGTTATTTCACTTTTTAAAATGTTATTAAATTTTTACACTTAAGGCCATTACACTTAAAAAAATTAATGTCATTAAATTTTTACACTTAACAGAGGTTCAATGAAAACATGCGCTCAACCAGACAACCATAACAGCAGTGCAAATTGTCGGCACAATAACAACATCTCAGATCGAAGCGATAATAGTACGTCCCCTTGAGGGACATCATTCTAAATTGGACCGATACAGAGAAGATTAGCATGGCCCCTGCGCAAGGATGACACGCAATAATCGAGAAAGTATCTCCAACTTTTTGACAGTGTGCGGTAAAAGAAAGAGAGTATTTTGAATATTGAAATATTAAATATTTAATATTACGAAATTGTACATTTACAAGTTATCGCACACGATCGTTTAAACTCTATAAAAGTTGGTGTAAGATACCCTCGTTCTGCTCTTTTCTCAAAATATATTTGTACTAGTTGTATCATGCTTTCACTATTTTTGGTCATGCATTCAGGATGCCTGCCACCTATAACATACTGGTTAAACTGCCAGTGTACGTTGCTCACGTCCAAGTCTGGATGCTCCAATATCGCTTGCGCTATTTCAACTTCTCCCAATACTAGCGCGGCAGGAAATGGTGCCCATGTAGTCGCTGAATAATTTATAACTGACTTGATATGTGGATGTTTGAGCATCAGTCGCGCAAGTGATAGTTTTCGTTTCTTGATTGCATGAAATAGAGGCGAGCCACTGGATGCAGTAAATGTAGGTGGTACACCCATAACTAATAGTTCTAAAGCAGTTTCAAAATCGTCATCCCACATGCAGTTGAACAGTTTTGCTCGTAATCGAAAGTATTCGCTATCCTGTTTTGTCATGAATAAACTTTCATCTGTTATGAGTTTGGCTCTTAGTTTCGCAGCTGTTAACTCTAATAAAGCTTCGGTACACACAACAACACATCTATCGTATGACCCGACAATGATGTTAACGTCATCTAGTCGCATATTTTGTAAGAAATAGGCGAAAGTTATGCGCTCGGCACTTAAATTTACACCACATCATACAGAATATTCTGTCTTACCGAAACTCCAGTGGAATAGATCATTTATTTATATCTCTGGACAATGCAGCCAATCACGAACAAAATCGCCACTTGGTTTCGGTTTCTTGCTTCGCTGCACCAAAGGACGACTTGACAAATATTCCTCACTACCATTCAAATAAATTTCCAAATCTTTCCAATGATTTGGATCCTCTAAGAACATTTTAATAACATCACCTTGCGTAGAAGATTTTATCGTCACAAGATTTGGACACGCTGCATGAAACGCTTCCATCCATTCCAAATCATTCAACATGTGACCATGGAATTCTTTCAATTTTGGAAAAGAGCACATTTTCAAATGTTCTTCAAGAAGTGGTGGACCTCTATACCAATGCAAAGTTTCTAAATTTGTCTTTTTCATAAGAACTTGACGCAACTCTTCTGTATGTACAATATTAGGTCTACGCTCGCTCAAGTGGTACAATCGTAAGTCTTGTAAATCATAACTTGAAACAATAGGTACAATAGCTTCAAGAGGAGCGCTATTCCGCGAGTGATTCAACAATAGATGTGTCACATTGGGAATCATTATTCCTAATGAATCGACAAAATCTCCTCGTAATTTCCAACCTCCATGGATTATTAATTTTTTCAAATGTGGCAAAGATACATTTGTTTGTACATCAGATACTTGATGGTTGATCTCGTTACATCGTTCTTGTATGATTGATAAAATTTTTAAATTTGTGCAATTTTGTGATAGAAATTGTACAAAATTGCCTCGTAGATCTGTACAGCGTTTGAGTATTAATGTTTCTAAATCGTATTTTGCTACGAACGGACATAGATGCTCGTCTGATAGTGTTGTTTGGTTTTGCGATTTTCCCTTTAGTCGCACGTGCTCTAGATGCGGATTTGCACGGTTTATAAATGGCAAAATTTTAGGGTTGATTGTATCAGTGAATCCTAGTGATATCGCAGTTGCGTTTGGTGCCATTTGTAAAATATTTAAAATTAAATTTGTTACGCCTATGACCCGCACGCCGTGTAGATTGCCAAGTATTGGTAAAGATCTATTAATATACCATTCTTCATATTTTTCTGGTAATGCTGTAAAATCGATATTGATCTTTTCTAGGTGTAACATAGTTGAAAGTATTTTACAAACATCGAATAACTGTGAAGCTTTTCCCATTAGCGTCAGTCTTGTTACACTATGGCCCGCTCGTACTATTTGTTCCGACTGGTTTTTTGCGCATTTGTGTGGGTCTTCGTCTATTGTACATGTTTGAATGTATTGTACAGTCTCTACACTGTTCCGTGGTATAGAGAGTGGCTCGATGATAGATTTTTGAGTTAAATCAGTTACATCGATCTGTATTCGTGTCGACAGTTCCGCAATCTCGTGTTCTCGTTTTATAAATTCGGAAAGTAAGTTCATCTTTTCTCGCGTCGCGATGTGCATTTTTTTCTGTAAACGTAGTGCGTCTCTTAAGATCCACTTGCGATTGGAGTTGTGAGTTATGTTTGGTAGCGTATATGGTGTTCGTGATTTTGCCATTTGCGTGACCATGTCGAAGAGAACAGAATTCGAAGTAGCAAATATAATACGCTGACCAACAGGTAGGAACGAGAGCACTGAAAAGAGTTCATCGTTGGCCAAGTCCAAGATGCAGTAACCTTCAGTTGTCATCGTTTTGCATTACAAGCAAAAGATTGTGAAAACTATTTTACATTAAATTGTTATTTACATTTGCCACTATAGGCGACCATGTACGCTTCTCGCCTTCTTTTACAAATGAATAACCTCTCCATTGATGGCTATTTATACAATGTAGGCCATACTCTGTCGATAGAATCTTCTCAGTGTTCGATGGGCTGAATGCCTCAACTCCAAAGAACTTGGATGTCACAAGTGGAAAGATATCATTTGGATCGTAACGATGGTGATTTCTAACGCACAATTCTGGCTTTCCATCAGCGCATGGATGAACGACAGTGATATCAATGAACAGCCCTGTAGACTTATCGATCCAGCGCGCATCGATTATGTTGAACACGTCTTGGTTTGGGTAGGTTCTCCAATTGGGATTGACATCGAGCAAGTAGAGTTTGTCGTCGTATTCCCATGCTTTACCGTGATACTGTTCTAGCTTTGTTATCGATTCACTAGTCATTTGCAAATCTATGTCGTCGTCATAGGGTAGAGTTTTGTTTGCCCACAACAATCCAAGCAATGTACCATGGGCAAGCCAAAATTGAACACTGTGCTCCTTTGAGAACGATGCAAATGATCCAATTAGTCGCGAGAAAACTCTTTCGTCTTGTGCATAGTAGTTGCATCCAAATCTTGCGTCCAAATGGGCGCTATATGGACATTCTTGATAGTGTTTCTGAGCCACAGCGTACGAACAGAGAAACAGTGAAAGCAAAGTGTATGATAGAAGTGTTTGCGTTGTTATCATTTTTTTTGAGATGTAGGTTTCGTGTTACCGAGTTATTTCAAATCATGCGGGTATTTTTCCACTTAGAAGAACAACAACTCCTGGAATAATTTTTTGAAGCGCATATTTTTAAAGTTTCAAAAACCCTAACTCAGACAACAATTATCATGAAATGCACCGCTAGTCGAAGTGATTTTGATATTAACCCTCAGTGTTCTAAAATGGTAAACCTTACGAGTTTCTGCGCTCGATCCGTGCTCTAAAGTTAAAGTATTTATTTCTCTCAGTGCAGATTCGTTAGACTTTCCATCTCGTGCCTAGTAACTAAAAAATCCTCTTAATAGGCATCAAGTACGGACTTCACGTAAGTTGTCCTGCCATCTCAACAGCCATAACGGCATTTCTTTGAGTACGCCGATCAATTCTAGTGCCGTGAACAAGGATGCAATTAGTTTCGGAGTTGAAATCATTGGGTAACACGTTGTAGTGATCTTTGTTTGTGTTGTAACGAAAATCTTCGCGACCCTAGCAGAAATTATTTTTATTGCGGACTATTTTTACGAAACATCAAGAGTCAGCAAGAGACAGCACGTAATAAATGAACGACAAGAAACGTTTTAGACAGCTAGTGTT
>JAESGV010000734.1_pt1 | contig 14238 bp, 13 predicted proteins | sample 9269781 | NCBI WGS metagenome assembly JAESGV01 (sample SAMN15741586, study PRJNA653496) | algae metagenome | isolation source: Tildeniella torsiva UHER 1998/13D and co-occurring heterotrophs from... | place: Slovakia: Slovak Paradise National Park, Hrabusice, Kosice Region | collected 2000-01-01 | reverse complement strand
AGAGAATCAAGTCCACTACCAGAAGAAGAACAAAATGACGGAACAACATTGTATTTTCACGGTCTCGCGCCACGTACTTCAGAGAAAGAAATTAGAGAATCTTTCAGCAAGTATGGAACAGTTCAAGATGTTCACCTAGTGTTAGATCCACGAACTCGCTTCAATAGAGGATTCGGTTTCGCAACAATGTCTACTCTTAAAGAAGCAGAAGACGCAATATCAGCACTAGATCACACAACCCTAGATGGTTCTTTAATATCCGTACAAAAAGCCAACAGAAAAGCGCCTCGCAAATCAACTCCTGGACAATACATGGGAAAAAAACCTAGACCAAGATACCCAATGTATGGTTACCCATATCCTCCCTACCCTCGTTACGATAGATACCCACCACCATCCAGATACAATCCATACCCAGGACCTTCTGGATACTACGGTTATGACATGTACGCTCCACCGCCTTATGATAATTATGGAGGACACTCACATAGATCCAGTCATCGCGATAGAGACAGCCGTGACAGTAGCCGTGAAAGAAGCGACAGAAGAAGATCACCAAGTCCATCCAGAGAAAGTCGCAAAAAATCAAAATACTACTGATTTACATCAAACTGTTGTTTCGCATCATACGGACGAAACCATTATATAATCCATAAAGCCTCGTTACTTCGAAACGTGACCACGTGTCTAGCAAATTGACTTTGATGTCTTCTTTTAAATTTCCCAAGATTGTCACTGGTGATAATCCACCGTAGTCATTTGTCATCCACTTCTCGTCTAGCAGAGATAAGAAATGGTTCTTTGTTTGACTTGGAATGTTAACTTCGTGAGGACTAGTATCGCTAATATATTTTTCATGGATAATTTCAATATAGTTTTGAAGCGAGGGTTTGTTGAGTTTAGAGTACTGTAGGGATAAATCGTTCCACAATTCAATGTTCTCAACAGAAAACTCGGAATGACAATACTTAATGAAAATAGGAAGGCCCATCTTGTAGTCGTTCAAGCACTCGAGTAGCTTCTGTTCATCTTCTTTTGGTTGTACATGTGCTTGTCGTTGTGATTTCGATCGTTCGATGATGGGATGCGTTTTCGTTGTAGGTGAAGCTTTCTTGCCAAATAATGAGAATGATCTTCGTGGTTGCGTCGGCTGAAATAAATCTACCACAACTTCATCTTTTTCGTTTGCAATAGAGGTTTTGTCTGGAGTTGTCCTAGCCTTTCCCAGTTCGTTTTCTGTGATTTTTGGTCTAAGAGTATTAACTAGGGCTTCTGTGTTAATATTTTTTAGAACATCCTTGAATGAGGCTCCATCATCAACGTTAATGTCGTCCATTTGGTGTTGGAACACAACTCTTATTCTATCATTCTGGCATGTAAGAAGGACAGTGATGTGCTCTAATTTCACACTCTCTCGAGTAACTGGTGTTGCTTGAACAGTATTTGAATCAGGTTTAACACGTTTTAATGTCTTCTCTCCAACTGAACCAGAGCGAACTCTTGCTGTGAGCTTGCGAAAGAACGCTTGCATGAACACTGGGCTTGTTTTGATTTGTAAAAAGGAGACCGTTGAGCACTTTGACAGGTGGCTGTAAAAGACAAAGATACCAAATTCTGTATTGGACTACAAAAGTACACTAGTACAGATTTGAGCAAGGATTTGTGCAAACTTAAAGGATACAAATGAAAACTCCACTAAGTCTTGTAACGAAACGGGCAAAGCATGCAGAAACTTTTCCAAGACAACAAGCTGAAACCAAGCCAACTCTTTGCCTCATCACATGACCATGCGCAACAAATGATTCTAACTTACAGCACTTTCGGTTTGTTAGACAAGGCAAAACAATTACTAGCAGACAACAAGGAAGATCATACTTTAATTAACACACAAAATTACCAAGGATACACACCGCTTATGCTCGCAATTGTGTCGCAAAATGTAGCTTTTATTCGATTTGTTCTTGGGTATGAATCCGTAAATATGAACTCGAAGACGTTTATTCATCAGAAAACGGCTTTAATTATCGCATGTGAACATGGTGACTCTGTAGCAGTGTCATCATTACTCTCTGGAGGTGCAATAGTTGACGATGTTGACGCTCTGCACAAAACGGCGTTGATGTACGCTTGCGAAAACCGATCAGTGGCTGCTGTACAATCATTAATACAAGCGTCAGCCAATGCTAACAAAAGAGATGCAGATGGTCGAACAGCGCTCATGTATGCGTTACGTGGAAAGCCATTCAATTCATTAAACAAAAACAACTATATTATCATTAAAGAACTGCTACATGCTGGTGCATCAATTGAACTACGAGACAACAAAGGCAAAAGTGCACTTGATTACTGCGACAAAGACGAAAGAGAAACAATACAGAGAATTTTTCAAGATGCCAACGAGCCGATAGTATAAACTTATAAAATATTGTACATTTAGATTATTAATGCTTTGCTTGAGCTTACCATTGAACATTTGGACAATTCGCCAGTTAGAACCAAGTCGGAAACAAAGTGGAAGTCGGCCTTTATTCCAGCATTCACACGTGTGCCGTTTTTCCTCTTCGGCTAAAAACACGGAAAAACATGCAACATCTTACGGCCGAAGTTTTCGATGCACAAGAGCACATCTACGAGAGTGGTAAACACAAGTCGAGAGAAACAAGCCACAAATCTAGTGGTTCTGCTCTGTGGCAAATTATTTCTCAACTTAGAATAGGATCAGATGTAACAAATATTTCTGCGCCAGCATTTATCATGCGAGCAGTATCTGCGTTGGAGTGGAATGCAGAGGCATTAGCACCACATCCAGATTTCATAGAGGCGTTACAAGCCTCAGATCCAGTCGATCGCATATTGGGAATAACAAAGTCATTGTTAATAGGAGTGTCAGAGGTTCCATACGAGGGAATGGCAAAGTCTAAACCATACAATCCAATTATTGGAGAACGATTCACATGCACCTGGTCACACGAGGACAATTCTGTTACTACTGCTTATTTGGAGCAGGTCTCACATCACCCTCCAATTACTGCTCAATGTGTTCATAATGACAAGCTGAATTTTACATGGCGAGCAGTGTATGCTCCAAAGCCGATATTCCATGGAAATAGTGTCGAAATAGGCTTTAGAGGCGAGCACAAACTCACCACTGCTCAAGAGGAGTACACTGTTAGTATGCCATCAATAGTAGTCAAAGGTTTAATCTTTGGAACTAACGGTTCCGAGTGCGGTCAAGAGTTGAACGTGCGTTGCGAGAAGACCGACTTGGAGTTGAATATTAAAATGAAAAGCAAGAACGAAGTCAAGGGCGAGCTTACTACAATTAGTAGTGGCAAGAAAATCATGAAGATTAGTGGCAGTATGATTGAAAAGATTATCGCAAAAGGAGACAAGGAAGTTGTACTATTAGATTATCACAACAGAAAGAGAGCAAAGATGATTGTCAAGAAAGTTTCAGAGCAAGACCCTCTTGAATCAAGACGCGTTTGGCATGAAGTGAGTTACAGCATTGTCTCTGACGATCTTGAAAATACAAACACGCTCAAGAATAGAATTGAAGAAGAACAAAGACAATTAAGAAAGCAAAATCCAGAAACGAAACTAAAGTGGTTTAAACCAACAGGAGAAGAAATTAATGGTGTTCCAATGTACATGTTTGCTCAAGATTAAACTATTTTACATTTTATTGATTCTTATCGAATCCCTAAGTGCTGCTATGGTATTTAAACGAAGGGAGTTTAGTTCTACCGAATATTGTACTTGCTCTGTTTGCATTTGTATTGCTTTTAACTATTCGATTAGTGAGATGAAATGAGAGGCTTACGTCTTGCGCGTTAATCTCCAGTAGTTGGCGCATTGCATAGATTTCTCGCATTATGTGATTCTGAATATGAGGAGGTACAGGAGCTGCTTCTCGAAGAACTTTGTATTTTGGTACTGGTAGTACCGGCGGTGGTGCGAGGCCATATATAATTGAACTAATAGATGGCAGTAGAGGGGCTTCTACTTCGAGCTTCTTTGGTGTTATTGCTTCATTGTTACTGGTAATTTGGTCGAATGGAAAAGAAAAGTCTTCGGCGGACCGTAAACGCTTCATTCTTTGACTATCGTGCATTTCAAAATCTAGTTTTCTCTTCAAGCTTGGTGGTGTAACCATGATGTTCGTTTTTCAGGTTTTGTTTGTTGCTTCCTTAAAGTCCGTGCTCATCCCTTACGTGGTAGTGAACCAACAAAAAAGTCGCTTCGCTATTCCTTAACGCAACAACTATCAGTTTTTATAATGAGGCTAGCTCCTGTGCTTGAGCATCATTATCCATGACTCGAACGTATTCCGTAATCTTGCCCAGCTTGGTAGATAGCTGAGATAATTCTGGAAACAAGCGCCGAAACCTCGTAAACACGTAATAGCTCGGTAGAATTATGCACAACTCTCTATTTAATTTGGATTGTAGTTGTTGATTTGCTAAGCTGTGCTGATCCTGCAAACTTGGGATCGATAGGGGCTTGTTCTTTAGATCCATACGCTGTTTCTTTCAGCCTATCCTCTTCGAGTGAGTAAAGCAAGTTGCTGTAATCATATTTCATCTTGTTTAAATAATCTTCGTTTCTATAGTACAATATATCGTTGTATTCTCTTTGAAGAATCTTTGCCATGTCTTCCACTTGTTTAGCATAGGTGCACAATCTGCGGAACAATATGGTACGCTGTCTTTCCTCTTGTAGCAGCATGGACGACTTGCCGTAAAAATGTCGTCTTGGGTCAGACGCGCTTTTCTCAAACTCCTTGATTAACACCAGCGACTTTTCTCTGTTTACGACAGCATTTGCTGCTTTTTGCCAAGTAATGTATACACTACTCATCAACTTGACATTATCCAGGTACGGTGGTTGGTTGTACTTGTTGAACAATATAATCTTCTTGCTCACGCTAATCAATAAGCTGTCCCATATCTTATCTAACATCATTAACACTTGAAAACCAGTAACATCTTCTCCATGCTCAGTTTTGACAATTTCAACTTTGTCTTCGATACTTTCTAGCGTTGGTTGTTGTTGTTGTTTTATCTTTTCACTCTTGTTGTACATATCTTGTAGTACTTTATCAGAATCTACGTTCTTCTTTCGAGAGAATAGTGATCGATTTAGTTTCCATTGTTTGATTGGTGTTGATTGAGGTCGTTTCAAATCTCTTGGTGATGTTCTATTTGGTTGTGATGCTGTTCGAGGTGGTGATAACACCTTTGATAGTTTATCTACTACTTTACCAGTATTCTTATCAACCATCACTACGTATACTTGATCATCTTGTACATTTTCATGTTCAGGTAGTGGAGTGGGGTTTGGTGCTTGCTCTATCACATCGTTCTCAGTGGTGTTCGATGCTGCAACAGCAGCTTCTTCCTTGTGTCGTTTCCTGAACATGGATATCTTTTCCTTGTACGATTTCTTCGCTTCATGTTCAGCTTCTTCTTTATCATCCTCAAACGGTACATCTGGTGGCATTTCCATTTTAGCTTTTAGTTTGCTTGGTGGTTCTCGTTTCATAGGACTATGTTCAATACGCAAATCGTTATCTACAGGTGGGTTTTCTTTTCCTTCCATTGCTTGTTTCATCTTTTGTCGCTCTTTTCTATATTTCTCTTGTATCGTAGTTCGTTCCATGATAACTTGTTGTAAATCAGTTAATCCATTTCGATACTGTGACTTGTTGATTCGTTTCTTTTTCTTGGTCGGTATTTCTGCTTTATCATCCACGTACTGAGCATCAAAATCATCACCTGGATCAATCGATTTGATTTGAACACTTGCTTTTGAAAACGCTTTTGGCCATACTTTACTCTTCAAGTCAGGTATCAGCGTTCTCATACCTGCCTTGTCAATTGCACTTGACTTTTGAGGTTCTTCATCATCAAATAAAAACTCTTCATTTGGTAAATCTTCGTCTCCTACTTTGTGTTCTAGAATTTGTTTCATTCGTCTTGTAACAGCTTTCCAGTGTTCTACTTCAAGTCGAAATAGTTCTTGTGTGTTGGTACTACAGTGATTTAAATAGTTAACTATCACGTAGAGTAGCCGTTTGTTATGTACAATGATGAATCGTTGATGTTCATGAGCTTCGGTTAAACTCAATGATGATAAATTCTCGAAAAAGTGTCTCCGTAGCGTTTTAAATTTCAAATCTTCGTTTTTCTCTTCTAATGCGATGACTTGTCTCCATTTTGTGAGCTTATCCATCTTTGGTAACACTTTCTCGAGTACTGTAGTTCGTAATCGCTTCAGCAATAGTCTATCACCATCTCTATTGACAACATTGCCTTTTACCATGTTTTCTAGAATCTTTTCCTCCTCGAATTGTTCTTGTGCTTCTTCCTCTAGTTTCTCTTTATATCGTTCCGCTAACAAGTCCATCGTTTTCTCGTTTTGTATGTACATTTCGACATAGTGTCGTGCAAGAGCTCGAATATGATCAGTACTGCTCGCATTAAACGGTGTATTCAAATCGAGTTCAAATAAGAATAACGTCTCAGTTCCCTTCATCCAACTTCGTTTTGCTCGATCAGAAGACAGTATCGGTAGTGTACGCAAACACGCTAGCAACGTATCTCTAGATATCATCGTATCAACATCCTTGTACCGTTCACCGCGATCTTGTATGGAATCTCCTTTCCGCTTGGTGTGTTCGGAGCATAAATAAACTATACACTTCTCCAACGTTTCACATAAATAATTTAACCTTTTCACTCTTTCTTGTTCTACTCGATCAGCAGTTAATTTTTCACCAAATGTACTAAAGAACATGATCTTATCTCTATAGTTGACATCGATGGTATTCAGTAGTGCATCAAGTCGATGATTTGGTTTTGATTGTTTGTTCTCCCCGGCTTCTATATGAGCACCTTCCAATCGTTGTTTCTGATACTCTATTTGAGCCTTTTGGTACCGTCGAACCTCTTCATGTAGTTGTTGACTTCTTATTTGCGCTTTTTTGATGGCATCTTCTTCCTCTTCGTTGTTCATTGTCGAGTAGTAAAAATCATCTTCTAGTCGCAGTAATAATTCATCATTCAACTCGTGAGCAGGTAACATGGAATAAATAGTCTCCATGTTTGGATTAGGTACTTCGACTTTTTCTGTTGTTGATTTGTCTAATCCTTCTATTATATCGACGTTATCACGTTCTTCTCCGAAACGTTCCAGTATCGAGGAAACAGAATAGTCAACTTTTGGCATCTTAAAGTTTGAATCGGGTATACGAATAGGTTCGATTTTCTCTCTTTTTTGAGGTACAACTTCTGGTTCGACTTTTTCTTTTTCCTTCTTTTTAGGAACACGCATTATTTTCATTGCAGTCGTTGCTCGTACCATATTATGTTTTCGCTTTGGCTCTCCATCGCTTCCTCGAGACCCATGCGCATCTAATGATGGTCTTTTGGCAAGTAAATTAGGTTCTGACTTTTCATGTAACGGTACCGAGTCCGAATGTAAATCAATAGTTTCACGAATGTAAATATTTCCTGATAGTGGTTTACTCGGTGTCTAAATGTTAATCGATGAAGAACTAAACATACTGCATCAGTAGAAAGTACAGAATCAAGTACAGCGACATTGTCTGCATTGAAGCCCTTCTTGATTCGTTTAACGAGAGAACGTTTCGATGGTACTGCTGTATTCGGTGGTCGCTTGCGAGAAGTTGGTTGCGGTTCTACTACATTTTTCGAACTTGCAGCCTTCATTCGTTTTAGCATGTCCGATTTTGCAGTACTTGAATTATTGTTTGTAGATTCTAGTTTGGCCATGTCCAGTCTAAACCATTAATACATGAAATGTAACAAACTTTTCGATAGCTGCTCGTAACATATTATTCGCGCGAATTTGATTTACTTTCTCATTAAACACACCACGCTCATTAAGTTCTACTGGTTAGTCATTTGGAATCAAGTACCTTTTAATTTTTTTTGGTATTTCTTGGTGAGTCGTTCTCTTTCTATTTCGTACTGGGTTTTGCCATCTTCATCTGAAACAAAGTTCCAGTTCTCGCTAAGTGAACCCGTGCTCATTCATGAACCCAGAGTATCAACTACAGTCAACTCTTTTTGTTAAAAGTTTTGTGCCAAACACAAGTAGATGACCGTAAATATACAAATATATTTAATCTGCAAAACCACTGTTGCCTATCCAATGTTAAATGACTAAAATAAAGACATACCAGAAATACCACCACCGTCTCCTCCATAATCACCACCACTGTCGCCACCTCCATAATCGCCACCTCCGTAGTCAGCACCGCCGTAGTCGCTTCCACCGTGGTCGTGATGATGATGGTGATGATGGCCAAAATCTCCTCCAAAATCGTATCCGTGATAACCACTATCGTAGACAATTGTTGTAGATGGCACAACGTGAACTCCACCTCCATAAACATAAGGGCCAGAGTTGTATGCGACTGGTCCGCCGTTATACCCTGAATAAAACCGACTAAGAACAACAATAATTCCAATAACAAAACCAACACCAAGAATACAACCTCCAACGATGAGACTTAGTATGATAGGATCCATTTTGAATTGTTTGGATTCTTGTAATGGAAGCTTTGACAAGTTTGACACGTTGGATCCAACGTTTGGACACCACAATTCAGCCATCACTATTCACTCAAGAGCAATAAGCAGCGAAATCAATTGATAGTGGCTGCCAACTCTTTGTAATTTTTGCAAGAACAACTTTGCCATGAAGCTAGCAGTGCTGCTGTTAATGTGCGCGGCGTTCATATTTTCTAGAGCTCCTGTTCCAAAGAAGGGTTCGTCAATTCTCTTCAATGGGCGTAATAGATTCCAAGTACTTCTAAATATTGTTTTAACATTCAGATTGGTGTTAATTATCCGTGGATGGGTTACGGAACCGATTTTGGGGCAAGCGTTTGGGGATCCAAAGGCGTAGCAGAGAACTATGCAAAAAACAATGAGTTTCATGTCGATCTTCACAGTAAGAAGGTACAAGTGAATCGATGGTGGCTATTCAGCGACAGTAGAACGGGTATAATTTACGACAGTAACAGAAACCCGGTCTCCATCGATGAAAAAGTATTTGTAGACCTTGATGCGGCGTTGAAAATCGCAATGAAGAACAACATCGTAACCATTTTCTCGTTCTTCGATTTTCATTACCTATTCAAAGAAAAAATCGTTAGTAACGTGACAACAGCTGGTAGGACTGATATTATTGAAGACACAAAGAAACAAGACCTGCTCTTACAAAATGTTGTCATTCCTATTCTACAAAGATATGCTAGACATCCAGCTGTTTTAGCTTGGGAAGTAATGAACGAACCAGTAAGCACATTAATTATTTAACATTGCAAGGAATGGATTTTGAAAGATATTCCAAAAGCGAAACCAGATCCTGAATCTGTGCCGTGTACGTTTGCACAGTTCTATGCGCTTTCGCAAAAAATTGTAGACGCTGTTCATAATTACACTGATCATTACGCAACAATGGGAGGAGCAAGTCTCATTTGGTATAGAGTAAGTTGACATTTTTTGAAACTTAGGCGATAGATTTGGACACCAGCATATGCGAAACAAATGGGGTTGCGACCACTAGAACTAGACTTTTACCAAGCACATTACTATCAATGGATGGACATTATCAATTTACCAGACGATCCTTTACTAGGAAAAAAGCATCATGCCTCACCAATAACGCAAAACTTTTGGGATCTTAGCGATGTTGACAGACCCATCGTTATCGCAGAATTTGGTCACAAGAACAAAACTACAGGTCAAATGATTGATGCTTTTGTTAAACAAGGCTATGCAGGCGCTTTAGTATGGGCATATAACGGTGGTCCAGAATTTCCCATCGATTGGCCAAGCTATCTAGAGATGGCAGACAAATACAAGAACATTACAGGTTAAGCAAGCTCGATTAACTGTAGTTCACTTTAACAAGTTATAAATAATAACCATACTCCTTTTTTAACTCGAGTGCACGATAGATCAAACGTTGATGTCGTTAGTGCCAAAATGAGCAATATTTTAGTAAACTTTAGCTCTAATCAACCTGAACAGAACACAAACAAAAAGAATCATCAACGTATGTCTGATACTGATGTATTGGGTCTGCAAGGAAAAATTAAACAAGACTTGTGTGAACAGGACAGACGCAACGCAATAAGGAATTCGTTCGCAAACGAATTCACTTGGAGTCGAGAAATCGAAAACTGTATGCAGACGCACTTCAACTTTAAATCCTATATCGGCAAGCAACAAGAAGGTATCAACGCAACACTATGTGGAAGAGATGTTCTCGTTAATACGCACACTAGTTCCGGCAAGTCATTGATTTACGTGGTGCCTGGCATCATCGAACGCGGAGTTACAGTCGTTTTGTTCCCTACTATTGCTCTCATGGAGAGTCAGATGGTCAATCTTCGTGATTTTGGAATAACCGATATTGCATGCTTAAATAACAACACAACAGCAGAAGCACGCGTTGGGATCTATCAGAACGTTCGTTCACAAACTGTCAGATACTTTTTCATGACACCAGAGATGTTTATCATGAATTCCGAAGTCGAGCAAGAACTAACTGTACTATACAGAAGAAATCAATTGTGTAGAATCGTTATCGATGAAGCTCATTTGATCGACGAATACAGAAACTTTAGAGAAGCATACGTAGAGATGGGAAAGTTCATCAAAAAATTTAAAACTGTTCCAGTACTCGCACTTACAGCAACCGCAACACCAGACGTAGTTAAAAAGATACAAACAAGTTTGCTATTCGAAAAAGGACATGTCTATATTACTAGTGAAGATTTTGATCGATCGAACTTGCACTACCAAGTGATTCGTTGCGATAGTGTACGTTACTAGAATCAAATGCTAACCAAATAGGTGTTCAGTGAACAAATCAAAGTACTCGTTGAAACACTAACAAGAGAACAAAAAGGAAACTCTGGAATAGTATACGCCAGAAGAAGAAACGATTGCGATAAGATCACCGAGGCTCTACAAGAACAAGGATTTAGTTGCATGAGTAATCATTCGAAAATATCTCCTTCGTGTCGTACTGCTATTAACGATGACTGGCATCAAGGTAAACTAAAAATCATGGTCGCTACTCATGATGCGTTTGGAATGGGAGTCAACAAGAGTGATTGTAGATTTGTGTTTCATTTCCAGTAAGTCGTTCATCGTACTAGTCTAACAATGCTAGTATCGCTCGCTCATTAGCAAAGTACTATCAAGAGTCAGGTCGTGCTGGTCGTGATAGACTACCTGGAAAATGTTACGTTCTGTACAGCACAAAACAACGTTCAAAAGTGTTACGTTTAGAGTTGGAGGAAATTATGAAGAATAGTGCAACATTGGAAGATGATCAAGAGAAGGCTATTCAAAAACACAAAGATAACATGTTCTCGCTTCGTCGTTCAATCTCTGATGTCAACGGAATGGCATTGTACTGCGAAAGTAGTGAATGTAGAAGAAAGATTCTAATGGAAGCTATCGACCCAGATTTGAACATTAGAGATTGCGACAACTGTGATAACTGTCAAAGATCGTACCTCTACATGGATGTCAAACACGATCTGTTCAACTTGATCAAGTTAGTGAACCATACAGCAGCTCAAAGATATACAGCAAAGCAACTCATCAATGCATGGAGAGGATCCAAGGCAAAGAACTCTAATAATATCGTTGCTTTGACTAACAATCCATTCTACGGATCATGTAAATTGAACAACAAGGACGCTGAGAGAATCATGGAGTACGCCATCTTGCATGGATACTTTGAAGAAATGTACAAAAAGTCAAAGCAGAGAGTGTATTTTAAGATTGCATGTACACAAAAACCATGGGAAGACATTACATCTGCCAAGTTACCGATTTGGAATCTGTATACTGAATGTGTAGCAAAAGATACATGGTACGATAAACCACCTGTAATTATTATCAAGGAAGATGACGAACCTGAAGAGATTGAACCTTTCAACGGTGACATCTACAAGAATTTGGTCGACGATACAATCGATATTGGTGATGAATTGGATTCCACCAATCAAATGGTCGTAGACGATACCGACGAATCAACAGACTTGGATATTAGCATCGAATTGGAAGACGAAGAAAACAAAACTAAGAAACCTAAAAAGAAAAAGCAACCTGTAAAACGTAAAACACCAAGCAAGCCAGCAATTTTACAAAGAACAAAAAAGAAACCAATAGTTGAATTTGAAGATTCAGACGAAGAAGTCAAACCTAATATTGAAGTAGTTGTTATTCCATCGGACGATGACGAAGATTTTCTTTCAATGCTAAAGAAGAGAAAGTCAGGTCCATCCATGAGAACACCAACACCAAAACGTAGTAAAAATTAAATATTTATGATATAAAAGATAAATTACTTCTTTTTTTTGTCTTTCTTTTTGCTCTTTGTCTCCTCTTCACTATCGCTATCGGCCTTCTTTGACTTTTTCTTCTTTGGCTTTTCATCCTCAGAATCTGATGACTCTACCTTTTTCTTATCCTTCTTCTTTTTATCTTTCTTTGATTTCTTTGGTTCGTCATCTGATTCGTCCATCTTGTCTTTTGATTTCTTATCCTTCTTTGACTTCTTCTTTGGTTTTTCGTCTTCTGATGACTCTGAATCTGATGATTCTTCTTTCTTTGCCTTCTTCTTTGGCTTTTCTTCTTCCTTCTTGGACTTCTTTTCCTTCTTCTTTGGCTTCTCGTCTTCAGAGTCGGATGATTCGACCTTCTTTGCCTTCTTTTCTTTCTTAGCTTCCTTGGACTTCTTCTCTTTCTTCTTCTTTGGTTCTTCTTCATCTTCGTCCATTGCGTCTCTCTTTCTCTTCTTTGGTTGTTCCTTACCGTTGCTCTTTTGTTCTTCGGCAACTTGTTTGGCAACTTCACGCATGACATCTACATTCTTGGCCAAGTTTACACCTTCGCCTCCATTTTCATAAAAGTTTAGTCTTTCTTCTACTTGATCTCGCAATCTTTCACCAAACTTGGATGTTGGTGTATCAGAGAATGAATCGATACGAACAGCGATGGAACATTTGTTGGCCAAGTATCTGCTGATCTTACCCTTGTTTGCCTTGGATGCACGTCCAATGAATGATGAGTGGTAGATCAAACCATATTTTGGTGTGTTTCCACGAGTCTTGAGAGCGCGGAACAATGCCTTTTCAGCACCCAAAATTTGAACAGTTGAGGCTGGGTATTTGGACAAGTTAACCATGCTACCGGCGTGGGCGATCAAACGAGCACCGACTTGTTCTCCCAACAAGCAGGTCAAGTTTGGTGCGACGCTGTGCATCTTGGATTGGAGGTAATCGTACAAGTCCTTGCGGTAGTCTCCCAAATCGGCAACCTTCTTTGCGAATTGGTCAATGTTTAGCATATCATATTCACTGACATCAGTACCCATGCTGCTTGCTGCTGTGGCAACGATTTCCTTGGCTATTTCTTCATCTTTGGTGACATCAGCAATGGCGTTGGTCATATCTTCATTGACGTTTGTTTTGTTACCCATGATTTTGACAAGTTTGGCGTATTGCACGTTATCCTTGACAATTTTGTTTAGTTCAGGGAAGTGCCATCCGTACCATTCACGGAGACGCATAGATAGAGTGTTCAAATCCTTATCCATTTGATCCAATAGTGCAATAGATTGAATAATCATGTTATCAGCTTTGTTGACGTTGAATTTGACCTTTGCGCGAGAGTATGCGTGACCTAAACCGAGTTGAGCCTTCTCTACATCTCCCTTCTTTACACTCTTAATGAATTTGTGTAAGTGGAAACGAATTCCACGGAGTAATTCTGCTGATGCGTCATCTGCGAAGCATTCAACTTTTTTGAGTTCTTCTTGGATGGCACCACCCAATTTGGTTTCTGTTACTGCCAAACGATTTTTCTTTCCGCTACCGATGTGCATTTCCAAAAAGCTTGCCAAGAAGGGATGTAGAATGCCTTCTGAAATGTTGTTGGCATTCTCAAGACCGTGCTCTGGACTTTCGAATGGTGCAAAAGCTACAAACTTGACCAAATCATTGAATTTGTTAAAGTCTGCGAGACTAGAACGAATTTGCTTTACTGCGATTTCTTCTTGTTGATGACGTTGGAATAGAGCATATCCTAACGAAGATTCAAATAGTAAGAATGTGGGCATGATTTCACACTACGATACTTCAAAGAAAATTTGTTTGTGTGAAATTGAATCTTGGTTGAC
>JAESGV010000732.1_pt1 | contig 14248 bp, 11 predicted proteins | sample 9269781 | NCBI WGS metagenome assembly JAESGV01 (sample SAMN15741586, study PRJNA653496) | algae metagenome | isolation source: Tildeniella torsiva UHER 1998/13D and co-occurring heterotrophs from... | place: Slovakia: Slovak Paradise National Park, Hrabusice, Kosice Region | collected 2000-01-01 | reverse complement strand
AAAAAATCTTACCTTTTGAAAGCAAGAATTCTATGTTTAGTTACCTACTTCTAGTGTCGCCTATCATAGTATTATGATGTACTACAAGCTTCAAAACATTAACATTGTCACAGATGCTACTTTTGTTTCTCCTTATAGAAACTCTAAAAGCTTTGTCAAGTCTTACAAATAGCATAGTAGTGAGAGACATAAACGTACTAAAATAAACATTGCTTCTTTAAATAATCTTACTGCTTAGTTTGATTGGCTTGCTGACATTTTTGACAAAAATCCGGCTAGAAATCTAAAACAGGTTTTCAATATGCAGTATATGTATTATAACTCAGCGAATATACTTAATTATCAACTACGCCTAGCAAATATTCAACCAGATGTTATATGCTATCTTTACTAGCATTCTAGACAACTTTTTGTTTTTTTACTGACCACAGTCTTGCTTTTATGAAAGAAGCTAAAAAGTGGTTTATAGATGTTATTTTTGATATATGGCAAGGTTATATATACTTTGTTGTTTACAAGTCAAAACATTTTAACAGAGTTATGACAGACTTTGTTTATATGCACAAATCTAAGGAAGTATATTATGTAAAAGCGTTAAACCATCTCGCATCTGCTTTAAGCTTGAGCAAGGAGGAGCAAGAAGCTTATTTATTAATAAGTGATAGTGAGGCTTCCCTTATTAATGCATAATGTACAAACTTTCTATATATGCCTTAAAAGCATTGTAGTTTACACTTTATTAAGAACATTTTCGACAAGTTGCAGTACTATCTTCTACATTAACCTATTAACAAACAAATTAAAAGCGTTATTAGTGTTTTCAACAGCTTTTTTACGCAATACGATCGTACTTGACTTACTTGCTAAAGAAGTCAGACAATATAAGGATAAGATTTTTAAAATAATGTATGTTTTTATAATATTACTTGCTTATATATATAATACCAATCATTTATTAGTACTAAAAGTTAAGCACACAGAGGAGAATGCTATTAAAGCATACTGTTATATTTTAGAAGAAAAGCTCCCAGTTTTATACGTCATATTCTTAACTATAACAAAAATAGCAACATTGTACAAAAGAGGCACACAACAAATGCAGTTGAGTCATAAAACGCCGCTATGATTAAAAAGTGCAAAATAAATCACAACTCTAGTGCTATTACTCTTTTAGAGATACTTGTCAAGTTTTTCACTAAACAAGCAATGAACATAGAGTTAATTATATATGATCAAGGCAAGTATGATATTGTTAAACATATTTCTGTATTTTTAAGAAAAAGAATAGAATCTGCGTTGTCTAACATTATTTGTGTTCATATAAAGAACTTTTTACATCAATTAAAAGTATTATTAATTGCTTCATTTGCATTTGCTTCAAAACTTGTAGTAATATACATTATATTATCTGTTAAAGCTGAGACATATGAGGTCGCTGCATGTTAGATAATAATTAACTTTAATAACATTTAGCTTATCAAAAAAGACGCATCTGATGCTCTACTAGCAGTTGCAGTCTATAATTCAGTTATATGTTTAAAGTTATGTTGATAGACTGTCTGAACAGATGATATTGCCTGAACTAATGCTAAATGTAGTTGTAATATCTTTAAAAGCAGAAAGCTTTGTGTCTACGTTATTTTGCTTGTTAAAAAGTAAGGGTTGACATGTACCTTAAAAACTATAGAAAGTTTTCAAAGCTAAATGCCACTCAAATCATTTTTGCAGAGTAAAGAAAGTTTAAGAGTTGTGCAGATAAAAAAGAGACAAAACCTCGTCATAGTAGAAGAAAACAAAAGAATTATCAATTAGCTTATGAGAAAACATCATACATTTTAGACAATTACAATGATTATGGTGATAAGTTGTTTGAATCTGAGAACAAAGATGTTAAAAATGAGATAGAGCAGTATTTGAAACTTGGTGAAGCAGATATGAGTTTTTTGGTGACAAAGAGGAAGAAAAAGAAGCTTTAATTATTGAATATAAGTCAAAAATAATTTTAATACAGAAATTGGTAATGCAAAGCTGGTTGTTAGTCATAAGGGCACAAAAGCATTGAAAGTTACAGATATTATTGCTTTTTCAATTATTTCAGCTGTTAAAATAGGAAAGAAAAGAAAAAGGCCACTAAAGGTAACTTTTAATACTAAAAAGCCTGTTGTCACTGCAAAGCAATGCAAAAGACTTAAAAAAGATACTATTAACATTTCCTCTTTTAAACCAAGTGAAAAGCACAAACAAAGATGGCCACTAAAAGAAAGTACAATAAAAAAAAAGCAAAAGCTTTATTAAATATTTAATTTCTGAATTTGATTTATTAAATTTTCAAAAATTGAAAAAAAAATAAAATGCATGAAATACAGATTCCATTTTTTAGATAATCTCTAAATAATAATAATAAATATAATATTGTTTAAAAAAAAAGAAAGAAAGCAATTAAAACATGCTAAAATAAATGATATATTAGTAGAAAAACCAAATTAAAAAGTGTTATTAGATAGCAATTCTTAAAACAATTACTTTTTAATATATAAAGTGTTTTTATAAAATATATAGAATTTTATATTTTATTAAAAAAAGATAAAACATAATTTATATTTTATATTATATTTACTTATAATAAGAAAAAGGCCCCAACTTATATAGTAAGCATATAACATTATTATAACAGTTTACTATAGGTTTCTATTAGTATCTAGCTAGTTGGCAGCCTTTTTGAATTATTTGATTGGTTATAAAAGAAAATGTATATATATACTTTTTAGTAATTAATATATGTTTAAAATTGTATATTAATTATATTATAAATTTATAAAACATAAAAAAGCAATATTTTATATATTTATGTTATTTTTCAGTTTTTTTAATATTTAACACTATTATAACTATCAGGATACCAATGGAAACCAAAATATTATTGCTTAATATACTTATATATGAAGTATATAACATTAATATACTAGTTTGATATAGGTTTCCATTGGTATCCAGTGAGTTAATATATTTTTAAAGTTATTTAATTGTTTAAAAAAAGAGATATTTTTACTTTTTTATGTTTTTTAAATATAATATATAATTAAAATAGGATATTAAATATACTATAATTTTAAAAAATATAAAAAAGTGAAAATTCGTTATATTTATGTTATTTTTCTATTTTATAATATTTAATACTATTATAACTATCAAAATACCAATGGAAACCAGAATATTACTTTTTTATACACTTATATAGTAAGCATATAACATTATTATAACAGTTTACTATAGGTTTCTATTAGTATCTAGCTAGTTGGCAGCCTTTTTGAATTATTTGATTGGTTCAGCCCCTTAACCAGGGGCTAAACCATTTCAAAAAATTCAAAAAGCCTGCCAACTACCTAAAAAAATTTCTTTTTTTATTTTTTTTTTATTTATGTATTTAAATTAAATTATAAAAACGTAGTAATATAACTTTTTTTAAATGAATAATTAAACTAACATATTAACAAATACTACATCTTTTATATTTAAGTTTATATAAGTAAAACTACTTAAAAGATAAATTATATTTAAAATTTAAAAAGCTTATTAATAATTTTGAGGGTTGTAACTTAAAGAAGGTATATAAATTATTTTTATTCTCTTTTTATAAAAGGTTTTAAACATTAATATAACTTAATCTATATGGTATCTTTAGCAATACTGCCTTTTTATATTGTAACTTATGATAAATAACAAGTTGGTTGTCCTTGTAGGTCTTTTTATAACTTTTTGTAGGTCTTAATCTGTTTGTTCTGTGGAGTGTCCTACAAATATGCCATCAAGGATTACAGCATTGAGTGTTAAAAATATGTTTGAAAAATCCTTTGCTACTTCATCTACTGTGACAGAGACTTGGTTGCATTATCTTTGTGCACCGAAGGGTAAATTAAGTTGTACCCCTTTCTTTTATGTTTATTAGATTAGACAGTATAGGTAGCTAAAAGGCAGTTTATCGTATTTCCATCTTTTGGTATGTTCCAGGAGCAGGCTTAGAGCAGTAGATAAATATACCAAAGATTAAAAACCCAACAACGACCACTGCAAAGAATGCACCAACAATCGCCATACCTACTATCGCGCCTACACTATACTTATTTGTTGGCAAGTGAGCACTAGACAACTGAACAACACCATAGTCCATTGCAATAACATATGCAATACTCTTGGAACTATCGAAAATACCTGAACCCATAAACTTGTTTCCAATGTTAATTGTCTTGTATGACGTAAACTCTTTGTTTGGTAGAATAATATCATTAAGATCAGTGAAAAAATACACTTGACCATCTCCTCTAGTATCAAGCATAACACCTCTACTTTGCTCTGCTTTTGATGTTACATTGGTCAACGCAATAGTAAATAGTTCATGACTGACCAAATCTACATACATTAGATCACATGCCTTGTCGCCTTTGGTGCTCTCTGCAGCAATGTACAACTTGTTTCTTTTGTCATCAATTTGGACACTGGTCAAGTAGTCATAACTCTTGTGTCGGTATGGTATACTGGAAAACTCTTCTACTTCTTCGTCCATATCGTATGCGTAGAGTGCGTTTTTTCCTGCAAAGTAGGCAACACGGTCATGTTGCGCACATGAAGATGCTCTGGAACCATACGTGTTGGTTTGCGCGATTTGTTTTACTGTTTTATCGCTTAATGAGAACACGTAGATAGCTTCATTTGTTGAGAACCAAATGCGAAGTTGCTCTGTGTCTGCAACAACGCATCCAATGTCTGACGTGGCAGGAATACCTGCTATAATATGGGATGATTTCTCTTTGAGTGTACGTGAATCTAAATTTTGCAAGTATATGCCTGCATCTGCACCAGATAACTTTTTGAAAGAGTATAATTGTTTGTTGTCGCGGTTATTTGTTAAGAATAATGCTCCAACTGGTGCACCAAAGTTCACTTTTGTAGAGTTCAACGTATTTAAATCAATGACCGTAATTTCCTGCCTAAAATTGTTCTGTGCAAAGTATAGTAGCCTATTTGTATCATCCAGTAGTAATGTTCCTCGAATACCGTCACCAGATACTTTTAAAATATCTTTAACCTCTTGTAGAGGTTGGAAATACGCCACCACAGTCGCCACTGTGCATAGTAGAGCAACCGTCCAAATTGTTTGCATCTGCCGTCAATGTCAAAAGTATTACAATTTTATTCTTTAGTATTCTCATTCTTCTTCACACCAGCTAACCTAGGTGATTTTACAGCTAAGCCTTCTTTCTTTTTTGGCGCTGCAGTAGGTGTAGTTGGTTTCTTTGTCACAACACGTGATGGTGGACGAGGTTTGGGAGATTTCAATATCTCATTCTCTTTCTCGTTGTCATCTGTTGAACGTTCCATTCTAGGTGAAGTGATAGCTGAATCTGGCGCATATGGGAATGCATTAGGTAAATCTTCTTCCAAATTATCCAACAAGCTCGTAATCTTTTCTTTCACGTGTAACTTGTGTCCAAACTTTTTTTCTAGGATATCTAAACTCAAATTTAACTGACGATTCTCTCCTTGCAGTTCTTGGACCAAAGATTGTGCTTCATATTCTTTATGTATTGCTTTATCACGCTCATCCATAGCAGATTCAATAGACGCTTCCATTTGTTGGATTTGTCGTTGCAATTTACTCTCCGTTTGATCGTTTCTCTTCTTTTGCTCCAAGTACTGTCTTCTTAGCTCATCTTTTTCTTCTTTCATCGCCAAGTGTTTAGCTTGTAACTCACCATACTTTTTCTCCAATTCAGTCATCGCAAGAGACCATCGTGACTCACCTTCTGTTCTTGTATGCAATGAACTTTCTTTCATGTTTCGTAGCAAGTTACTCTTGCTTCTTTCGAATTTTTCGTTTCGTTTTGTTTCCAAATTTAATTTGACTTGTAACTCATCTACAACTTTTTGCTTTTGTTGTGCTTGAGTTTTCAAATTCTTATTTTCATTTTCCAAAATGTTAATTTTGCGTTCCGACTCTTCTGCGGATTCTCTTTGTGTTTTTAATTGTGATTCTTTTTGCTTGATTACATCTTCTAGAGTATCAATGACTTTTTGTAGTCGTTCCATTTCATTATTAAATTTGAGTGTTTGGGCTTCACCATCTTGAACAAGTGCATCGCGTGCTTGAACATGTTCTGAAATAGATTCATCTCTTTGTCGTACTGTATCAGTCAATTGTTGGATATTTTCTTCTTTTTGTTGAACATTTTCCTTGAGTTGTACAATTTCATTCCCAAGTGTTTCTATTTCTGTTTCGTGATCTTTGATTGTCGATTCTTTTTGTTCAATGGTATCTTTTTGTTCTGTGATTTCTTTACTCTTGGTTTCGATATCTTGTTCTTTTTGTCGAAGTGTTTCTTCCAATTGTGAAATGGTTCCATCTCGTTGGTTGCGTATTGCTTCCAACTCGTGAACATACGACTCCAATTCACTCACACGAATAGTCAAACTCTCAATTTCTGTACGTTTCTCTTCCTCGAATTTCACTCGCGTTTCTTCTGCATCATTCAACTGATTCCTTAAACTTGTATTCTTTTCTCCCAACTCGACAAGTGATTGATCTTTAGCTTGGATTTCATCATTGAGAATTCTTATTTCTCCCTCTTTGGCGTCTTCACTACGTTTCAAACTAGCCAAATCACTTGTTAATTGTTCGACCTGACTTTCGAGTTTTGTTTTTGATTCTTCCAAATTGGTGATATTTTGTTTTTTCTCAGCGAGTAGATCATTAGTATGAGTACGTTCTGTCTGTAACGCTTCGACTTGGCTGTTCAATTCTTCGATTTTGGCGCCATTTTCACTCTTGAGTTTAGTTAACCATGTTATTTGTTTCAACTGTTCTTCTACTGTTTGTTTCTCTGCTTTGACAGATTCTTCAAGTTCTACTTTTTCCTTTTCTAACGATGCAATCGATTCGTTCAACTCTGCAACGCGTTTCTCGTACTCTTGCTTGACTTTGTTTGCATTTCCTTGTTGTCTCAGTTCTTCAATTTCATGTTTGAGTTGATCATCTTCTTGTGTCAATTGTTCAATTTCTTTACTCTTCTCTGCATCTAACGCTTCTGATTTTCGTTTCAATTCTTGTACCTCTTCATCATGTTGCTTTTTCAATTGTTGAATTTCTTCTTCCAATTGTATCGTTATCGCATTATGATCCAACGTTTCAGATTTTCGAACATCGCGTAATTGGTTCTCTGCTTGTTCTTTCTCTTGTCGTACTTGATTAATTTCTTCATCTTTTTGTTTAATGATTTCTTTATCGTGTTCCAAACTAGTGTTGAGTAAATCGATTTGATGTAAGTGTTCTTCATCTTTGTGTTTGAGTTCTTCGATCGTTTGCTCTTGCTGTTTGACCACTTGCTCAAGATTCAAGTCAATGTGAACTCGCGATTTTGCAGATTCTGGATGAGGAGAAGTGAAAAGTTGTAGTGGAGGTGTTGATTCTGTTAATGGTAGAACTCGTGTAGAATCTTCCCAACTAAGAGTTCCATCTTGAGGTTGTGCAGTCTCTTTCTGTGCTACTCCAAACACGGCATCTATCCATTGTGGTAGTAATGAGCTAATATAGTCTGACTCGAGAGCATCTCGCATAGTTTTGACAAATAGATTCGCATCACCGTTAGCCCACTCTGGTAACGATAGTGATAATGCGTTCTCGTCTTTGAGCAGTAACGACTCTTCATAAAGTTGTGGAATGGCTTCACTTGGCTCTGACTTGATTGATTCCCATGCTTCCTCGATACTAGAAAATGGTGATGGTGTCTGTTCACGCGGAAAGAGCAGTAATAAATTAGGATGCTTGACGCTCAACAGTCGAACGATAAATTGTGGATTTGATAGCGTTGATTCGGTGTGAGAAATGTCAGGAAGATTTTCTTGCGTTATTGTGGCGTTCTTTTTGTCTAGTAACAATGTCCATGGCATTATAGGGTACTGTTGTAGATCTTTAAATGTTCGTCCTGCTTCGTTATTCAGCCGCAGTAAATAATCAAAGCTACTCATGTCAGTATGGATCCAGCGTTGTGTTGATCGTTCTAGCGCCTCTAATGGTTTCACTTTTGTGAGCAATTCTTCGCAAAAGTGATCTCTATTTGTTGTAGAGTCGAACGCGACAAATAAAGAGTTGGACAAATACTCAATTTCAAGTGCAGCATTGATTCCTCGCCATGGTTTTTTGTTCGCGTGCGATATATTCGTTGTAGAAATTGTATTGGTCTTAGACGGCGATGATAGAGGTTGTACGATTATATTTGCGTCGGTAAGAACGATAATACTCCTGGTAGAATTGAATATATTAACTTCTGTGACTAGATATTTCAATCCTTGTTCTGAAGACTGGTTAACATCTTCTTTGGATGATATTAATTCTTTGGCTTGCTTTTCGTCCGAGAGTTTTGCGAGAGCTTCCACTAACGTTGTCAATGCACTGGTATCGGTAACTGACAGTATTATTTCTGTTTCATTTTCTATTGTGTCAACATCGTCAACTATTTGTGCGGTGATATCGTTTTTGCTTTCGGAAATAGGGTTGACTGGAGTACCGTTTAGTAATAGCTCTACAGTTTCGCCATTTCTGTTGCATATTAGTCGAGCTCCCTTGAATCTTTTATGCGATGCACTGCGAACTAATAATCTGTTTTGATCCGAGTTGGATGAAAGTATATTCGTCCACAAAGACAACTTTAGTATTGAATCATCGTTGTTGTCAGGTATAAATATCAGGTGCAAAGATGTAAGTACTATTGTACCACTGATTATTAAATAATTAATATAAAGCTACATACGATTTGTCTTCATTTGCACCATTGGTTACCAATACCGTGTATTCGCCTTGTTCACACAGCAGCTCACGAGAGTATCGTGATATACTTCTGTCTATTGAGGACATACACTGGATTTTTTAACGAGCAAAAGATATTAGCCAACTTCGTTTGGTTAGCGCTCAACAATGTAATGAATATAGACCAAGCATTAGAAGAGAAAAGAACCGAGGAGATAGCACTTGTATGCAAGTGACGCATTTACTTTACTCCTCTGCTATATCATGCAACTCCAGGGATGATGTTGAAAATCGTTAACGCGCTCTTGCCAGTAACGCCATCCAATGATGATTTAAGCAGACCAGCTAGAACAAAGTTCAACTTATCTTTCTGCTCGGCCATCATTTGTTTGAACATTCTAGCAAATCGTTGAGTCTCGGAAATAGCAAAGAGTACTAGGCTGTCAAATAGCTCACTGCGTGCCTTAGTTATTGTTTTGTCGCTATCGGCAGCACTCTCGATTTTCTTAATTGCCGAGACTAGCAGTGGCAACTTCTTGATATCAGCTCCTGCGTAGCTGTGAGGTTACCTATGCCGTTTGACGTGTAAAAGAAAAACAATTGGTCTGTTACATTTTGATCAGAATTTGTTGCTGTTTGGAGAAGACACCAGCCGAAGCAGCATCTGAAATCTTCTTTGTAAGAGCCTGGAACTGACTAATTGAGTCTGGATCTCCGAATAATCCTATTGGAAGTGAATCATAAGCGTAAATAGGTTGAATGGAGCGATCTTGGATATCAATACACTGACAACCTTGTCTTTTGCAAGATTCTACAACCATAGATGCATATTTTCTGGCTTCCATGTCAGCTAAATCGAATAGTGAGAAAATGGAGGTGGTCATATTAATCTTGTAGAAAGGGTAGCAGTTGGAGTCTTTGTAGTACTGGTATCGCAAGTACGAGCGGCCAATCGGACACTTGCAAATTTGTTTTTTCCCAGTTCGTGACATGTGGAATGGAATTTCTGTTGTGGTGAGAGGAAATTAAATACATACGGCAGTCTAAGCAGCACGCCCCGTGATCAGCAAATACATGGGTGGAACATTCTTTAATATCTTCAACTGTAGGAGGTTTAGTAGCCAATACAGAAATGGCTTCTCCCGACCTTGATTCAACATCAACTGTCGCACAAGGTACGTTACCAGCAATAGAGAGTGATACAAGAGCCAGAATAGTTACCAACATGAGCCTGTCAAACATTTTATCTCAAGTTCTGATGGTTAAAACGTGTCAATTATCACCGCAAAATTGAGAGCCTATTTCAGACCAACAATTTGCGCCCATTTAGCTAAATTATTGCAAACTTTAAAACACAGCTAGTATGATAATAGAACGAAATATAATCAAGGCAAAATCGATGTATTCGTCTTCTTTTGAATCAGTTGACCTTTGTAATCAATCAAGAAACAGTTTGAAGAACAATGGATGCTTCCCGCTGCATGGTCTGTGACAGAATATGTAAGAAAGTGTGCTCTAAGTGCAAATTGACGCATTATTGCAGCGATATCTGCATACGACGAGATTGGGACGTTCATAAACTATATTGTACACCATTGCAAACAATGATTCCACTCCATTTTAGTCTCGGACCAGAAGAGATGCAGTCAGTTGCTCGAATTTTAAAAAAGAAAATGGAACCTTTTGGGCTGCCTGAAATGTATCGTGGTGACGTATTAATCTTGATGCATTTAGCACATCATCCAAAGGGTTGGAATACAGATCCATCAAAACAGGATCTTGCTAGAATTATGCTTGGATTCCCAGACAATTCTGAAATGGCGCTACATGGTCAAAATGTTATTCTGACAAACCTGAACATCTTCTTCCATAGAACAATGGGTTGGCGAAATTCCTCAGAAATAATCGATATCACAAAAGAATTGACTTCTGATAGAATGCTCTGTATCGTAGGATCTCCCTATCACTATGGAAGCGATATTGTATTCGGCGACCTAACAAACACTGCTCTAACAGTCAAAGAACGGCAAAAGATTACTGCAGACGTGATTAGAGCTATATTCTATGTGATTGCTAGACACTTTGAAGGACCCGCATTTGAATCCATGATCATTAGATTTTTCCAAGAAGGATCGAAAAAGATGGCAAAGAAATTTGAAAAAGAGAAAGAATTCATCCAATCTTTGTTCAAGGGTGCAATTTTACATCCCGTCAATCAGGACAAAGGTGTTCTTACTTTTTCTGTGATTGGAGTGAATCATGCTGACTCTGCAACGCACGTACCTAAACCTGTAGCATGGCTCTTGGGCAAGTACGAATAAACACTATTACCAACAATTCTTGCATATGCATTGTCCGTTCTTAAACTTGTGTATTCTATTTGTTTCGTTGATTATAATTTCAGTTCCTGTGACTGAAGAAATAGATGCTATTATTTGATGATCATGTAAACACATTGTTCCATCTAGCGTCACTACTACAGATTCTTCTGTATCATCTTTCGCGCTTAGAGCATGTGCAACAGCCACGTTGGGTACCAACAAACTACTAACTTGTAACAAACCAATTTCATGACAATATGGGTGCAAGTAGTCATTCCAGTAACTAACGGCATCTTTTTGTTGCTCACTGGTTATTGATCCATCTGTGAACTCGAATCCTATCCCATTAACAGTAGTACGCGCTGTTAATTTTGGTAGCTCAATACCTTTCTCATCCATGATCTTGTACATGTCCAGAGATGAACAATTTTTAACATCCAACATCAACAAGTGTGGTTTAGCATGTAGTGGATCGATACTAAGTAACTTTTGATAGTATTTCTCAGCACGTTCTACATTCGCACTAATCTTGCATGCATTCAACATAACCATCAATGATTCCCATTCATTCAGCCTGAAGGCTGTTGCCAACTCTTCTGCTTTTTCAAAATCTTGTGAGTTTGCAAACGCTTCTACGACACTTGTATGATGCATAGATGTTGGTTCTACATTGTATTTTTCCTTCATTGTATCAAATAGTTCAAACATTTCTTCTCGTTTTCCACTGTAACTAAGCGCTTTTAACGCATAATTCATTTGTTTCGCAGAGATAACTCGTTTCTTGGAAATCATGTGATCTAGTGCCTTTTTCACTGATTCGCCATGCGCTGATCGCATATTTGATTCCAAATAGATACTACTTGACGCTTCATTGTAACGAAGTTGTAACGGAATGGCACCTTTAAACTCTGATACGTCTTTGAAACTTGCACATGCAAAGTACAATCGTAAGAAGCGATTATATATAGGATACGATAGTGGTGCGTTTTTCGTCATGACAATTTGTAATTTTCTACCGCATTCGAGTGCTCCAAACTTGATCAAATTATCAATCAAACCAATGATATCACCTTCGAAAGGCGTAACTCCAATTTGGTACATACCTTGTACAACACTTACAGCACTACTCAAGCGTCTGTAAATCACTAGTGTTCTGATGATCAATCCAAAGTTTTTTGTATCTAAAAGCTAACACTTGTTAGTGTGAGAAAATGAAACGTACCTGGAGTTCCGGGTGCTCGTTATTGTATTTTAGAATATCCAGTGTTATGTCGACAACTTGGTTAGTGCGTTCTTCAAGGTACCCGATACGTACTAGCAGGTGCAAAAATTGGTGTACGAATGAATAATCTGGGACGATGTCATTTTCGCGTAGAACTTCCCATACTTGAATGCCTTCTAGTGGTTTCGTTTTAGCGGCTTCCATGACTGCTATTAACAACGACATGGAGGGTTTTGTAGTATTTGTAGGAAATGCTGCTTGATGTATCATTTCGAGTTGTCCTAGTTGCACGCATGCTTGTACTAACTGGATACTTAGTTCAGATTGTTGTTGTTTGATGTGAGAACGAGATTGTGATTTGCATAGATTGGTCAAAAACGATTTGTTTTGTGTTGCTACCGCGGCTTGAATAAATTTAGAGTAGATTATAGCTGTTGGCGTAATATTGTACTTTTCCATGTCCAAAAATAAATCGTGCATGCGTTCTGGGTGGTTTTTGCAGGCTGCGATGAGTGCTCGTAAAAGTCTTCGACTTGGTGACGGTCCATTTACTTTGGCGTTTGTAAAAATATCAAAAATTCGCGATATGTCTTGTTCGTTTGAAATAATACTGCATAATTCTGATGTACCAAGACTGTTTGTGTTGTGCAGCGTAGGCTTTGTCATTGCTTGTGCGATGTGTGAGAGCCGAACTGCGTTGTATGAGCCATGTGCTCGCCTTGTGTGAAAGCGGGCAAGACGAAACATGTTTGCTTTGTAAGACAATAATTGATTTTGCAGAACACTTATGTTATTGAAAGTCTGTGTTTATTTTGAGTTTAGAATTAAGTGATCGAATGAAGATTGAAAATTAATTGGGATAGCAAATTGTCCTTCAATTCTTTCAGTGCCTACTTCTTTTTTCTTGAATAATGAGAGTTGCGTCTTCTGCTTGTTCGTCTTGGTGGTATGGACTCGCTTCTTATTGGTTCATCGCTCTTTAATATTGGTTCAGTAACGGTCGTAAGAATTATGGCCTCATCTTCAATTTGTTGGTAGTAGTCGTCAATGTGGTATCGATTATTATGTCTTTCTAAATTGGAACGACGATTGGTGCTGTAATTACAGAATCGGCATTTAAACTCAAACAAAGGCATCTCAAATTCTGTTTTCTGTTCTTCCAAGTGGTGATGCAAAAGATGGGTTTTTACACCAATGGTTGATGCGTATTCCTTTCCACAGTTAAATGGGCAAGGCTTAAACTCACTGACTATTCCCCAATCAATCTTACCGTCACACTCGTGTCGTGGCTTCTTTTTAGGTGGCTCATATAATACCTATTGGTTAATGATTGAACAAATTTTTAAACATACCGCACTGTCCTCACAGTCTTCAACAGGTGATAATGGACCCTCGTCAGAGGTGTCAGAGCTTATTTCAGAGGCGCGTGGTGGTAGCTTGCTTCTTTCCCACTCGGCGATCTTCTTCAAGTCTTTAATACCGAAATTCTCATCGTCCTCCACGAACCGAATGGCTAAGAACAACAAATTAGCACGAGTGTAAGACATAACCGACGATTACTGCAATCGATCTGAGCTTGTTTCTGTGTTTTTTGGTGCTCCAATGTGAGAACCAGTGACAATGCTTAATATTTAATCCCGAGCTAAAAAGGCGATTGGGAATGGATGAAATCTTGTGCAACAAAGAGTTTGAAGCATTATTAGTGAGCTTTTTTGGACTAAACGTACCAACTTGTCACAGAGGATGACCTGCTTTCCAAACATGGTAAAGGGACATAGCAACAACGTAATAGCCCGTTATCGTTCACGATGCAAAGCAGCATTTGAATAGTGACCCTTCTAGATTTTGCTGAGATCGGACGAAGAGTAAAACCAAAAGTATGGAGACATTCTATTTCTTTACTTCAAT
>JAESGV010000731.1_pt1 | contig 14267 bp, 12 predicted proteins | sample 9269781 | NCBI WGS metagenome assembly JAESGV01 (sample SAMN15741586, study PRJNA653496) | algae metagenome | isolation source: Tildeniella torsiva UHER 1998/13D and co-occurring heterotrophs from... | place: Slovakia: Slovak Paradise National Park, Hrabusice, Kosice Region | collected 2000-01-01 | reverse complement strand
ACAACGAAGCGAGTACTTGTGATATAAAAACTAACGCAAATTGTGTTCTAAACTTGTCCAGTTTCGTGATCTTTGCATCTCGTAGTTTCTTTCCAGTTATCGCTAACAATGCAGGCATTGCCGAAGATAGCATTGGTATGATTACTGTTTGCACCTTGTTCAAACTGTAACTCATTTGTACCAGCTCTTTTCCATCTTTACTATTAATAAACTCTCTACTCAAGTGTTGTTGCAGAATGGTTGTTGCAATGTTCAGTATTGCAATATAAAATGGATAAATTCTATAATCATTCGAAAACGTAGCACCTAACAGCGATGCACTCTGTGACAGTAACAACAAAACAATATTTCCACGTGGAGTCTTGTTAGGTACAACTGTTCTAGTTGACCCAGCAAACAACGAAGACAAGTTTAACGCTCTAGTAAGAAGAATATTCGCAGCAGTTGTTAGCGAAACAAAATATGAAATCTTGGTTGCTGCATCACTTACACCTTGTGATTTTTGTTGCTCTACCATACACGTATACTGCTGTGCTTGTAATACATTCTTTGTTGTGTACGTGACAAACAGTAACGAAAAGTAACTTGTGATTTTCACGTAATCAATGACACGTTGTAACCCTTTTCTTTGTGTACTTTCTTTTTTCGGTATTGATGGTGATTTTACATCTTTAAACTTTTTCTCACCGTATAGCTCTCGTACATTTTCAAATGCGAAAAATGGTAAAATGGATAACATGAACAAGGAAGTGATTCCTAGTGTTTTTGCGAGTCCGTATTTTTCTATTAATATTGTTTGCGTTGGTGCTGTTAATATAGGAGCAGCAGAAATGAGTAGCGCATATAAAGCTGCCATTAATCGTTGATGACGTGTTGCTGATGGATTCTGTACGATCAATAGTGCGTTTCGTTGTAGTAACCCACTTCCAACATGGGTTAAAATATTTAATAAAATGATAAACAATCGTTCTGTTTTTGGTTGCATATCGTTTTTGTTTTGATAATGTTTGAGTAGCGCGAGTGATGTGTTTGCGACAATGATGAGTATCGAAGCTAAATAACTGCTATTTTTGAGTCCGATAGCCGTCAAGTTTCTGTTTTCATCGTGAAAGTAAAAGTAGGTTAAATGATGCGTGAGTTGCGCCAACGAGTACACTAGTTCTTCAATGTCGAGAAACGAATCTGTTTGACTTGTGAATAGTTTATCACGATAGATATCAAAAGATTTTCTAATTTGTTATATGTTATCGTAACGAGCCGTACGTTGTCAATGCGTTTAGTTGCGATATTACAGCGACTGGTATAATTGTAGGTCGTTTTGATTCTTCTGCTTCTACTTGGTCATCTGTATTGAGTGCAGAAAGACATGGCTCCAATCTCAACTGTTTGTTTTGCTGTATCGACGGATTCAAATGCGACAGAATCGTCTCTAGTCTTCGTTTCTGCATGTTTGACTTGTAAAAATGTTTGCAAGAGTGCCACGTTCGATTTTGAGACCAACAACTCGTTTGTACTCTAAAGGACCTCCATTTAATGATAATACACCGATTAACGTGAAACCATCTCGATACGAACCTCCAAAACTTGAAGATCTACCAGAAGGTATCCGAAAAATTTGTGAAGAAACAAAAGAAAAGATTGGCTTTATTCCAAATGTATTTCTAGCGTACGCACGTAGACCAGATCATTTTCGCAGTTTTATGCAGTACCATGATTTGTTAATGAAAGGACCAAGTGGACTTTCTCGAGCAGAACGTGAAGCTATCGTAGTTGCTGTTTCTTCAGAAAACAAATGCTTGTACTGCGTTGTTGCACATGCAGCTGCATTACGTGTATTGGGAAAGAATCCAACTGTTAGTGACCAAATAACAACTAATTGGAAAACTGCTGATCTATCTCCACGATTACGTTTGATTTTAGAATTTGCCATGCGAGTTAATGAAAAAGGGTTTGTTGCTCAAGATGAGGAAATAGAAAAAATGAAACAATTTGGCTTTTCAGATGATGACGTTTGGGATATCGCAACTATAAGTGCATTCTTTGGTTTTTCGAATCGAATGGTTGGGTTTATGGATATGCGACCCAATATTGAATTTTACACAATGGGTCGTTTCAAACAATAAATCCATCTTCATCATCAACATCGTCCTCTTCTTCATCTTCATCATCTGTAAATTCTATATCTTCTTCATCGTCATTGGCATTGTTTACAGGTCGGATCAACTCTGGGAAATGTTCTTGTTTATCTTGTACTGTTAATCGTCGTTTCCAATCAACTGGAATGAAGCGACCCTCTCGGCATGATTTCCCGAGTATTGGTAAACTAGGATTTTCTGTACCTTCAGTAGGGTACTTGATCAAGTAAGAGTGTGTCGCTTGAAGACAGTTTCTACAAATATATTCGTTTTCTTCATCAGAAGTGCCAATACATGTTTCATGGAACCAATCAGAGCAAGACAAACATTGATACATGGGTCGTTCTTCTTCTCGACCACAATAGCACCATAGATTCTCATAGTTTTGATTATAGACATTCCTGTCATTCTCTGTTTTGACTTCTTGCAACGTGCATGAAGTGTTCGGGTACTTGCTTGTTCCACAGTCACATCTAAATCCTTTCTTGTTTCCAATATTTGCTACTTCATGTCCTTGTCTTGTATGACAAAACTGTGCACATTGCCGACATAGACCTGCTCTTGTATGTGAATTATGGAAACATGTTAAACATATAAACACTGTTTGATCAATGTACCCCATTTCATACGAACAAACAGCATAGTCTAGTGCCATTGGATCACGATCCCAACTTTCATCCTCATCATCGGCAAATTCTGCAAAATCGGCTGTATCTATCATTTCTGAGAATTTTGATCCTTGTTGCATAGTATCACAAAGTTGATACATGTAAAACGAATGTGGTTTGTAAGCAACTGCAATATACTCTGCTTCAAAATCTGGTGTTGGTACAAACTGTGAATACAATACACGTTTCATAGGTCCACCACCTTCCTCGTTTGATACAGGTGGCGGTATTTCGTAAATCTTTTGACCTGTATGTGCATTCCATATATACACATTTGCATCATCGCTACCAGCTAGTACATAGTTTGAATTTGCCGAGAAAGAAGCTGGTTTCCGATCTAACTTGTTTGTCGCTCCTTTTAACTCGATAACGTTATCTAGTTCACTAACGTGTTTCTTTGTCATGTCGTAACATTGATCGATAATGTATACATTATTATCGGCACAGAAAATTGCAATTTTTGTACCAGTGTGGTCTACATCTAGTCTTGTAAGCAGATCCGGTGCTTGTATGCTATGTAGAACTTTTCGTTGCCGAATGTCCCACCAATCTAACATTCCAGCAACAGAACATGTAAGCAATGTGTTTGTATCGATTAACTAGTTACGTTAGATACAAGTAGATCAACATACCTTGCAATCGTAGAGATAATCTAAACTTGGACTAGCTACGCCTTTTCGTAACACTGTGGAACTATTACTTGACATTTTGAATCTAGAGTCCCAACTAATGCACGATGCTCCTATACACGTGTACACGATACTAGAATCAGTTGTACAGATACACACTGGATCTGCTTCGTATGCTGCAGGTGTAAGAATGAGTGTTGTTAGATGTACCTTTTGTTACGAATAGTGCGTCTTGTTTTTTCGCTTCCACGTTGAGTTTAGAGAGTGTACAGTCACGAGAGGCACTACGAGTGTAAGTGTAGAGTGTAAAGTGTTACGTGTAGACGTGTAAATTATCGTGTGACCATGCAATATCGTTAAAATCGTGTGCATGGTAGCTTTGTTCTCCCATTTCTAAGCGTGGTAAATTATCTGTTTGATTTATCGAATACTGCTCCATCATTTTGATTATGAACAGTGAATACGTATCACTAGCTCCTACAGCCATGTACAGATCTCCGTTTTTATGGTTACTAAATTTAAATACTGAAAATAAGTAGATGGATTGAATACAAACCTCCACCCCAGTTGTTTGTGTATAGAAACGGGCTGTACACGTTCTCTTGCAACGGTATATTATAAATTAGCTTTTTGGCACCTGCTTTATGATGTGTTGTGTCATCTAGTCGTGTAGTGTTGATGAACCTTGTCAACTGCATCCGTTTATTTACAATTCTCAGATAGAGTACAATGAGCCAAACTAAAAAGAACAAATCGCATAAATCTACAAAGAAGCACAAAGAAAAAATTAAAAAAGCTCGAGGTGTTCCACAAGAATCACGCGATAGACTATTTAAACGAGTATCCGAAAAGTACAAAAATATTAACAATTATACGTACGATTTTACCAGTCACGAGCAGTCAGAACTCGATAAAAAACCAACAGTCGAACTACTTGCGACGCACAAATTTGAAGCAACAGTAGTTCCTAACACATGCAAGGATTGCATACTAGTGCTGCTAAGAAGTCTCAACGTTAACAAATCGTATAAAAAACAAGTTTGGAGCACAAAAAACATATTCCAGCCGCGATTCGTGCGAGAATTAACCGGCAATTGGGCTGTATGTCACGATGCTCCAGTAGATAGTCCAATAGTTGTAAATTATATCGATGGGCGAGTGTACAACCTTGAAACAGATGCGTGGTACATGTCTTCGCCTCTGCCAGATACAGAGACATGGATATACTTTGACTCGAATCACATGTTTTACACTGACTGTGGTATCGGTATGTATGACCTCACCACAGGTGCGTTCGATATCAAAAAGAGCAGCATCGCCGAGTACATGTATGGTGGGTTCCCAACAACAGCTAGAGGTGGTTGTATCGCACTTTTCATGTTCGGATACATGTACTTGGTACACTTTGATCAACATGGTAAACTAAACCACAACTATGAATGTCTACACGATATCGAAGTATCATATGGATGTTGTCTTGATGGAGATAAAGTGTTATGCGTAGATCACCAAGCAGTCAAGATTTACAATCTTGAAAATGCAGAACTCGTGAAACATATCGACTATGGTGACTGGGTCAAGAATTATAAACGATTTTATCAAATTGGAAATAATGCTTTTGTAGCGACGGAAAAGTTTTTAAATGGTGGATATAGTTTTGAAAGAACGGAAGAGAATATTAATCAGCATAAGATTTATAGCACTACAACGCGACAGTTTGTTGATATTCGCATTCCAGGAAGGATCATACATATTGATGAAGATATTATTATTGCGTTAGAGGAGAATATGACGCGATTGTCGTTTTATCAGCTATTGAATCTCAAAAGAACTAGAAAAATATACAATGTATATCAATATGTGTATACCAATACGTACACTGATGTTGGAATAAACTGTACATGATACAAAAGTGTTGTAGTTAATTTACAGCTTTAGTACCAGTACAGTCAAATCGATCACCTCCAGGAAGCCATCGAAACAGTCCTCGGCAACGAGCTTGAAAGAGTGCCTTTCAAAAGATACGTGTCGAGCGCTTTAGCTCAGTGGATCAGAGCGATGGGCTCATAACCCATAGGTCCGTAGTTCGATTCTACGAAGCGCTAGTCAAGTTTTAGTGCGTTTGACACCTTGACGATCAACGAAAAACTTTAATTACTAAATTAGGAACACAGCCCAAACAATTCACTTTCATGCGCAACAAGAATCGTACAATGTAATCTTAAAGTTTGTGAAGTTTCGCTGCGATGTTGCTGTTGGTCATAGAATACCTCCAAATTGCCAAATTTCAACTAGCATGAAAGTTCGTGAAAACGGATGTTTGCGTATTATTTACAACAACAAAACTTGAACACGAACTTCTCATGAGCACAATACGTTCCAGAGTAGTTGGGTGTTTGGCAGGTATCGCAGCAGGCGACCACAACGGTGGGCCAGTACAAATGGCCTTACGCGTCTGCACTAGTTTAAATGAAAAACAAGGACTAGACACAAAACACATATTATCCAAATATTTAGAATGGTTCTTCAACAAACAAGATGGATACGATGATACAGGACCAGTCTCCGTACAAGTGTTTAATTCAATTCGAAAAACAGCAAAGCTCGTTCGTTTCGATCAAGAAACAATTTATACAACACTACGAGATGTCGATACTGCTACAATTACTCGTGAAGTAGATACGTTTATGGAAAATCAAACAGCAGGAGTGAACGGAGCGCATAGAGGTTGCGTACTGGCCATGTTCCAACCATTTTCCTTGCAAGAACTCTTAGACGCTGCGAAGAATGAAACACGACTAACACATTACCACGAGATCGCGCATCAAGCTACTCAAATATCAGCAATACTCTGTAGAATACTCATCGAAAATGGACCATACAATAACGGAAAGCATTGGTGGGAACTCTTACATGAACAAGTGAAAAAATTACATTTGGACCACACGTACCAAGTTCGTTTGAATGGAATTTTGCAATCAGATTCTGCGTTCCAAGAGATTGAAGAAACATACAAGCAAGCACCATTATCTGCGAATATTCGAAAAGATGGATTCTCACCAAATACACTACGGACAGCATTGTTCTTACTACGAAAACATACAAAAGAAGCCAAACACGAAACTGAAATAATCAAAAATTGTTTCCAAGAATCATTCGAGTTTGCAGGAAAAGCAAATTACAGTCCTGTACTAGTGGGTGCATTTTTAGGAGCAATGTACGGAGTTGATGCCATCAAACCATATATTACAAAATGTAAATGTACGGATCAAGTTATGGAACAAGGAGAAAAATTGGCTTCTCTTTGGGAAGAATAAAATTTACATGACTTGACAATTTTTCTTGTTTTGTTCCCATTGGGATATTTGTTTTCTATTCAAATCGAGAGTAGAATCGCATATCAGTTCACCTATTTTGACAAATGATTCTGTGACATTGGCGCCTCTCCTCACATCAGTTTCAAAGTAGTGTGGTATTTCATACCTGGCCATAAACGAATGTATTTGTTCTTTTGATATGATTGTTTCTGTTACGAGATCGTGCTTTGTACCTACTAAAACTACTGGAAACGAACTAATTTCTCGTTCTCGTAACTTCTCAATGTGTTGTATGATTTCAGATAAGTACACAAACGAGGCTTCATCTACGAGTGAAAAAAGTAACACGAACGAAGTTGCATGCATTTTCAAGTGAGCATTGTTGATTTCTTGTTGGGAACTAGACGTATCAGCTTTAATTTCGAACGGTATTATCGGAAAGTGTGTATCTCGAACGTGAATGTGCTTTATGTAGGAATCTTCACTACAGTGTTAGATGATTTTCGACAAACGTACATTGTTGGGTCATAATCCTCTACCCATACTCCTTGCCTGAAATATAACCATAGTGCTGTTTTTCCTACGCCCTTTGCACCTATTAATGTAGGTTTTATTTCTTGTGTTAACGTGCGTGGTTTGTTCTGAAGAATATACTGTTGCATTTTCACGTAAACGTGTTTGTAGTTCTTAGAAATAGGATGTGGTGGATATTTTCTGTTCCATATGAGTCTCCAATATTTATCGCGTGACGCTATAACATGAAATTGTTTGGATACTTGCTCCAATTTTGAAAATATATTTGCTCGACAGGGAATAAACGTGAAGATGTATTCTAGCAGGTCTGTTGGGAACTCTAAAGATGTCACCATGATTGTTTGATATCTGTGACAGGTTTACCGATCATTAAACACTAATGTACATTAGATCTTGATGGACTTTGAGCAAGCGAACTTGTTGAGCTGTTTTCTTGCAACAGAAATAGCTATGAGGAGTGTGTTACCAAAATTGGAATAGACTCCGTTCAAACGAGAGGAGCTCTGACGCATAAAGCTAAACAAAAACCAACCAACTCATCAACAACCACAAAGATGGACCTCGACATTATGACAGATATTATTGTGCAAGTCAATTATGACTCACAATTGCACAGTAGAGCTGCATTCATAGATTCAAAAGAAAGAGAAGGACTCAGATACGGAACGTTAACATACTCAGACGTGCTATACGGAAAACAAACACCATGTGGAAGATATTATGATTCCATAAACAAGGAAACGAAATTAGATTCTAATTCCGAAAAGATGAAACAATTCAAACAGTGCATTGCACACCACCACGATTTTTATGAGATACGGAACAAGTCACTAAAAAGAGTTAAAAATTCAGCAGAATCATTCAACACAAGAATTCTCTTCTCGCTAGCATCGTAGTATCAGTCAAATGATGCGCTCAGAATAAAGAGGACGGTGGCAGTACCCTACCCTCTACCCAACTTACCACTTTCTAACTACCCTTACCCTTGCGGCCTCGCTATAAGTAATCACAAAGTTGGGGTAAGTTCCGTTTTTGTTACCCCAAACTTGACAAATTGGTCACTGTATAGGCCTTGGTGTTGAGAAAAACAGCCAGGTTTATAACTCTACTAACATAACAAGTCATGTGTGTTTTATCCAATAACACGAGTTTGACACGCCATCAGCCACCCAGGAGCTGGAAGAGAAGTCATCATCTGGGTCAATTTCAAGGACATACCCTATTTTGCCTTTGTTAGTGTGGAAAGACCACACATTGACTAGTTTCATGACGGTAGTGATGATGAGACGAACGTTGTAGTTAATATTGGGTGGAGTAATTTAAATAGACAGTTTTCAATGAGACAGTTCCTTTAAAAACCAAAAAGTGTTTGAACTTGCTTTGCATTTCAAAAACTGCTGCAGCAAAAAACTTGGCCATGAAAAAGACTGCAATGAGGTTATTTCTGATAACACCAATTTTTTCAATGGCTTGGAACCTTTGTTGCCTAAAGTCTTCAATAAGCTTATCAAATAAGACTGTAATTTTGTTATTATCACAAGGTAGGGTTTCTAATAGGTTAGCGAGCCAGAAAGTAACACTATGGTTAAAGTTTGACATTGTTTGAAAAAAAGTGAGTGACAGGTCCAAACAGGCGCCAACTTGTTGGCTGGCTGAGTAATTGGCTGTTATGCTGGCGCTCAAACTTTTGCATGGCGCTAAGAATGTAATTTTTAATAAACTCATGGATGTTTTGAATTACTTATTTGATTTCTTTTTCTTCTATTTTGAGGCAGGTCTTATAACATTAGTGTTCTTCTTCAATTTTTCGAGAATAAGGAAATAGTGGTGACTGAATCCGATATTGAATAACTTTGATGATGTATTTCAAAAACAATCCTCTTATTCCAATAGTTGCAATAGTTGGACTGTGGTGTGAGAAACCAGTTTCTATATCTTTCTATGCGTAATTTTCATAAAAGAAGACAATGTTTCTGAAACCAAAACCAGAAAGTTTATTTAACACACTAAACTAAAGCACCTCTAACATGTCGCGAATACCAAGGCATATTAACAGTTGATAGAACATAGTGGCATCTACACCACAACAGTTACACTTGGAAATAAGGTTTTTGAAGGTTTTGTTATAAAAAAAGTCCCATCTTACACGTATAATTGTATTGGAGATAGGCTGACTATAGCTGGTATTCCAGAAATTGAATGAGTGATGGCTATAATTCTTTGAATCAACAACTACATTTGACTTTATACGATCAATATCATTGAATTTGTTTTTAATATCTATCTGCAGTATATTATGGACAACCTTACGAAGATTTGGCACTAATGAGTTGTTATGAACCAAAAATGCCTTGTTTGATAGATTAGAGATGATATCACTGTTTATGTCACTAATTGTTCCATGTTTAGCAGCCCATTTGGCCAGTGTGTCAATTATAACGTTGTGAAAGTCAGTAAAGTGACCTCTAATCCATTGTAATGTGATCTGAAGATGCTTTTTCCTAGCAAGCCACCAGAAATACTGAACATACAACAATTTGTATCTAACGCCTTCATTCATATGCAATGCTGTGCGGTTGTCAACAAACACCTTTACAGATGCACCATTACACACACTATATAGAATGTTAATAATTGCAACAATTTCTGCTGTAATAGAGCTTTTACAAGGTGGGATTTGAAACATATTAAATCTTAGTAATCGGTTGTTGCTATTTCTATAAGACACAGCTCCTCCAGCTAGCTTGTTAGATGCATGAAAAGAAGCATCCACGTAAATAGTTAGAACTGGGTCAGTATACATATGAGGAGTATATACTTTTTCACTCCATTGTGGAGCATAAGGAATAGATTTAATATTTAATCTTGCTTCTTTCCACGCAATAGAAAGATTAAACTTTTTAAGTGCAGCAATAAACGTAGCATAAGGATTTTTAGCCTTACTAGTTGGTTTAACACGCTGGTTAGCAGCATATTTCAGTTCATGCCAAGTAGATTTTTGTGCGAGTCCAAAGTTGCAGTTAAGGGTGTGCATGATAGTACTGATGCAAGCAATAGCCACTGTTTCTTCAGCTGTAACTAACCCTCCACCGCCAGCTTGTCTATCTAGCTGTAAGACAGCTTTGGATGTGTCTAACTTGACCCTAATACCACATCGCACCTTATTGCAGACACTTTTATTGATTTTATCTAGGCCACTGTTGGTAACCCTTCTTAGTTGTGCAAAATATCGAATGGCTCCATGTGCCGTGGCAGAAATTATATTAATTGCGCTACTTGCATGAACCTGTCTACCTTGAAGTTTATTTAGCCCTTCTTGTACTTGTTTGTGAATGATGTCACAATTGGTTGTTGCGGCAAGATTATAAGTTAGGTGATATCTTAAGTATTGAAACCCAGTCTTTTCATTATGCCAGTGAAAGTTTTTAAACACTGAGGTGTCTGTAGTGAGTTTACCATTCTCATACTGATAGTTAATACAGATAGACTTCTTTGCATTCATAGTAAGACCAAGTGCAGTAGCAACTACACCTGGAGCAGTGCCATCACTTCAAACAATTTGTTTAATCGTACTGAACCGTAAGCATCCTTGAAATCAATGAGAGTGATATACAGTGGCTTTTTCTTGCATTTAGAATCTGCCATAATGTTGGACAGCGATACTGCGAGGTCTGAGCATCTAGATTTTTTCAAAAAACCCCGTTGAAATTCCAAGAGCACTGTGTTTTCTCCTAGTACATTAATAAGCCTGCGATTGATAATAGACATCAGTATATGATAGATTACTAAGTACCGCAATTGGTCTATAGTTTTCAATTTCCAATAGTTCGTCTTCATTGCTTGTCTTTGGAATAAGAGCAATGTATGCTTCTTTTATTGTACTGGGCGGCTCTTCTTCACTGTTAAGAACTCTAGTAGTAAGGAGTGCTATTGCTTGAAGTACTGTGTTTGGTAGTGCATGAATAAGGTCAGTCATAACAGCGTCCACACCTGGGGTGTCAGCAGTGGCCTTTGCTGCAGAGAGAACCTCATTAACATCTACAGGTTTGAGGAATTCCATCATGCTCACCTGAGTCCATTCCTTAGCCAATTCTTTAACACATTCTTGAGCATCAGCAGGGATATTGAGTGAGTCTTTTGGTGCACTGTAGCGGGTGGTAAAGCGTTCAACAATATGTTGCACAACCTCATGCGGAATAGCTGTAGTAGTACCGTTGACATTGAGTTTGGAGATAATGGCGGCTACACCACCAACTTTTGAGATTTTCCACGCAGCCTTTGCTGATCTTCGAAGTTTCATGTCCAACGTAGTAGCGTTTTCAATCTTCATTTGTTGAATCTCTTTGGTGAGCTTTTGCTGCAGTTCCTGCCATGCCAGTCGAGCGGAAAATACTATTTGACCCACATTGTTGTCTGAAAACCGAATACCATTTAGTTCACATTCACGTTTGATTTCCGTTTTGAAGCAACCGAAATATACAGTATTACAGTTCTTCTTGATAGAAACTTTGGCATGTCGAAGGTTGTCCATTCTATCCAAAAGCTTTTTAGAGTAGTCACTTTCCCAACCATGATTCCTGCGGCAACCACCTGAGCTATTGGTTTTTACTAGATTCTCCCTAACTGCTGACACTAACCATTCCTGCAGAAGCTTCAGTGAGAGTTCCTGCTCCGAAGCAAGTAGTTTAGACTCAACAAGTTTGCCAATGGGGTTCATATCATGGTCTGTGTACCGATAATAATCAACAGTGTCACCTATAAACTTGTGGTCATGCGAGTAACCAACAAAAACAGGCTCATGGTCAGACACAATAGGTATACCTCTTCGAATGATACCTGTGGACACATTTTTGACTCCAAATGTAGTATAGCAGACATTGTCAAGAGCACCACCTTTAGAGTGGGTAGGTAGTGTTCCGTCTAATCCAATTGAGAGGCCGTACTTGGCGCACATTTCTTTAATTCTGTTGGCTCTATTCTTGTCACACATGAGGTTAACGTTAAAATCACCAGCCAAAACGATATCATACTTTAGAGCTGAGGCAGTCGTGAGCCATATCAATAAATCTTCTTCAACCTCCATGGAGATACTTTCACTTTCACTGCACGTTGGCACTGAGGGAAGGTACACCGAGATAATCATAGTGGTACGGTAGTGCGTTTTGATAACTACCATTGCAGCTCTGCCAGGGATCTTTGACGTGTCGAACTTTAGTACATGTGACCTATATCGAGGGTGGAGGATAATGGCTGCTCCATGCATTCTTTCTTTTTCATGGCAAGAGGCAACTATTTGGAATTTACCCAGCCATCTGCGTACAGATTTTACGTCTATCGGTAGCAATTGTGTTTCTTGGACACATAAGGCGTCTAATTTGTGTGTATACATAAAGTCGGTAATTTGAGTACTTGTATCAGCATGGGACCATTTACCGTTGGTATTCCATGCTGCGACCGAGATATTAGGATTAGACATACAAATTGTTGAAGAAAACATGACTCTCCAAATGGCCTCTTCTGCAACGGATGTCATTCAGGCGGGGTGTGACAAAATTGTATAGATACTCGTCGGCCTGTTTGATTTGTAGTTGGTCTATTGCCGATTCTTTAATCTGGATAATGGCAGTCACCAGTTTCGTGAGTATTTCCAGGTTGTGAATGTCGTCGTCTATAGATGGCTGTTCATCCCCTTTTTTCTCAGCGTGTACTTTTGATGTAGGTGGTTTATGCACTGGAGCTGAGGTTGAGTACTCGGTGAGCATTAGGGCTTGGGAGAAAGTTGTATTTGCTCGTAACATAGTTATGTATGTGTTTAATCGTAATCGGTGACAGCGTGTTAAGTTTCATTTTTTTGTTGACGAACAAAGATTTCGAGTAGAACGACGGTTTGAAACGTGGTTTTTTTCCCGGTCATTAACGTCTGGGTATTTCATAATTATGTTCATTCGTGTATCCGATATCCTCTTAAATGGTTTCCCTTGTTTGATTCTAGTCTTCTTACCGACAACTGTCCAAGTATCGAGACCGTGTAGGTCCGTAACGGTCATAAGGTTGAGATTTGTAAATTGTTAACAGTTTTCTTATGAAGTGAACATGCCCACACAGTGCCAGTTCTCAATATAAAAACGTTGTTGACAACGTCGAACTACTCACAAAAAAAACATACATGAAGCGCACGCACAAACACGTCTGTAACGAAGAATCAGCTTTACATTTGTCGCACGACTAACCGTCCTCAGATGAAGCTACAAATAGGTTTTATGAGAGGATGCAATTTGCGTATCGACGCAATCGTCAATAAAATACAAGTTAATTTGGGGTAACAATTGCGTTTTTACCCTTTTTATTTTTCTAACTAGTAATAAAACTAGGGTAGCGTTTACCCTAGTTTTCCAAAAAAATTATTGGGTAAAGGGTAGAGTAGGGTATGGCGACCGTCCTCGAATAAAACAAATTCAATTTTAAGCTGCAAGCAACCTGAACTTAACTTTGCATTCACATCGAGCGCATGGTACATGGGTTTTCGGCTTTACGAAACGCTTAGTTGACGTTTCTGCCTTGGCATAGATCCCATGTATGGACATTTTTTACACAAGATCATGTAATCGTTGGATTGCGTCATTAACGATTAAAATGTAGAAATTCCATGTTAAGGAACGACTTTGACAAGCTATTTTTATTTTCATTTCGTCCAAACTTGTACAAAAAACGTCATCCGTCATTCACGGATTCTCACATAAATTCAAACTAGTCAATTCGTATTTCTCACTCAAACAAAAAAACAAAGAGATAACACAAGTACACAGTACAATGAACGCAAAGATTTTCTTATTCGTTATCGTTGCCATTTTGGCTATTACATACGCTGGTGCACAAACCACCACTGCAACTCCAGCACCAACAACTGCTGACCCAACAACAACTTCATCACCAACAACTAGTACTCCAGGAACAACATCAGCACCAGGAACAACATCAACTCCA
>JAESGV010000730.1_pt1 | contig 14271 bp, 17 predicted proteins | sample 9269781 | NCBI WGS metagenome assembly JAESGV01 (sample SAMN15741586, study PRJNA653496) | algae metagenome | isolation source: Tildeniella torsiva UHER 1998/13D and co-occurring heterotrophs from... | place: Slovakia: Slovak Paradise National Park, Hrabusice, Kosice Region | collected 2000-01-01 | reverse complement strand
AATGTTTAACTGTTGCCATTACGCCTTGACTTTGTACACCTTCAATGTATGGTACTACTAGTTTTGATGCCAATAATGGATCTTCTCCAAAACTATTTTGTTACCACGAGAACAGGATGCTTACGATTCAAAGTTTCTGCCACCATGGGCTACGCGAGCAATATTTACCATAGGTCCCAACATGATATTTGTTCCTTTTGTTAATTGTTCTTTTCCTAATGCCTCTCCGTATTGTCGCATAAGATCTAAATCCCAGGAGGCAACAACTGTGAGAGTAGAAGGCCAACAAGTCACTTTAGTTACTCCATCTGCTGGTCCTTGTGGTCCATCAAGCAAGTACAACCCTAATGATTTAGTTTTGTTATTGCTTTTTTGTACCTGGTACTTTTAACCTTGGTATGGCCTTTATGGTGCCTGCGTATGGACCCCAACCGTATCCATGGACTAAAAGTTAAAACAATGTGAATTTGTACCCATTGAGATCTTTTCATCAAGCGTCATCTGTTTTAGAATTTCTCTTGCTCGTTCTTGTGGTGTTTGAGCTAGTACCGCACATACTGCTGCGCAGAACAAGATCAATCGAAGCATTGTTTGGAAAGGTGACAAGGTTGTAACAAACTTGACTTTATTTCTTCTTACCCTTCTTTTCTTCGAATGGTTTGATGTTCTTGTTCGCTATTCTCTTGACCTGAGCTGGCAAAACTTTTACTCTGTCTTTAATAGTATTAATTCCACCTTTGACGTACTCGTAACATCTCTTACCATTGTTATCGGTGATTGTGAGATCGACACCTTCGTTTCCGATTAATGTAGCAACAAGCTTCTCATTGTTCGCCTCTGCTGCAATATGAATTGGTGTTTTTCCATCTTTGTCTTGTGCGTTGATCATCTCTGGTACATACGAGAACAACAAATCCATGATGTCAAAATGTTGGTGAGTGTAGTTGATATCATGGTACTTTTTCAAGATGTAATGTAGTGCTGTTGCTTTGCCAGAGTTGCTTTGTGCAAAGTCTACAGTTGTATCAACTTCATGGATTAATAGCGTCTCCAAAACATCTACAAACGCACCTTTCACAGCAAGGTGGAATGCTGTATTTCCATTACTGTCTACGGCGTTTTTATCTACTGGATGAGCAGTTTCTGTTGAAAGTAGGGCTTCTATGGCAGCAGCATCCATATTTTCGACTGCTTGGTGGAGTACTGTCTTTCCATTGTGAGTGGCGTTAAAGTTGGCACCAAACGTGAGAAATGGGATCACTACACTTGTATTTATCTTTCTTTCGAATAGTACTTGCAAGCAAGATACTCCATTGTTATCCAATTGATCTGGATTAACGCCATTTGATAACAAAAACGCAATTACATTTCCATTGAGGCGTCGTTCGCATGCATGATGGAGTCTATTTCTTCCATTTTTATCTACGTGTGCAAGATCGAGTACTTGAAAATCTTCTGGGAATTCACCAGGATCTCCTGTTTTTCTTCTTTTGCATTCTATTTCGTACAGTACTTGTTCACCGCGATCGGCATCTATAAATGCTCTTCTATTTTTTCTATCGGCTATGGCTCTTGATTGAGGGAATACATAACGAACGGCATCGCTCAATGGAAATTTTTCACAATAGTGTTTGGATTCCCAAGTGAATTGTGGTTGTGACCTTGTTAAATGGTCAAAGTATTTTTGATCGATTAAATATTTGACTAAATCCTCGTTATAGTTGTTTGCTGCGACTTGTAGGTATGTCAAGCCAAATGAATCGAGTCTCAAATGGTTGATATGTCCATTACTCGCTTCTTCCAATGATTTCCACGTGTTTACAGCGTTATAGACTGCACAACAGGAGAAGATATCATCTCCACGCTTGTTCTGGTAGTAAAACACGTTGTTTTTGATCGAAGTTGGTGGAGCAAGTTTTAGTAACAATTGTTGTAATATCCTTTGTTGAACTGGTGATTGTTGTTTCATAGGTGTGATGTCATAGAAATTACTTCTATCCGATATTGCAGCATGTAGAGCATTGAAACCATTATCATCTTGCTGAACGATTAGTTTCTCTATCCCTTTGGATTGCAAGACAATCTTGACTAATCTCTCTGCAGATTGCAGAATCAATGATGGTAAGATGTTCTCATTACGGTGAGTTAACTTCAAAGTGGCTCCTTGTTCGACTAGGTATTGGAACAGAGTGTCATTGTTATTATCGATAGCAGCAGATAATGCTGTTTTCGACTTGGTGGATAGATTGACGTTGGCACCTGCGTTGATTAACTCTTTCACTTGATTGATGTTTTGAATATGTATTTCTTGCATTAGTATCGGAATTCCTTCGTAATGAGATGCCGAGTAGAACCCGTTCACGTCAAAGTAACCTTGCGTTAGATCTATGATCTTTTTCATAGGTACATCTGATGGATTTCCTGTCACTAATTTACAAGTGTTGCTTACTTGTTCAACTCTAAGATTACCAGCTCGTGTGTATGAATAGTATAAAATGAGTTCCAACTTGGGGAATAAATTGACATCTTTGGAGAAGTCTGGATCTTGGTTCATAGTGTATATGTTTGATATGTCGAGAACTCGTAGTTCTTGTAAAGCTCCTTGCTTCGCGTTCTCTACTATTTCTTCCCATAACTGTGGTTGATTGTAGGCAAATGGTGCTCCTGAAACGCGTAATACTTGTAATTTTGGTAGTAGTTGTAGAGCAGTTTTCAAAGTATCTGCAGGAGGTGTTGTTGAGCAAACGGACAACTCACGAAGATTGGGTCCGCACTGTGAGATGAGTTGTGGTAGTTGTGTGCAAATGTAATCGCAACCAGAAATGTTCAACTTTTCTAAATTTCGCAAGTTGTAGGCCATCTTTGGTAGGAAAACGGTGCTGTCCTCAACATTAGTAGAGTCCGTGTTCATAGCAGTACGATTGTACAAAAAATAATTGTTGGTCTTGTTGTTCTTCAGTCCAAACAAGAGACAACCTGCAAAATTGGCCTCTTTTAAACGTGACGAGTTTTTGGTAAGGAGGGCAATAGAGGATGAGTTTATGTCGAAACAGCCACCAAGATTTACGACTCTTGGTTGAATTGATTCTGGTAGAGTATCTGGGTCGTCTTCTGATGCGAAAAACTTGATAAAGTTTTGCACAAATGAATCATCCACGTTTTTGATACCAGTGAAATCAATACTGCCAAGCAGTGGCATGAGTACGCCGCTTCGAATAACTTGATTCCATGCCTTGCACACGAGAGTACAAACCCCTAAAGTATATTGGAGAGGCATGAACGATAGTACTGTTGCTAAAGCATCATCTGGTAGTCCGTTCAGCGATTCTTCGAATTTTGGCACCTTGCGAGGTTGTTCTTCAGTGTCTTCCACCTTGCGTTTGGACATGTTGTGGGAGAAAAGTTTTACAAAACAAAAACTGGTACATGTTAAACATAATTTACTTGCTCTTTCTCTTTTTCTTCTTTGGTTCACCATCTTCAACTTCATCTTCTTGCATTTTTTCTTCAATTTCTTTCTTTCGTTTGTTTGTCTTTTTCGAAGATGCAGATTCTTTCTTTGGTGGTGTGGTACTCTTCTTGGTTGTCTTTTTAGCTGCTGGTGACCTCTTCTTTGGTTTTTCAGTTTCTTCGGCAGGCGCGTCTTCTGGATTTGCAAGTTGATTAACTTTGACGCTAAATGCACGAATGCTGCTTCTCTTAAAGTTCTTGACCAAGTTGAAACCGATATCTTTGCTCACTTTGATCAAACAGAGTTCGAATTGTTCAATATTGAAAATCAAATCTGGAATCAATTTGAGTTCTCTTCCAATTTTCGCTTTTGTTCCCTTCTTATCTTTCTTGGTTTCGTCTTCCATTTCGTCCTCTTCCTTGTTAATGTGATTGATAAGTTTGTATGTGTTTTCTGTGAGTCTGGTTCCAACACTCTCACATAACGTCTTGAACGCACTTGGAACGGATGTGGCCTTCTTTGAAGTTGTCATGGCGATAGTTTTCGAGACAGTATTGAGCAGTGCGTATAGCCTGATCAAAGCAGTAACTAAACGCTCCAAGTTTGGGCTTTTGACATTTGCATTAGTTAGCACGAAGAAAACATCAACAAGTGCCTCGAGATGGTCGATGATACTTTTCTCTAGGTTAACCTTGATTTCTCCCAACTCTTCTTCATCATTTAATCTACAGAGTTAGTTAACTAATTGCATGTACCCTGATTTTAGTGATTCTGCTCTTAACCGAACAAATCGTTCCCATTCATTCTCCAAAAACGCGATAATATTGTCTAAGCATTTGAGAGCAGCTTCACAACTTGGAGGTCCGTGATGCAATACAATTTCATAAGTGAATCCTTTGTGTTTGACTTCTTCAATAGTTCCACATTCATGACTATACAATTAGAAAAACAAAACTATTGACATACGTGATATCTCCAGTCATCTCTTTGATCATATCAATGTCTCCAAGACGAGCATTGAGTGCACAGAAGAGACCTACTAACTCTCTTACAAGTTCGTTGTGCTTGTATCCTATTCTACATTTGTCTTGTACCCATCCTCTTACTGAAGCACGAATGACTTCTGTACTACACATATGCGTGAGTTTTGTCATAATGGACACAAAAACTACAGCTTCGTCGTACATGTGCTTATCAATCATAGAGTCTACCGAGTTCTTATATAATCCCATCATTTCGTCAATACGCTGTGTTGGAGTGAGACCTCTTTCTGTAATTTGACTTAATGTTTCTTCTTCTTCATCATTCTACACGTTTAAGTGATTAACGTTATAACTTACTGCTACTAGTCTGATTGTCGCTGCTTCATACAGTAGCTTTGTGAACTTGTTGACACTTGCGACGTTGATATTCATCAAACGAATACACTCGTTCAAGCGTTCGCATGCAAGAAGACTAGTTCTCTTCTTTTTAGCAGGAGTCTTTTTCTTTTTACCATCATCGTCTGGTTCTTCTTCGATGTGTTCTGATTCATCAGATTTGATCGAGAATAGAATAAATTCGTTAAGTCCTTGTGCTAGTGTCTTGAGAGACTCTTTTGTTTGTGGTAATGCTAGTTGTCGCTACCAGTTAACATACTATTATTACACTTACTTGACACAGTTCAAATACAAATGGACCAATTAAAGATCGAAGTTCTGAAGCATCTTCGTCTGCTATCTTCTTAAGAGCATGGGCAACAAATTCTACGCTACACATTGGTGTATGTTTCCATGGATCAAAGCGTACTTTGCCCTTCTTTGCTCCACCTGCTAAACTACCTTTGATTGCTCTCTTCTTGAGTTTGTCAAACTATTCGTTAGTAAAAAAGTAAAATTATATACGGTAGGATATACTCCCTTGATCATGTCCTCTGCTTGGGAAGATACTTCGCTTTCTGTACACAGCATAGCATACTCCATCAGTCCCATCAAAATTCCCAACAGCTGTCCTGCATACGCTTGCTTTTCTTGCCCTTCTGTTGTGGCTGCATCGTAATCGTCTTTCTTTTTCAAATCGTATTCAGGAGCTCCTAATCTGATGCTGAAAAACTGACTACAGAGTTCAAATAACAGATCGCATAGCTTTTTGTATGATGGGAGGTTACACCGGTACTGTGATGAACCTGCAGAGTGAATTGACTCTGCTGTTACTGCCATTTGTACACAGTAGAATAACAAGTATCCAAGTGGTTCTACTAGCTTACTTTGGTCTCTATCGTAGCATTTCTTGAATTCTAGCATTTTTTGTTCCTCTCCGTCGATAACAAACTCGGTTAACTAGTTGTTAGTAATAGTAAAGAGTCTTACGTGATCAAACATCAACTCCAAGATACTTTCTGCTAGGTGTGGTTTTGCTAGAATCACTTGATGTAATCCTTGATACAAGCATTTTCTTACTTCTGCTTGTTGTGTAAAACAACGTCTCAAGAATGCTACGATCTTTAGTGGACAACCAAACACTTACACAAAATTTCGTATTCAAACGAGTCAATACCAACACCTGATACACTTGAGGAGGAGCTTGGAGCACCTCTGCTTCTTGCGGAAGACTTGGATTTCAGAATTTGGATAAAGCCGTTAACAGCAATCAATCTTGAATCGAGTTCTCTACTATACATAGCTTTGCGTAGTACAATTACCAAGTAGTCACGGAATTTTCCTGATCTATCACGCTCCAATAGTGGATACATTCCCTCAAGTAAACGTGTACTCATTTCACTAACTGTTAGTTGGGATCGAAAGAGCTTACTTTTTCTGAAAGGTCAAGTATTCTGCCAACTCTTTAAACTTCTCGATATGTTCAACAACCAAATCAGAACGACTTTCAATGATTTCACTGAGGAATTGTGCATAACGTTCTACGGGTCCATGTTGTGTAATGATATGGTTAATTGTTTGATCCAAAATGTCGTTGCGTGTAGATTCGTTCTGAATGAAAACGTTCTCCAAAATTTCTATTCCCAATTCTTGACAACTTTTCTCTTCAGTACGAATAAACTCATCAGGTGATTGTTTGATTGCTTTTTGATCCAAAAGAGTTGTTCCTAGTAAAACGGCACCCTTGTGAATGTGATCTCTTCCACCTCCCTTCTTGATAGCTTTTAGAACAATTTCACTTGGTCTGAAGCGTTTCTCGAACGATATTGCGTGCATTGTTACTTCTTCTTGTAGGAAAAGTGGTACAATCAACGAATCTTTGTACGCCTTTTCGATGATAGTTTTCAAGTGCCTGTTAACAGAGACAGTGAGTGATGGAATTGGTGAAATGAGTAGCATAAGCGTGACCTTGAGAGGAGATAGTCTGTACGTGGACTTTTTCAAACATTTGAAAAGATCTTTTGCTAATTCCTAAATCGTTAGATATGAACTTGAACCGAACCTGGTCTTGAATGACAACATCTTGAATATGTAGAGTAATGTCAATTTCTGCTTGTCTTAACCTATCGGTAGAACTATAGAGTTAAAAAGTTACCCAAGAATACTTACGAAGAGAGTTCATCTTCTAGATGGTTCAAATATTCAACAACTTTGGTAAGAATCATGTCACGATGGCCTTTCGCTGACAGTTGCAGCAAGTTGTGCAAAAATGTTCCCGTATCAGACTGGTTTAGTACTGTGTTCTTTCTACAATCGTCAGTACGACAAAAAAGTTCTTACTTGAAGATTTTGTTGACGATCACTTCTAATTCTTTTTCTTCAAGTACCATATCGTTAAATAAGCTAATATAAACTGGAATTAATTGTTTGCTCCATTCTATGTCGCACATTCGAGTTATTGCGTACGTTTTGAATGTCGCACCAGTAAATGATTGCTTTTTTTCGCCAACATATACTTGAAGGCCGTCAGTTCCAGTTAAAAACGCCATTATTCTTGGAAACGTTTCGAGTACATCTCCCCTTTCTGGTTGTGAGTTGTCGAGTAGTTCGATGACGTGCAGAGCCACCTCGGCTATGTTCGATGGTTTTAATTTCTCAATCTAGTTAAAATGTTAATACGTTTGTTTTTAAAAAAAACCTCTCTTATTAATAAGTCGACATATTGTTTTGAATGTTGTTGAATCTCTTTGTTGACTGTTCCGAGCATATATTTTACAATTCGTTCTCTATGATGGTACTTCTCTGGATCCAGTTTTTGAAATACGGCAATAAGTGTTTCAATAGTTCCGTTTTTCTCTTGGATTGCCCTTAAGATTGTATTCGCTGACGCAGAATGAAATGCTTGAAGGTCATCCTCACTCATTTGACTGCTAATGACTACGGTTTTTTGACTTATTGGTTCTTCTTCTGACATGTTGTGTTCGACAAAATTTTTGAACGATTTGTTTGTTGTAACTAATTGTAATTGTCTTGCACAAACAAATTTTGCGTTTTTTTTCGTTGAAGCATTTACGAAAGCAAAAACCAGAAATGGCAACAAACTCAGCCAATAACGAAGCATTCGAATTAAATTTCAAAACTCATGCAAGCGGCGAACACTAGGCGTAACACTCATCGTCACCTACTACTAAGCCAGTAAAATACAAGGAGGTCGCACGCATGCCTCTTCGACCACAGTCTCCAGAGATATTGTCATATGAAGAACTGGAATTACTTGTTTGTGCTAGTGAACCACCCATGTCGGTGACACCAATGAGTTCAAGTAAAGTACGTAACAAGCGTGTAGTCCGTGACGAAAGCGAGGACGAGAGTCCACCATATACAAGAACGCCATCTAAAAAGCCAATAGAATTGGTAGACTCTTCTGAAGGTATGGAATATAACTTTTTAAATTGACAACGTAGACGATGTAGACCTCGCAGAGATTTTTGAGTTCAACAGCGACAACGACGTTTCGATGGACAAGGAGAACAAACATGCAAAAACAACACTCTCACTAGAACGCATCAACACTACACCAAAAGTGAAGAGTCGACAAAGAGCAGGAGTTTCTTCGTTCACACCAGCACAAGATGCCATGATATGGGAAGAGAAGCAAAAACCATCTGCAAACGTTAATTGGAAGAGACTATACGAAGCGATGCCAAACAGATCTCACGACCAAATCTCAAGAAGATTCAAACTACTCTCTGAGAAAAACGAGGAGAAAGGAAAGAAAAAAACAACCAAATCACGAAACGACGACGCTGTACAAGAACGACCCAAAAAGAAAGCCAAAACTAGTACTATCAAAGCAGAAGTAGACAAGAAGGTCGTTGAGAACAAGAGCTCTAACAAAACAATCATTCGAAAGCCTCAAACAGTTGAAGTAGAGTTACATACAGACATCAAATACTTGGGACACCTCATGAAGTTAAGAGTGAACGATTTGATTGACAAGGGACAGTACAACAAGATGAAACAGATTTGCAACGATCATTTGTATTCCATCGAGCTCAAGATGTTATTTGGTGCCATTGGAAACGCGATTGCCAAGGATAAGCTAGTAGCCACTTGGAATACTGAGCTTGAACAAGTATTTGACAGAGTACTCGATCATCTTTCAAACAAATAAACAATGCTCTGACACAGCCGATGCAAAAACATTTCAACTGTAAATCTCAATACATTGTCAGATGTTTCGCTATCTAATACAATACTGGGCGAACAATAATCCTACTCGTAGAATAGTTGTAATTTTCTGAGCAATTTTTAGCACACCGTTGGTACATATTTGGGTTTGCTCTTCTGATCTTTTTTTCAAACAAAAACCTATCACACAAATTAATGCGTATCGCCAAGGTTATACTATTGCTAGCTCTACTAGCCCTTTTGATGTGCTCGGCTGATGCGAAGCTCAAACTAGGAGGATTGTTCAAGAAAACAGCAAAAATGGTAAGCAGTGCAGTGAAGAAAACACCCTTCGGTCAAAAAGTTACGAGTGTAATAGGAAAGTACAAAAAAATCACAGGGTATGCGAAGAATCCAAAAGGTGCAATCTCGGCATTACTTAAGAAAGGTATCAAGTTTGGCAAGAAACAGTTGAGAAAACAAGCTGGCAACCTGAGGTCAAGCATTAACATGTCGGCACAACAATTGGTAGGACAAGCATTACAAGCAGGTAATCAAAGACTTGCCCAATTTGGAGTCCCCATGCAACAACCTCAACAACCTCCACAAGAATTTGCTCCAGAAGGTCCACAGAATCCAGACGGTGGCCAATTCCCATCCGGTCCAGGAGATTTTGGAGGATTTGATCCAAACCAAGGTAATCCAGCTGGTCCAGACCAAGGATTTGATCCTAATCAACAAGGTCCAGACCAGTTTGGCCCTCAAGAAGATTATTACGAAGACTACGATGAAGATTACTCTGAATACTAATATAAATTGTACATAATGGTTGTAGCCCAAAACTTTGTAACCTGTCAATTTCACACAAACGAAATGTTCATCACCAGTCCTCTAATATCTTCAGAACCACCACCAGTTAGAGAAACTACACCAAACAGAAATCGCTATGAACAACCAAAGAGGGACCCTACACAAGTATTAGGACAACAGCATATACAACAATTGTGCGAGTTGTTAACCAGATCCTTGTCTCCTCATCCACAAATACAAAAACCAGCAGAAGAGACACTGCACGAAATTGAACGAAAAAACGGATTTCCTTCATTGCTACTCGTAAGAAATGGATTTTCACTGCTAAACATTGTAGAATATAATCAACACAAGACAGTTAGATTTTAACACCAGATATTTGGCATCTATTCTACTCAAAAATACCACTAACATGTTTTGGAGGAAGGGAGCCGCATAGTATGTTCACAAAATTAAAACTTTAACAGCTTGCAGTGAAGTGAGCGAGCAAGAAAAGACATTTATCAAAAATTCGATACTAGACGCTGTGAATGAAGATAATAAGCAAATACTAATGCATATTGCGTTGGCGATAAGTAAAATTGCGAGAACAGATTATCCTGCAACGTGGAAAGAACTCATGCATAAACTAACAGAAGTCATCAAGTCTGGGTCTGAACAACAACGGTCACGTGCGTTATTCATTCTAAAACACACTGTACTTGCACTTCAATCAAAAGGCTTAGAAAAGAATGCATTCCATCAAGTATGTACAACATCAACAACTAACTCGCTAGCTCGCCGTACAAATGATTCCATTTTTCTATCAAATTTGTGCGCACTATAGCCAACAAGCGTTAACAAAACTAGTCGATGCAAATTCTGAACTAAACGATGAACTCAAATCGAACGTTGCAAATGCGAAAAACTGTTGTCGAATCATGATGCGCTTCTTGTGTGGACTAAAAGACATGAAAAATTGTGAACTAGAAATTAACAATTTTGCTGGACTTATACTGCACATGTTAACAAAGTTGACACAGTTCCGTACGTTCTGTTTATTCAATATTAACACAATAGGGAACGAATGTATCAACAGAAAAATTCGATCGAAAACGGGAGAACTACTAGAAAACTTGATCGTAACGTTAATCAAAATACCAAAAGAGATTCAAGTCGTTCATCCACTATTATCACCACAATCACATTTAACACAATACCTACACTTTTCACTCACCGTTTTAACATTCCAACAATCACAACCACATCGTTTGGTTTGGTACTCTTTTCAATTCTTACAAGCAGTTGTCGAATCAAACAAGTTTTCTACTATTCGAAATGATGAAAAAGATATACAATCAAGTGATGATATTCGTAACTCTGTTTTCAATGAAGAAGTTTGTGCCACTTTGGTCAAATGTTTATTATCCAAATACTTGATCATGAGTGATGAAGATTTGGCCATGTGGGAAGAAGAACCTGAAAATTTTGTCAAAGATCAAGAATTAGATTCAAGTGAAACGATCAAATGTGCAGCAGAAATGTTATTCACTGCCTTGTTGGAGAATTTCCAATCAAGACTTGCTCCATTTATTGTACAATACACATCGGCTGTATTGAAAGAAACATTTGGATCGTTTGACAAGAACAAACTATTATTACGTGAGTCATGCTACAATGCGTTAGGGTGGGGTAGTTATTACTTGTATGATTTAATTCCATTTGACGAGTGGTACAAGTCCTTGTTATGCAAAGAGTTGGAAGTAAGAGATACTCGTTATCGAGTCATTAGAAGAAGAGTTTGTTGGTTACTTGGAAAATGGGTGGAAAAGATTGAATCAGAAGAAATTCACAAGTCGGTCTATGGCAACATTATCATTTTGTTGCAAGAGAATGACATTGTTTTACGATTGTCGGCATTGTTAACACTCAAACCACGTATGTTGAGATTCACACGATTTAACAGTCATAGTATTGGAAGATGACATTTACTTTTCGACTGCCGTTTTTGAACCCTATTTGGATCAAATTATGACCCATACAATCCAATCACTTACGAGTGTATCCGAAGAAGAAACAAAACTAACAATATTGTCACTATTATCAATGATTATTGAAAAGATGGGAAAATTAGTAAGAATAGTTAACAATCAACTTACCAACTAGATTGTACCATACACCGCAACGATTATGAAATATATAACTCCAATTTGGACAAAATCACTCGCTGATGAAGCATTCTTGATGAAGAATGCAATCATTAAAAACATGAGTAAACTAGTAGAAGTAAGTCAACCATTCATCAACACTAACAATAGAACTTGGGAACTCAATCTGAATCGATTTATGGATTTATCATTCCATTGATCTTGTATAGTACCAACATTGATAGTCCAGATGCTCTTTATCTATTTGAAGAAGGTCTCGAGTTATGGCAATACACATTACAAAATGCCACAAAGATTTCAAATGAATTGTTATCATTGTTTGGCAATATCGCTGTAATCATCGAAAGAGAAGATTTTGAGAACATTGTGACTGTACTAAAGATTACTGATAGTTACACGTTATTAGGAAAAGAACAATTCTTACAGGCACATGGAAAAACACTGAACTCTGTGTTTGTTGGAACTGTTGGTAAATTGAAAGACAAGGGAACACTATTATGTGTCAACGCATTAGAAACATTGTTGATACTATTCCCTGTGCAATCGGCACAGTTTTTCCAACAACCATTGACTCGTATTTTAACAGATATTGTCAAAGGTCATGGATCACCGCTAGTACTATCGAGTTACATTTGTTTGTTTGCTAGAATATTATTTGCGTCAAGAGAGGTCTTCTCTTCGTACGCACAAACAGTACAAAATGCTCTCGGAGGCAATGTATTAATATCATTTGTTGATATGTGGCTCAAGATGGCTGATCATGTCATCTCGGCTTTGAAGAGAAAAATTGGTGCATTGTCACTATTGACATTGTACCCTACAGACAATGCACTTTTACTAGAACGATTTGGTGCAGTTGTCAACTTGTGCGTTCAAGTTTTATACGAAGTAGACGAAGTAAACCACGAGCTACACAAACGTATAAGCGAGAAACCTGCTACAGGTCCTGAAAACGAATTTGAAGGTGGATGGAGCTTTGGAGATGCTGAAGAAGAACCTCTCGATGACGATGACGAAGAACCTATTACGGAGGAACACGAATATGGAAGAAAGCGAATGGTAAGTCTAAAAATTTACAGCTAACACTTTTATAGTTACTCAAGAACGACTCTGCTGTGCACGCCGATGTTTATAGCTTTATCATGAACAAATTCGCACAAATGTCGCAACTCATGGGCCCTACTCAATTCCAATCATTCTTGGCTTCTCACGTGCAGCAGCAAGTTCTAAAGCAATTGGAAAGTTATCGCAAATAAATTATCCTCTCGGTTGACTAACATCTACGAAAGCTCATAAAAGCTCATTTAAAAAACTGGGACATCTACAATAGGTGGAAACTATATCTGCGGTACATGGGCAGAAAGAAGATTCAGATAGAGAAAATAAAAGATGAACGTAGTAGACTCGTCACGTTTCAAAAGAGAAAGACTGGAATTATGAAGAAAGCTATGGAGCTTAGCATATTGTGTGACTGCGAAATAGCTATAGCTATTATTTCGTCTGACAAGTGTATAACATTTTCTACCAATGTTAGTTTTGATGATGTTGTTAAAAAATGCACGGATGGAACTGTTGTAGTGACAGAAGCAAAAACAAACAAGGACGTATGTGACTGTAATTTTAAAATAACAAATAGCTATTGGATTATGTTCACGAGAAAGAGCAAAAAGTTGTAACTAAGAGTGCTACAGCAAAAAACATGCAAAACGTTCTTCACATTCCAATAACAAACAACACACCAATACAGCCTGGAAAATACAAAAAACAATTCCAAACCTTTCCGCAGTACAACACCAACACGCCAGTAAATACAATCATGCCACTGCAACAGAGCTCACCCATGACATATCCACAACTTATGATACAACCCGCCCACGATTCACCTGGGCAAGTTGATGAGCCAATAACTTCATCGGAAGAAGAATTGGAAATGCAAAACGGTGATTTCGGTTTGATGAACAACATGGCGTACTATAATAATCTTACGCCTAGAACTGTAGCAGAGGTTGAAACTATGAACCAAACGTTTAGAATGGCTTCACAACAAGGAGCAACATTTGTCTTTGAGCAAGAATCGCCAAAACCAAATTCATCACAATCTTATGCTACGCCTGTATCGCCACAACTAATTCAGCCACAAGTATCACCCATGTACAACAATCAAAATTTCTTTAATGAAGTGCCAAAACGAGAAAGGTCCCCACCGCAACTCTTTCAGCCACAAATTCAATACGAAGGAGTCCATGCACCACAAAGTTTTGAAATTCTAGGAAAAAGAAAGTTTGAACAAGAATCGCCACAAAGACAATTCCCTATTAGAAATCAAACATTTTAT
>JAESGV010000729.1_pt1 | contig 14282 bp, 13 predicted proteins | sample 9269781 | NCBI WGS metagenome assembly JAESGV01 (sample SAMN15741586, study PRJNA653496) | algae metagenome | isolation source: Tildeniella torsiva UHER 1998/13D and co-occurring heterotrophs from... | place: Slovakia: Slovak Paradise National Park, Hrabusice, Kosice Region | collected 2000-01-01 | reverse complement strand
GTTGCAATTTTATGAAGCAATACTATGTAGACCGTTATTTAACGCGGGATTGTAAACAATGACATGTTTGATGGGTTTGGAACACAAACTGACAAAGACACGTCATTGCCAAGGATAGCGATAAATGCAACGAAAATATATTCCCATAGGCATTGTTCTACTTACATTTATCGTACTCTTTTTCGTCGCAGTATCCACGTTTACCACCTCTGTCGTTACCGACCCAATCAACACCGAAGTAGAAGTACTGTCGTGGGAACCTAGAGCGTTTTTATATCGTAAATTCTTGTCACATCAAGAATGTGAACAGTTAATCCAAGCTGGAAAAGATAAATTGCAACGCTCTCAAGTCGTTGGTGACGAAAAAGACGCCATTAGCAATGACAGAACTTCATACGGTGCCTGGATAGATCGAGTAGATTCCAAATTCGTCGACGAAAGAATCGCTGCTGTCACTCACCTACCTGTTGACCACGGTGAAGATTTATACTTGCTAAACTATCAAAAAACGCAGCAATACAAGCCACATTTCGACTGGTTTGGTGAAACTGAAGAATCCCAACAAGAAGCAAAACTTAATGGAGAGCGCATCGCAACCATGATCATCTACTTGTCGCAAGTTGAAACAGGTGGTGAAACATGGTTCCCACGAGCAAATCTCAAAGTCAAACCAGCAAAAGGTGACGCTTTGCTGTTCTACGACGTGCTACCAGACAACAAGGTTGACGCAATGAGTGAACATGCAGGAAGACCCGTCATAGATGGTACAAAATGGATCGCTACTCGATGGATTCGAGAAAGACAATATTATTTCCCAGAAGAAGCAACAACTTTAGAGCCTTGAGCGTCTAACACCCTGATATGTTATTATAAATTAGTTTTCTCGCACCTTGATTTCTCCTTCTGCCCATGATTTGATTAACATGTGAGCAATTGCACTATTGGGTGGTACACGAAGCTCTGCTTCAATGTTCAAGTCCCATTGTCCTGCACCTTGTATGGCTTTGGTAATTTGATCTTTTGTAAACCATTTTGCTTCTTCCAATTCGGCATCAGAGATCTTTATTGTATCATCACCTTTCAAAAAGGCGTGGCAGCCGATCATGATTTGACCACCCATAGAGGGCCATGGCTGACTCGAGTAATAGAAAACATCTTCAGTTTTGATATCTACTCCAGCTTCTTCATTTGATTCTCTTCTGACTGCTTCTTCTATGGTTTCACCACTGTCAATGAACCCTGCCAAGCAGCTATACATGCTTTTTGGCCACTTGGTTTGTCTACCAAGTAGAATCTTCTCTTCGGTAGGATGAATGATGCACATGATGACAACTGGGTCAGTACGTGGGTACTGTGTTCGTTTACACGTTTCATTTGTGCAAGTCCGCTTTGTCCCGCCACCTTGTGAAACTGTGGATGAGCCGCATTTACCACAAAAGCGATGATTCGTATTCCACTCGAGTAGTGACCTCGCCTGCGCTAAAATAGATGCTTCTTCACGTTCTAATTGCCCACCTTGGAAATTTAAATTAATATACTCTTGATCGGCTTCTATTTTTTGCATGTCTGGGTGGTCACTATCAAACGCGAAATAGTATTTAGAATTTCGTTCGCCCAAGAGTACAATGTTTCCCTGTACGTCAGAGCCATTTGGTAAAAGTTTTTCTATTGATTTTTTGTCTTTCCACAGTACCGAACGGTTTTGTTTGTTCACTTGTTTTGTTGCGAGTGGCTTGAATTGATAAAAAGGCACGTACAACGCATCTGCATTTTCGATATTGTTGACTTGTTGCTCCTCAGAGCGTAGTACGTGTAAACGATTTAGCGGATTTCCTGCAAATAAATTGGATTTGTTGCTGGCTAACATGCGTAGACGATTAAGCATACAAGTGTTTGCTGAACAAATGAAGAGTTTATCCGACAAGTATCCTAAACTAATGCTATCTGCTACCAACCCAACCTTAGCTACCTATGAAAGATAGCTACAGCATCTAGCATTGGTTCCGATCTCACTTTTTTATAAATGAGCTCGGAAGTACCCTTAAGCTACCAAAGCTCCTAGTTTTAAAGTAGAAGTCTGTCTCGACTTGAGAAATTTTCCTCCACGCAAGTGCCTGTGTCCTGTTATGCAGCTTTGATAATTAAACCTTTTGATTCAAATAGGCTAGACGATCCCACATCTACTGAATAAATAAAATGCTATTGCATTCCTAGCTTATAAAAGGAAGATTGTGGCTTTAGGTAAACAATCCGATTCCTGTCCCAAATCGATACCACACATCAACCTGCTCTGATGAAGAATACGCAGAGAGAAAATAAAGAAGTATCTTCAGACGATTTGATAAGAATAGGCTTGCAGTTAGAATTGGCAGCACATAAGCTAGGCAAAGAAAATAACAGAGAAACTAACTGGATCCCAAAAGTAGCCACTTCGTCAGAAACTACCCAAAACCAAATACCGCCGTTGACGTGGACAATAAAGAACTATGCCCCTAACCTAGAAATGAAGAAAACAAATAACGACAGCCAAGAGCGCGAATTAGTGTTTCAGAACTTTGGTCGTCGTTTAACGAAAAAGACTAGACCTGAGGATCAGTATATAATAGGTATGCATCCATCTACTCGAGTAATTGTTGTAGAATTTGGGTTTAAATAGCTGAGCTTTCACGCTTGTGCTTTGATTTCATAAAACTATTTTTAAACTTTGAAAACTTTAATAACCACGCAAAGTTATGTCAGAACACGATATTTTCGTAGCACAAGACATTTCGCACGATGATGAACACATACCACTAGTACCAAAACAACACACTGACGATCGTGCAAAGCGATGGTGGTTTCACGACTTGCCACAGCCGGTTTGGGTACGATCTAAAACACAAATGATTCTAGACTATGCGAAAGACTATGCTGCAATACTATTAGCAACTGTCTGGTATCTATTAGGCGTTTGTCTGCCATACCAAGAACAATACTTTCGATTAGACGATTCCGATTTAAACAAGCCAGTTGTCCCGAATCAAATAGTTCCAAATCATTTGGCTCCTGTCGTGTTTTTCGCGCTACCGTTATCATTTTTGATCGTATTCCATATTGCGTTTATTCGGCACAAAGTCGATTTTCATCATATGATATTAGCGTTCTTTATGGCAAATCTTATATCAGGTATTCCAACCACAACTTTGTGGGTTCTAGTTGGTGGTCTACGTCCTGATTTTCTGGAAGATGATTGTCTACCGGACATGAACAAAGTGAATCATTACAATCTACGGCATAACGCTTGGAATGACATTGTGTACTACAAGCCAACAGAAGTGTGCATGAAACCATTCAGAAAAACAATAGGTTTCAGTTTCTACACTACACCAGCGTTTCCTAGTGGTCATGCTAGTGGTGCTTTTGCGTCGTGGTTATTTGTAGGATTGTACATTTCGGCAAAAATAGGAGCATGGAAGTTATCAATGGGACATGTCTACAAATTTGCGATAATGACAGCTTCAATATGTTTAGCGATATGTATAGGCTGGACAAGAGTTCTTGATCATCAACACACTGCTATACAGATTGCTGTTGGAACGCTACTTGGGATACCAGGTGCATTGCTAGGCTACAGGCTCAAATACTGTGGGCTGTTCTCCATTGACGCACACATACCAAACTATTACTTGTGGAAAACAATAAAATGAGCTAGAATCTACTGGAAAGCAAGTTTACCAGCTGTCATTTGTCACAGCAAAAGATGCAAAACTTCGTCCTTGTTCTCGCAGTTGTATTGGTAGTATTCACCGTTGCTATTCAAGCAAACAGAGCAAATTATTCTCGTATCGAAGGTGCGTGTAAAAACGATACAGATTGCATGAACTCGGGAACGTGTGATAAAACTGGAGTTTGTCAATGCATAGAAGGATTCAAAAACGATGTTTCGCAAGGAATAATTAACTGCTCTCTTCTCGACTGCGCACACAAGTCCTCTATGACTGAGCGTGGTTGTATATGCTCAGCAGGATGGGAAGGTCCAAATTGCCTACGTTTGTTTACTGAATACCATTAACAATTAGAGTGTGGTGATAACGAAGCGTGCCCACAGTTCCAAAAATGCGATACCTCGTTAGAGATGAAAAACGGTAATGACATAGTAATGACATGCAAAACAACACAAATAGAATTTGTGGACCTCTTTGGTGGCTTTAATTACTTCCGATGTGCCAACGATACGTGCAACCTTCAAGTATTTGAATCGAATCAGAATATGAAAGAGACATTCTACTGTAGTTTCTCAAGCTGTGCATATGAGGCATTTGGTCATAACGTGCGCTATACCTGCGCTAACACCAAATGTAAGTGCTCTATGATATCTGCCAAATGCGAAAATCCTTTCCTCGTATTTGTCCTAGATGGTATGCACGGTAAAGCAGAACTAACCTGCGACGACACAAAAAAATGCTCTCTGAATCGTAAGAAGGTAATCTAATTATTGACTGTAATAGAAACAGAGTTCCCAGGTACTCTCCCATTATCATGCGAAGGCTCTTCCTGCTCTGATTTTTAGAAATAAAAGTTATGGTCAACAAGGTACCCAAATGTAAGCTATCTAGCGTACAGCTGCAATATCACCACGAGGTAATATGGTAGTGCAGGACCTTGCCATCTACTAGGTGAGTCAGTGCAGATCTGCTCTCAAACGATTGGTTCAGCGACAGTATCTGTATCTCTAAGACATGTCTTTTTTGTACAAGTAATGCTTTTTTTATTAGGAAAATTACAGAATGACCTCTTACATTCTAACCCTACTTACAATCAATGGTCAACTCCTGCACAGATATTTTTGCACAAAAGTTGATGTGGCTACTTTTATTCATCGGTCTTCTGCTTCTGGCAGCCTACTATCTCCTAGTTCTTCGCTATCCATCATTCGCACTAGACATCTCGCCAGTAAGAAAGGCGGTATTTGTCACAGGCGCAGCTTCAGGAATTGGCAAAACATTATGTCACAAATTGATAAAAGAAGGCGCATTTGTGTTTGCTTGCGACTTGAACGAAGAAGGACTCAAGAAAGAATATGAAAATGTACCAGAAGAGTCAATCAAATTAATCCAACTCGATGTTTCCAAATTAGAACAAATAGAAAAAGCAGCTAAAACCATTAAGGACACCTTAACAGAAGCGCACCATCATGGATTCGTTTCCACCGAAAAGTTATTCGGTGTAGTCAATTGTGCTGGTGTTCCCGCATTATCCAAATCTGCACTAGTAGAGAAGACAGACCAAGAGATGCAAACAATCTTTGAAGTGAATGTGTACGGTGTCGCAAGATGTACAAAAGCATTATACCCGCTAATGCCGCATGATGGTACCGGTTGTATAGTCAATATTGCTAGTGTTTGCGGTGAAGTTGCGCTTCCGTACTTTAGTTACTACAACGCGTCGAAATTTGCTGTAATCGGATATACCGATACACTTCGAAGGGAATTGTTCGATCGTATTAGAGTTACTTGCGTTGAGCCTGGGTTTACAGCTACACCTATGGTTGCTTTTGCCGAAGAGCTTACGAAAAAGCAAGTACAAAAATCAGATTTTATAGATGAAATGGAAGTTTTACGTGTCAAGATTTTCGATAGATGGATTGGCAGTTACTTACAAACACCAGTATCTGTAGCAGATGCGCTCTTTTCATGTCTATTTTCAAGCAATAGTCCTAGACACGTAATAGTGGATAATATTATGAAAAGAATTATGTGGACAAGTTCAAGATGGAACTGGTTACTCGATAATGTATTATACTTTTATGTGAGGTCAATAAAAAAGTAGGTTTGGACCTCGTTCAAATAAGGATTTCTTGTAAAACTCCAAACAATGCAGAGCAAACTTTCACAGACGCTCGCACGAGGAGCAAAATCACGCGTACCCATCAAATCGTGGACGAAATATGTACCAGATATCGAACCTGGTGCAGTTAAACAACTACAAAACCTTTCATCTCTTCCAATCGTACACGGTCACATTGCTGTAATGCCAGATGTACACTTGGGAATAGGTGCTACAATAGGAAGCGTAGTCCCAACTGTGAACGCGATTATTCCATCTGCAGTTGGTGTAGATATCGGATGCGGAATGTATGCAACTCGTACAAGCATGAACGCGAAAGATCTACCTGATAATTTGAACAAACTACGTACTGCGATAGAATCATTCGTACCACATGGTATGACAAAAGGCAGAGATCGAGGATCTTGGAGTAATATCCCAACGCGAAATGTTCAAGCATGGAAAAGAGAACTTGAAAAAGATTTTGAAAAACTGTGCGAGATGCAACCAACACTAGAAAAAACAAATAATGTAAATCAACTAGGAACGTTAGGTACAGGAAATCACTTTATTGAAATGTGTTTGGACGAACAAGAACAAGTTTGGTTAATGTTGCACAGTGGTTCACGCGGTGTTGGAAATCGAATAGGATCATTGTACATAGAGTTGGCAAAAAAAGATTTGATACGGAATCACTCAATGGCGGATCTTCCTGATAAAGAGTTGGCGTACTTGAGTGAAGGTACAAAACATTTTGACGAATACGTTTTTGGAGTAAATTGGGCACAACGTTACGCAGCGTTGAATCGAAAAATAATGATGATGCAAGTGATTGATGCGATAAAAAGTACAAAACAATTACCAACGTTTACGACTGATGAAACTGCTGTAAATTGTCATCATAATTATGTTCAAAAAGAAACACATTATGGAAAAGAAGTATTCTTGACAAGAAAAGGAGCTGTACGAGCCGGAAAAGGCGAACTTGGAATTATTCCTGGGTCAATGGGCGAAAGATCATTTATTGTTCGTGGATTGGGAAATCCAGAATCTTACGAAAGTTGTTCGCATGGAGCTGGAAGAATCATGTCACGCGCAGAAGCGAAAAGAAAATTTACAATTGAACATCATTTAGAAAGAACAAAAAATGTCGAATGTAGAAAAGATGCAGGTGTGATTGACGAGACACCAGGATGTTACAAGGATATTGAGGATGTTATGAAGTCTCAAAGTGACTTGGTTGAGATAGTTCATACTTTGAAACAGGTGTTGTGCGTGAAAGGATAGCCAATGCGAAAATTGTTTAGTCGAATATAGGAATGTTACAGATTTCTGACTCAAGAACAAGGTAATCACTCCAGATGCTCAAACACGAAAAGCCAAATGTACATCGAATTATTAAATTGTCTATTTGATTGGTAAAATCCTTGATGCTCTATTCATCAGTGATTCTATAATGCGTACCAAGCTTCAGTACACAAACTGTTTTTTTACTACAACATGGACAACCGAGTGCAATTTGAACAAACACGCAAACATGAACATAGACACTTTTATGAAGTACTGTAGATTTCCACATGACACAAAAATCAATGTATACCAATCAGGATCGCACGTTTACGGTACAGCAACGCCAGAGTCCGATTATGATTTCTTCGCAGTCGTAACAGATGAGTTCTTTGAACAAATACACCAAGAGTGCCAACTCGAAAACTCACCTTGGCCGTTTGCGAGCCAGTGGAATCCACCTACAAGTAAATCTGGGACAGAGTATGACGAAAACTACTACGACGGATATCGTTGTTTGTACGTGTTCGACGACAAAAACCAAGAAATCAACGTTAATTTATTCAATAAGAGTACATTCGAAGCAAAACTAGATGAGAATTGGCTACAGGCCTTGCAATGCATCTACCTACCGTCTCATAACATTTGGCGATACGATTTGAAAGACATCAACTCTGACAATGTAATCATACATAGCAAAAATATCGTACGATCTATCGTTAACGAGCAGTCCAAACATTTCCACCGTGTCAAACAAAAGTGGTACCAAAACAGAAAATTAGCAAAAAAGAATTTGGTCTATGCGATTCGTGGACTCATGTTTGGTATACAAATCGCAAAATACGATCGAATCGTTGATTACACACAAGCAAATGAGTTTTACTATTCGTTACTTGCGGACCAAGTTGAAGATGTCGTCGATATGGAAAACAAGTACAAACCACTGTACCAAGAGTTACGAGATGAGTTTAATCGACTTGTTGTCAAGGAAAGAATGATGATAGCAGATTCTGATCACGATGAAGGATCACCACTACTTCGTTACTTGAACAAATGCGATTTTGCAGTTGACAATTTACAACGATACTTGTCATTACAAATCTCGTACGATCAAAGGTACAAACACTTGGTACACGTTCGAGATACTATTAACTGTACAAACGCAGCACCAGTCGTCGTTGAATGCGGAAACGGAGTAGTTATTGATACAACCAACAGAACAATCGTCTCGTATCCATTTGGTAAAGTGCTAGAATGGAACGACAAACACGCACAAAAGGTAGAAATTAGAAACATAACAGTAATGAATCGTAGACCAAAGCATCTATCACCTATTGTCACAATGTACCACTACGAAGGAAGGTGGAGAGTTTCAAGTGAATACACACCTGATGGGTCAGATATTCTACGCGCTAGAAATGATCAAGTACAAGATACTATACTATCGAATGAGTTTTGGAGATTGTTTGGAAACTATCCACTACCGACAGATTCTAACAAATGTTATGTGTTTATTATGGACTTGTATGATTGGTACACAGTTACTGATGATGAAAAGAACGAAAACTCGTTACTAGATCGATATTACTGTACTAGTGGTGCAAACACTGTAAAATTGTTTACGGTCATGGATCGTATAAACCATGTCGAAATAGATCCACTACCGTATGCTAGTGAGCTTGGATGGGAACTTTATGGTAATAACATGCATGGATTCTCAAGACCATGGGTTTTGGAACACTACACGAGCTCTTTGGATCCACTACAAATTGGTTCTTTGTTTATGACTTGGAACGGTATTCGCGTGATGCAAACAAGCCCACAAAGAACAAATTTGTTACTGCTTCTGTCGTCTTATCCGCAAATACCTGATGATGCCGAAATGCATATGGTAGATATGGTACGATGTACGCTACCGTATCCAGAAAAGATGCAAGTGTTTGAAAAGTTTATAAAGAATTATGAGTTGTTAGTTCCTCTCTTTGAACGAGTGTGTTCAAAGTATGGAAAACTAATTTCTGTAATTGATCAACTGTACACGGATCTTTATGACGAAAAGGATAGTGAAATCATGAAGAATCTTGGAAAATTGGATATCAGTAGTTTGTTTGAGAATGTTGGACCTGTTAAGAAGTTATTGACAGCTACACTGATGAGTATTAAGAAAAAGATATTTAGTGTTCCGCATGGAATTGAAATTACAAACACAGGACAATTTTATGCGCATAGAGCATCAGAGAGGTGTTGTTATCCAACATTGTACAACTCGCTCAAGCTTAAGTGAAGTTAATAGTAAAGTAGTGCAAAGCGAAAGTTTAGCGCGTCGAAAAGCAGTAAATGTGAACTAGGGTTGGTTTTATTAGGGGTTGTACAGAACACGTTTATAGTGTTAGTGCAAGGGCAGCTACAACAAGAGTTGTGGCAACGATCTTTACGGCGTTGCTGCTCTTTGTGGTGGTTGGGACAGTGGTTACAGTTACGACTGGAGTGGCAGTGGTGGCTGGTGCAGTGATGCAAGCACATTTGTCGTCACTGGTCTTTCCTGGAACAGTCCAGTAGTGAACTTGACCAGCTGGGCAAGTCCAGCAGGTTCCTGGATCAGTTGGTACAACAGTTGGTGATGGAGTAGCGGTGGTGTTTGATGGAGCGGTAGTGGTGGTGTTCATTGGTGAAGAAGTTGTTCCTGGTGCTGATGTAGTTCCTGGAGTTGATGTTGTTCCTGGTGCTGATGTTGTTCCTGGAGTACTAGTTGTTGGTGATGAAGTTGTTGTTGGGTCAGCAGTTGTTGGTGCTGGAGTTGCAGTGGCGGTGGTGGTTTGTGCACCAGCGTATGTAATAGCCAAAATGGCGACGATAACGAATAAGAAAATCTTTGCGTTCATTGTACTGTGTACTTGTGTTCTCTTTGTTTTTTGTTTGAGTGAGAAATACGAATTGACCAGTTTGAATTTATGTGAGAATCCTTGTGTAACGGATGACGTTTTTTGTACAAGTTTGGGCGAAATAGAAATAAAAATAACCTGTCAAAGTCGTTCCTTAACATGGAATTTCTACATTTTAATCGTTAATGACGCAATCCAACGATTACATGATCTTGTGTAAAAAATGTCCATACATGGGATCTATGCCAAGGCTGGAACGACTGAAGATCGCGAACTTAAAGCTAAGTTGTGTAAAAAAACATCGAAACTTCAGAATTAATAAATATCTTGCGCTTCTTTTATTGTTTGTAGCGAGGCTTCCCTAATGGAATAGAATTCTAGATGCTCTGCAATACAATGTTTGAATTTTCGCAATAGTTTTGCGTTATCATCAATACTCTGTTTGTCTCGAAGAAATGGTTTCAATGATTCGTAATACTTTCCACAAGGCGTATTTGACCCATACAGTACATCTGAGTAGCTTTGCTTTCCAAATCGTAACGATTCTCTTTCTTTTATGCTCACCGATGCAACATTATTGTACAAGCTTTTATGTTCATCATCTGTAGCATGTCGTTGGGAACTTCTACTTGGTCCGAAAGTCTCTGAGTCCATTTGTTGCTGGTTTGAAGTTGTAGTGTGTTTTTGCGTAGTTGGAGGGTCAATAGCGGAGACTATGCAAATAGGTAAAATATCCTCTATCGAATTCTCGAGGGCCCTCGCCAATTCTAGTAACACTTTCTCAGCTTTGAGGGCAGTTGTACGATTGACGGTGTTACCGCTTGACTTACAAAAAGAAAGGATATGTACTCCGAATGTGGCGTATTTATTCTGGTATGTTTGGACAATCCAACAATCCATGAGTCAAGTTGTACTAAATAATTATACAATACTAAATGAAAGTTCGATTAATGGCATCTGTCGAACCTGCTGGCTCTTGATGATGTTGGAATAATTGGGGCGTGTGTAGAGCTGGCGTAGTGCATCATTGGCGAAGGTGGCGCATTGATGATTTGTCGTATAAGTGCAGTACGTGGTGTCATTGTTTCGAAAAGTTGCGACAAAAGCTGATTCTACCCTTGTCGTATTATTAGCCTGGCGGCGATATTTTTGCGGGTGTCATGAAATCGCAATACCAAATACGTGGTGTCCGCTCGAAAATGACACACGCAGCAGATAGCTATCACAACGTTAGCTACATTCATCACCCACAACGAAGATCCGAATATTGATGGGGATTTGCTATGTAATCGGTGGTTGTAGGCTTGCCTACGATCCATTAAGATCTTAAATGATGGTAAAACATTTGCATTACTGTTTAACCACGCCTAGTAAAGCAAATTTTTGAACACAAGGAGAATATTAAATTAACGTTTACATCTAATTAGAATCCTCTAAATGTTGATACTCGAAACGGAATCCACTCTTAATTCTCTGGCACCACCCTGTCTCATAATCAAAGTACACATATGTACCCAATTCATATTCATTAGTTGTATGCCGTGGCTTATCATGACGTTGGAACCATGTCATGTATTTCTTATGGTATCTCCATGCTTGTTTTTTCAACTCTTTTGCAGCCAAATACTGCTGATATGTTCCTTGTTTGAAATAAAAGATGAAAAATAGTGTATCGGTGTCCATGCTACCGAAGATGCTTGGATCGCTCAAAATTGGTGCTGGTTGACTAGGGAAATAATCTGGTGTCGCAAATTCGTTCAAAGGTGTGTACAGTCTTGGACGCTCACAATCGGTTACGTGTGGTAAATGCGTCAGCGAACCTTGCAACATTTGATTCTTCCAGTCAGCGTCGGTAAAAACATTTTGTTGCAAATGTGGTGAAGTACTTGCCGTTCGGAATGAAAAATCTTCGATTCCCATCGAAGGTGGTAATGGAACGGATACTGGTTCTGATCGCTCCAACTCTTCATCTTTTGAAGATAAAATTGTTACATCGCTATTGGCACCAGTAATAGAAGGATCAAACATGTGTACCGATTCTGGTTTCGATAGTTTTTGTGTTGGATTAATTTGAACTGTTGGTTGACTCGTTGGTGTTGTTACGGCACCTTGTGTCTTGTTCACCATGTCCATGTACGACACGTGCGATTTAACAACATTAGACGTTGGTTGATTCAATGGTTGTTTGACTGTTGGTGAAGGTGCAATTTTGGGGACAACCTTGTTCTTATCTACAACTGCAGTCATTGGTGTTGTCGGTTGTGTTTGTTTTGTACTTGGTTGCACCGGTGCTGATTTCGGTGTTGCATTATTCGTGTTAACAACAGTTTCTTGTGTTGGTGGAACTTTAACCTTTAGATTTGATCCAGCAACTGCTTGTTTCGCCTTTGAATCTTTCTTTACAGGTTGTTCTTGAGGCGGCGTTTGTTTTACCGGTGCAATTGGTGGTTTTTGTGCTTTTTCTGTTACTACAGGTACACTCACAGGTGTTGCAACTGGTTTAACTGGCTCTGGTGCTTTTTCAACCTTTTTCGGTGTTTCTGGTTGTTTTTGCTTTACAGGACTTGGTGGTTGTTCCTTTTTGACTGGTTCTGCTTTCTTTGGTGTGTCCACTTTTTTGACCATGGGTACAGGATCAGAAATCTTTCGTTTCCTTGGACTTGTAGGCGATGATGGTTCATCTTCTTCTTCGTCGTATTCATCATCCTCTTCGTCATAGTTTTCATCTTCTTCGTCTGAGAATTCCAACTCTTCTGCAAGTTCCGCTTCTTCTGCTTTTTTGTACAAACCGTCGAATAACAAATCATCTTCGACAAACTCTGGATCTTGGTTATAGTCGATATAATACTCTACAGAATCTTTGATCTCGTTAACGTCTTCGAATTTTAACCGATCGTCATCTAAGAACTCGTATATTTGTTCCAAGTGTTCGATAAACTGAATATGTTTCTTTTTTCGCTTTTCGAGTTTATCTATCTCATCGCTTGCGTATTTTAGTATTGTGTGAATAAACATACTTGTCAGGTTTTCGCGAGTTTCGTTCTTCTTCCATTTTTTCTTCCAGATCTTCTAATAGTTCTTCTATTGTCGTCTCCGAATCTTTGATCCACTTTTTAGCTTCTTTTTTCTCTAGCGTCTCTGGAATATTTTTCGTTTTTTTCCGCCGTTGAATTTGTTTTTGACTCAGTGCTTCTTTTGAGTATGCTTTCATTTTTGTTTTTTGTTCACATACTTTGAACTTTTCCATCCGCTAAAAAATAAGCGACAAAACTAGTACGTACCGTTTCTATCACTTTCCGCTTATCTTCTAGTGATTTTTTATCTTTGACTTCATTTCCGCTTATCCACGCACGAATTTGTTCACGCAGTCTTTGTAACTTTTTGATTTCCTTTTTTAACTCGCCTATTGTTGTTTAAAATTGTACACGTTTTGCGTACCTTCGTATTTGTCTCGTTGTGATGCATTTTGTGCAGAATAGACTTTGTCTTCGATTTCGTCGAAAAGTTCCACACCTTCGTTCACTTTTTTGATCGTTCGATCAATCTCTATCTGCAGCTTCCGGTTCGTCATGATCCCAGATGTATTCTACAAGATGTTTTTTGTTTGTTCTTGTCAACCAACACGCGTCAACTAACTGTTACATCATGCGTGAGTTTGAGGTTGCAATGTCATGTAACGCAGTGAGGAATGCACGAAAATTTGTTATTAACTTTAAAACCGAACGCATTAAATGAAAACGGCATTATGAGATAATTATAATATTCATCCTTATCACGGTAATGAAACTGTACACAAAATGCAGATGTGATTCTCGGCAACAACACTTACAAAGGACAACCAATAACAATTTACTTGCCATTAAACATGTCCAAATCTTCTTTTGCTTCTTTTCCAGATCTTATCGAACCAAATAGTCCACCTTTCTTTTGTGGGGCTTCTTCTGCACCACCTTCCAGACTCTTTTTCAGTTTTCTACACTCTCGTACTAATTGATGGAACGCTTCTTCTACATTGTATCTATCTTTTGCTGATGTTTCAAATACTGGACAATTGTTCAACCACTTTGCTGCGAACTCTTGTGCTTGTTTGACAGTGACTTTACGTTCATGTTGTAAATCGTGTTTGTTGAGTACGAGTACACATGGGTACTTTTGGAAATCTTTTACGCGTGCGAGTTCTTCGATGAATTCTATTAAATTTTCAAGTGATTTTTCAGTTGTTAAATCAGCAACGAGTAGAAAACCGAAAGATTGTCGCATGTAACTAAAGGTTAATGGTGTGGGCTATGTGTACCTGCTTCTTAAGGC
>JAESGV010000728.1_pt1 | contig 14288 bp, 15 predicted proteins | sample 9269781 | NCBI WGS metagenome assembly JAESGV01 (sample SAMN15741586, study PRJNA653496) | algae metagenome | isolation source: Tildeniella torsiva UHER 1998/13D and co-occurring heterotrophs from... | place: Slovakia: Slovak Paradise National Park, Hrabusice, Kosice Region | collected 2000-01-01 | reverse complement strand
ACGAACAAACCAAGTACTGCAGTCATAAACAGACTTTTAATGGTGTGTTCTGACGGGACACGAACTGAAGTTGTCAACACCTCTTTGTTTGTAGCAATAGATTATGTTCGTGTTATGACCTAAAACACATTATGGAATATGACTTTTCGTGCCAGTTATTTTTGAATCAAGCTGTACATTGCATTTATTAGAGGCACATAATAGTTGTGCATAGTATCAAGATATAAAGCAGCTCATTTGAGCTAGCTGTACTTAGCGATTGCTTTGTTGTTGTTGGAACTGTTGTTGGAGCAATGGTCGTTGTTGTTGCTGCAGGTGTCTCTGCTACTGAGTATATGATTGTGCTGGTGACGCCCGATGGATCCAAATTGACTTCAACATTTTGTGTTTCAATCGAGATTGAGACTGACAAAATGGCACCCCTAATCGCCCTGATTGAGATACTCTTCTGATTCTCAGCCAAGATTTGAGCGTACAGAGCTCCAATATCTACACTAATTGTTCCATTTGTCGAGATTTCAGCTCTTACACTTCCAGCTACATCTCCATACTCATCTGTAAGTGTAATTAGTACAGTAACTTTCTTTTCGATATAAGTCACAGTGAACGTCACTTGAGCTTTTTGTACGATAGCGTCTTTGGGAATCACTGTCGTATTTACGAATGAAAGAGGAACTGTAGTAGTTACGTTTACGCTACTATACAGAACAATCGAATTATTCACTACTGGAGGTGGGACTTGCGAGATGTCACCGGTGACATTTAGCGTGATTGTTGCACTTGAAATTACAGAAACTGGTGCAGAAGTAGGTCCCTGTGTGGTAGGTACAATAGTGGTAGTTGGAGCAACAGTCGGTGCAGGAGTTGTAGTTTGTGGTACTGGAGTAGCTGGCAATGTGGTAGGCGTAGAGGTTGTAGGTGCTGCAGTGGTGGGAGGCGCAGTTGTCGAAGATGGAGTTGTGGTTGTTGGGCTCAACGTGGTAGGCGCCTCTGTAGTGGTTGGTACTGACGTGGTTGTAGTGGGCTCAGCCGTCGTGGTCGGAGCAGCAGTGGGCGTTGGTACTTCTGTTGTTGTTGTTGGAGATAGAGTTGTCGTTGCTGCTTCGGTGGTCGTTGGTGCAGCAGTAGGTGTTGGTGTAGGGGTACCTGGACACGTATAATTTATACTATCTAATCCAACTCCTCCATTCAACTCAACAGTACAGCAATACACATTCCTTGTTTCCCGCATACACTTGGTATCACCACAAGAGTAACCATCGAATGGATAATAGCCAAATGGAACAAATCCAGCATTAGGGTACTGATGACACTTGGATCTCAAACATTCAAAGAGTTCTACATACTCGTTTTGGCATCCAATCCAAGGATGATCTTGTTTTGTTCTACAAACACCTGTTTGACCTACTCCTGATGGACAGTCACAGTACTGGAATGCTGTGCATGGATTTGAGTTGAGACTACAAGAAAATTGTTCAGGAGGAGCACAGTAGCCGTTTGGTGTTGATTCTGTTCCATTACATTTTGAGGTGAGCGGATTGCATACAGCATCTAAATTTCCAAAAAGACATGGATCTCCCAAATTGATGTAGGTGAGTGAACATGTACCCTCGATACAATCAGCGCTAACTGATTCTATCGATGTGATGTTAGGTCCGCAGATTGTATTTGGTACTGGATAAAACGACCCTGCACCATCCACTCTTGAGCATGATTCGCCAAGACCCGCAGGTTTTTTGCAAAAACTTGACTCAGAGATGGTCACACATGTGAGTGGCATTTCACATATCGAGAATTCACCACATTCTTCATTTTCTTTTTTCATTGGTACACAAATGGAATTTTCGCAATAGAATCCTTCTTGACAAGAGTAAATTCCATAGTCTGGATTCATGGTACAATTTTCGCCTTGACCAGGTTCTACACATGTGTTGTTTGTGCAAACAGTACTGACACATTCCAAACCAGAGTTGCATGGGTCTCCATTTCGTTTGTATTTGTTTGTGTAAACTTGTGAGGAATCTCCTATACATTCTACGGCAGTTGTTGGGTATTGATAGTACCACGATGGAAGATTTCCACCAGTACATGGACTATTATATGCAGGGAGTGTAGTACAGATTCTGTCAGGGTCGCTCGTATTTTGGTACGAGAATATGTCACACTCAGTCGTTATGTTAAAATTGAATCTGTTGTTCGATGTGACAGCGTATGGGTATGGATGTCCTCCTGCTCTCACAATAGTACGAGCAGCGCATACTGGCTCAAACGCAAACGCGCACAATGGATCTGCATTGTCCACAAACGACGTGTATGGATTAAATGGATTTCCTTCTGAGTCGTACACTGGTAAATATCCACATTCTCGAACAACTGCCATACTTGTAGAGTTGCATGCTGCTGGTCGTTGTACACGTGACGTGTCTTGTATGCATGGTGTGAACGTGAGAGTGCATGCAAGTTCTTTTAGTGCATCGCTGCATGGAGGTTGTACATTTGAATAGTTTGATAACATTTGATTATAAAGGTCTACAACGCCACCGTCTGTTTCTGTAAGGTCGTCTGCTACACTCGTCTTGTACCATACAACTGGGTTTACGGTATTTAAGCAGAACAAATCTGCTCGAAGCACTTGTGCAGTATCTACGCAAGTGAGTTCTTGGTGAAATGCAGGTATGAGCGCTAGCACTAGCACGATAGCGAGGTATGCACGTTGCATGTGAAGTTTTCTTGTGTCAATTTCATGATCCGATCGACTAAAAAGGTTACTGATACGCCTTGTGAAGTGTTAGTTTCCGTATGATGCGTCACAAAAAGCACGCAATGGTGATGTGATGCTAAAGAGACGATAGTTTTATCTCATAGAAGATTCTAAGTTACACCTATAAGCTGTGGCAGTTGTTAATGTGATTGTACTTGAAATAATTTAATTTAACTGGTAAGTGTTTGGATGTTTGCGCAGTAGTACTAGACTCCTATTTAATTATTTTAATGATAGATAGCGCATGAGTTATGCTCTTCTCTCAAAGCACGTAACCTTCATGTTCAACCCTTCCCGCATTTTTCGAAACGGCTATTTGTAAACGAGTTAAGAAAACGCGCATACCTGCGAGGTGTTAACAGGTCTAGAAAATATTCTGGTGCTGTGGTGCAATAACTATGCGCAGAAATGTAACGAGTGATTTACTACCCGCGCGCTTTTTAACAATTGTTGGGAATCTAATTGTCATGATACTGGTGCTTTGCACAAGTGTAGTTCACGTTTGATATATTAACAAAATAGTCAGCAAATGTATTATCAACAATTCAATACGACAATAAACTTAATACAACAAGTTACGATGACGAATACACCGCGATAACAAAGAGCGCTACAGACGAGTAAGACTTCACAGATCAATTTCTTACTCATGTAAGAGTATTAGCTGTTTCTTCACTTACCGTGATTGGAATATCTGTACAACTTGTATCACTGTTTGGGGGATGCACAATGTTTAATCAACATGTTACTCTAACAGAAACTTTCTTCAACTTTATCGCTGGTATACTAACAAGCTGTTTCATCATCTACAAGTGGCACTTTAGATCACTGTGGCTTATCTGGGGTCTTTTCAAGTAAGCTCGCGATTTGCTGCTAACACTGTAGCATCATACCGTCTTTTTCGTGTATAGTTGCTCTTTGTAGAATATTCTGCTTACGGCAGATCGAGTTCTAAACGCCTATCAAATAGCTTTTTTGAAATTATGGTTGCCTTGGCCTATGATTGCTCAACAATGGTATATTTGTACTATAAAAGTAATCTGTAATCTTGATGCAAGGTATTCTTCTTCCAAACAGAACAAAGTTACTCTTATAATAAAATGACTAGGCGAACAAGCGTGGATGGGCTTGTGGAGGTGCTAGCAGCATACAGATTTCCAATAGTCGCATGGAGTGCGCCTGAAGAAAGCGTTGTAGAGTTGGACGACGTTCTTATTTTACGACAAATACTTGAGGCTTTTGTGTTTCCTCAAGTTGGAGCATTAAGTCCAAATGAAACCGATTTCAACCTATCCGAGTATAAATTTCCAGCTCGTCGAGGCACTATAGGGAGCGACATTAGCAAAAGAGTATTTTTACCCAAATTGAAGCGTATTTTGAGCTGCACTTCTGTTTGCTCACCAAGACAAGAGTCTCCAAATACTGCTATAGCTTCTCAGCTAACGCTGGAAAACTCTATGGGTGCAACGGCCTACGCGAAACAAGGATATACAAAGCAGGAAGAGACGACGAGGAGTTTAGAACATGTGCAGGCTGAAACACTCAGTTTTAAATATATCTCTCCTGAAAAGGAGCTACTGTAGTGAGGCACCATATTTATTATGCAATCGTACTACCGTTGTGACCAAGACTTCGTTGAATTACCCCACCTTGTCTTTATCAATCCTAAGCCGCAACAAATTGACTTCTGAATAAATGAAACAAAACTCAAACAGCGACGATACTGAACAACTAAAGACGGTTTTACAGTCATTCAAATTTCCAGCGCAGTATAAACCAGGCGATTGGGATGAGGTCGACACATCTACGCAGCTAGCTCCAGCAGAAAAAACTCACTATGGATATACAGACACAGATTTAGCGAAATTGAAAGGCTCTCTAGAAACATTCAAGTTCCCAAATCCTGAGACTAAGTCTACTGAAACTACGGCACCAAGTGATATCGTCGAAGATGACTACTTTAAAAATATTTCACTCGATACATACCAATTTCCAAACAAAAGCGCGAAACAAGAACACGGATTCTTAGAAAAGATGTTTAAGAAACAGGTATTGCCTGTAGAAATGCCAAAAGATGATACCACTGGAGAAACACCATTGACAACACCTAATTTACCTAAACTACAGTACAATGCATGGCGGTAAACTCTCAGTGTTAATAGAATTTTCTTCTGCTTTGGTTGTCTTATACTCAAAGTTACAACAGGAAAATTAGCTATGAAGTACCTGTTAGCCGTGCCTTTCACACTGATAGCTTTGTACTTTCAGTCACACATAATCGGTGTTTTTTCTTTCGCGTTGATGGGAACAGCATACTTATATGAGCGGCATTACGTAGCAAGACAAGATTTACCGAGTTTAATTTCAGCATTGACGATTCTCGGAATTATAGTTTCATCGCTACTCTACGTTACACACGCCACAGTTGCGTTACTTATACAACAACTATAAGCTAACAAAATTGATAATTTATTTAGAACTCTGATTGTAGCCAACCCTTTACATAGCTTTGCATTTTTACATCTTCCTGTACAGTTTTAGTGTACAACTTTGCTCCTGTTATTGGGTCAGTATCGTGCGTGTGAAGCCATGATTCTAGAGCGCTACGTTCGTAGGTGTTGCCTGACTCGAGTAGAACTACTGGATCGCGAAAAACTTCACCAGTTATTGGACAAATAACATCGACTTGAGATGGGACTTCAGGCTCAGCTGTGTATGGTGGTGGAAGCAGATCGTCGCTACTAACTACTACAACTTCAGGAACAAATGCTCCTGGAGCAACTGGTAAAGGTACTGGTTCTTTTGGAGCTATTTGGTGTTCTTGTGCTTTCGCTAAGGTTGCAAGCATCTTCCTTTTTTCTTTCTTCTTCATTTGAGTTTTACGCACATGGTAGATGAGGATAGCGCTAATGATACAGCAGATTACCAATCCAACAATGGCAGCGACGATTACGATTGGGAGCCAAATTTTCAACAACATGGTCTGTTGGTCTTGACTTTGTGAGGCATTGTTATCTCCAGAGTTTGATGTTGCGTTCTTTGTGGGAGCTACAGTAGTTGTTGTTGGAGATGGAATGGTGACTTTTGATGTACCTACTGGTCCAGCTGTTTGAACTGGTTTGGCTGTAGTAGGTTTTGGAGCTGGTGTAGCGCCAGGAGCGAGTGTTGGTTCAGGTGTTGGCGATAAACCAGGCGCTAATGTTGGTGCATCTGTTGGAACAGGATCTTCTGTTACCACATCGACTGGAGCTACAGTTGTGTCATCAGCGATGGTTGCTGGTGTCAAAGTTTCAGTCACTGGTTCTTCGGTAACAGGTGCTTCAGTAGGTGCTGGTGTATCTGCTGGAGTTTCGACAGGGCTAATGGTGTAAATTGGCTTAAGAGTTTTGATTGGTATTTTGATTATCAATCCATCTGTGTCGTCTGCTTCTTTGATACTAAGAAGCCGTCTTTGCAGCGAATTTTGATTTGCAATTACTAACGCTATCAGCGCTATTAGTATTGTTATTTGGCTTCGCATTGTTTTTTTCTTTGTGTTGAACCAGCTGGAAACCAGAATGAAGTAACCAAACTAATACGTAATTTCGCGAAGATATTTTTGCTCTGTGTCTACAAACAAAGAAAAAGCTGCCTTCCAGCTAATCTATAAAAATAGAGAAATACACATTTTCAGCTGAGACTTCTTTTGGCGCCAGTTGCGAACATCCATACTTGTCAAGAGGATAACTATGGCTCTAGAACGGTACTTTTTCGTGGTAGCTCTAGTTGTAACTTGCCCAGCAATCAAATGTCAAAATGCAGACGTGGTGTCTTCTGTTGATACTGGGGTACGTTTTCTGTGCCAATGTTGTACCTGTTAAAGTTGGCTACCGACCAACTGTAGTAATATCTGAACTAGGAGAAGACGCATTCTTTTCAATAACAGTACCAGCCAATATATCCATCAAACTTTCTGTTACAGAAGTATGCGTAACGGAGTGCGAACATTATGAGACGTTGGTAAAGCTTGGTAGTATGCCTACCGAATTTGACTTTGACTATTCAGACTTTCCTGTACTATTACTCGAAGAACAATACGAGCGAACGTTTTACGGTTACTCAAATATAACGACAAATGATACAAGCGCCACATCTATTCTCGCACAACCTCTAGTACAAGTATTCACAAACGAGTCGACATCGTTGCTTCGTGAAACACTTTTAAAATCAAAGACGCTAATGGTAGTTATCGCGCTACAATTTGTCAAACGGCCAGACAATATGACATCGAAAGCTGCTACGGCTTTCTCGGCGTTCGATCATTTGTACCTTCCCGCTTATGATTCTGCACTATTCATCAAACCATAGTACTTTCTATTTGAAAATAATTCTAACATGACTAGTATGCGATATTATACGTTTTTAACCATCACATCAAACATGTATTTTCATACGTTGGAAATTACACCGCTAGCAACTCCCTACATTATCGACTATTTAAATACCGACGTTACACAAGAGTCACCATTTTTACATTTTTTCTTGGACGAAATTGAAGATGCCATTTCACCAAACAGAAGTCTTTCCGGAACATTTTCACTATGCAACGTGGATAACACTCGTTTGAATCACATCTATCCGCCATACTATTGCATCTCAATCAAAGAAGATTCAGATCGACTCGTTTCTGTGAGCAATGTACTAATCTACATGGATGTAGCATACTATTTATTCCAATTCGTCGCTACTGGTGCCATTTTGTACTACTTTTTACTGACGATGCGTTTCATACGCAAAGGTACAAATTTTCGTTTTGTAACAGATTCAGTGTTGAATCCACCGTTCTGGCAATGCATCTTTCAGTTACCTACTGACCACTTGGCCAATTTTAGACTCTGGAGAGCAGTACAATTAAGTTTTATTCACATTGTAACAAGTTTGTTAACACTCACGGCACAACTAGTACCAAACAAATGGCCATACCGAAGTAACGATACAGAGATTGAAAACTTTTTACCAAGTCCGTATTTTTATGTCATGATTGTGTTAGTGATCATCAACAGTGCCTTGTTTTTCAGTAAACTTGTTCGAGATTACCAACACGATCGCATGATTCGTGTTGTGTTACCTACTAGCATTCGGTACAAGATTGTACGTGGAATAATCGCCGTAGTAGTTGCATTACTCATGTTACCGATCATGGTACTGTATTTATGGGCTATTTTCCCAACAAGTGCACAAGATTACAGAGGTTACTTGTGGCATACATCAAGTGGTGTTTTTACACTTGGAATGATGATTCATTTGTATAATAAGAGTACTTTTGTTGATCCTGCGATCAATCGCTTGGTAAATAGAAAGGCTGATGAGACGTTTCAGAAACGACTATCGGTATTGTATACTATACTTGACAATATGCATCGGGCATCGTGGATTACGTCCCAAGCGATGAATATTTTCACGTCAGTGTTTGTACTTATTAGAGTTTTACAGTGTACGTTTTTCATTGTTTTTCTAACGTGTTACAGCAAGTATAGCGAACTGTATCATTAACAATGACGCAATTGCAACGTATGGTTACATTATTGCCATTTTGGTCATGTTTTATCGATTTATTATCGATATAGAAACGCCGTATCTCAAACTAAAGAACTTGATATGTAAAGAGCGTGGTGGATACCACTGGGATCGTATTGTTAAAATGAGAGGTATCGCACCACTCTTTCCAATGGAAAAAGTCAAGAAAGATTTAAAATTGAAGAAAGAGGTTATATATCCAATACCCATGACGTAAGATTGACAATTGTATTTTTTACCGTGTAGATGGGGAGTATTTGTTCGAATTTCGAAACTAATGCGATTGACCAAAATGACAGCAAGAACAATTTTGAACATGGCGTTTATGATGTTTGTACTATGTATCTTTTTCTTGTGTAGTCAAACGTTTTCTGGTGGTTTGTTCTCAAAGATTGGCACAAGCAGTACGGCAATAGCGATTTTAGCTGGTTCTATTTTGCCAGTGTTACCACAAGTTTTAGGATTTATAGGAGCTACAGATAATTCTGTTGACTCAAACGTGTTCTTGTTGAGGTTGAAGAACTCGTTACGTTTGCTAGAAAGAAAAGAAGAACGTAGAAATGAGAAAGAGTTTGTTTGTGGACCTATTCCAACGAGATATCTACCATTTAGATATGTGACAGTGAGTGCTTGGGACGAAAGTAAACGTGAGAAGATGGACGAGCTGTACAAAGAAGATTTGTAACGGACTGGTAAACTTGACATTTGAAACTCAAACATTATTTGCACCTTGGTTACTTCAAAATTTTTGTGAAACATGCAACACAACAGTTTGGATTTTTCAATGAAACTGTACGTGGAGACCACAAAGTACAAATTACAGAACTCAGCACAATGCCCATTTAGTATTCATGTTGCTTTGGCACTCACTCTTTGTGGGGCTCGAGGTTCCACGGAAAGAGAAATGAGAACCATACTTTCACATGGTAATCCAAATATACATCGTGCTCTGGGCCAACTTATCGAAAAACAAACATTCTCTATCGCAAATGCTATCTTCATGAACGACAAATCAACGTTTAACAACACCTACATCGCTGATTTAAATCAACACTACAAGAATGTACCTGCAAAAACGGTAGATTTTGCTACTACAGCACGCACAGAAATTAACAGGTGGGCGAGTGATAATACGCATGGAAAAATACAAGAAATAATTCCATCAGGTGATGTGAACGGAAATACAAAGATTGTTATCGCAAATGCGGTCTATTTCAAAGAACAATGGAAAACTCGATTCGATAAGAAGCACACAAAACGAGAAAACTTCCATACAGTTGAGAGATACTCAATACAAGTCGATATGATGCACAAAACAAGCTCCCGTGAACAATATGGCGAACTGACTATTACTCAGAATTTAAATCACTATCACTCGACTATAAGAACGACGAATATCGCATGACATTTGTTGTACCAACAGAAGACAACACATTGACCAGTTTCCAGAATATGGAAAAAGTTCTATTAGAAAATCTTTCTCAACAGACATGGACTGACAAGTTACTCGTCACTTCAGTCAAGTACTTGGTACAGGAGCAAAGAAGCACCATGATCTCAAGAATGGCAATTCCTAAATTTACTATTGACTCTGGTTGTGTTGACTTGGCTCCTATTATCTCTGATACCGGAATGATAGATGCCTTTTCACCACCTGTTGCTGATTTTACCGGAATATCTTCCGAGAAGCCTTTGTTTATCAATAAAGTGTTCCATCGTGTCTTTGTGCAAGTAGATGAATCAGGTACAACGGCAGCTGCAGTAACGTGCGTTTCAGGAGGAAGAGGAGGCTCAAGATCAAAACCTGATGCGAAAATCTTTACGCTAGATCGGCCATTTATGTTCATGTTGAGCCACAAGGAGACCAACACCATTATTTTCATAGGCAAGTGTATGAAACCATAAACCAGTTCTATTTTCTTCCTAAGTATTATATTTTTGATTCCATCATTCCAGTTTTATTTTGGCAAGTCTATTTTAAAAGTTGAAATACGACTTCAAGTATCGCTGAGATTGCTCGAATCATAAATCAAAAAAACAAAATAACATTGAGAATAATGCCTCTTAGAAGAAACCACAACGCGCACAAGAAAAACAAAGTGTCAAGAATGGTAGATAATGCGCTACCACATCACCGCCACCATAACATTGTGAATACGACTACGTCAAATGTTGGTCATAGAGCTACTGATATCATATCACATCCACTATCGAAGGTTGGACATATGCTCCATCGATCAAAGAACAAGACAGGAAGGGTAGTACATGCCTAATAAACCACTGTAAATATCAAATTGCTTGTTTTCCGAATAGTTTTCGACTTTGTACTACAGTTTGATAATATCCCGCGGCTAATAATTATCCAACTGCTGGAGAAAAGTACGTTTTTTTAATCAAACAATGCGATACTCTTTGGTTGTACTATTGAGTATACTACATGTTGCCATGCTTTATCCGCTGGTACAGAGTCCTAACATTATAAATTGGGTCAATTCTCAAAAGAAAGGCTGGAGAGCTGGTGTTAATCCTCGATTCGAAAATACAACCACAAATATGGTTGGCGAGTTACTAGGAACTGAGCCAGAAGATTATATTCCTGAGCCTACGGATAATGAAACCGTACGTGTGATCGTGTTACCTGATGAATTCGATGCTAGAGGTAAGATACATGGGATAATCTAACAAAATAGATAAGTGGCCTAGTTGTGTGCAGCCCATACGCGATCAGGCGAGTTGTGGAGGTAAATGAGTTATAGACTATTCACTATAGGTTGTTGGGCATTTGGTGCATCTACAGTATACTCGTGGAGACTTTGCATCGCGACGAAGGGTGCTACAGATGTTTTGATGTCCACTCAATATCCTATTAGTTGTGATACAGCAGGAAAAGGTTGCAATGGAAATCAAATGTCAAACGCTTGGAAGTTTTTTATAACCTATGGTGAAGTAGCCGAAACGGCGTATCCGTTCGTGTCGCAGACAGGAACCTGTAAAGCAACAACAGCGAAAAAGTATTACCCAGTGTCTTATCAACAACTAGGATCAGTACAAGCTATGCAAGAAGAAATATACCTAAATGGACCAATCCAAGTAGGCTACTACGTAAGAGCTTTAGAAAACATGACTGATTGTTGTAGGTATACAATGATTTCTTCTCTTATCGAAGCGGTGTGTATCAATACACTTCTGGAGCAATGGCTGGAGGTCATTCGTATGTTTACATGCTAATTTGACTGTTTTAGAGTATATGTAATAGGATGGGGAGTTGATGGCTATGGCACTCCATATTGGTAAGCGAAAATCAATATATCTAATCATTGTAGGACTGCAGTTAATTCTTGGGGACCTAACTGGGGTATGGATGGAACCTTTCAAATTAGTATGCCCTATACGCAATTACTAATATATTTTAGGACGTGGTGTAAATGAATGCGGAATCGAGACACTATTCAGACCAATAGCTCCAATTGTCTATAAAGTAGCTACAGCAGCTCCTACTACTGCAAAACCAGCTACAACGAAACCAGTAACAGCCACCCCAACTACACAAAAACCAACAACTACAAAACCTGCCACTACTACTTCAAAACCAACAGCTGCGCCAACAACCACAGCAAAGCCAACAACAGCTGCGCCAACCACAGTAAAACCTACCGCTGCTCCCACTACACAAAAACCAACAACGGCAGCTCCTACTACACCTAAGCCTACAACTACAACGCAACCTCCAACCACACCAAAGCCTACAACAGCTGCGCCAACCACTGCAAAACCTACGGTTGCGCCCACCACAACAGCCAAGCCAACAACTGTTCCACCTGCTACTCCAAAACCTACAACTGTAAAGCCAGCTGTGCAAACTACAACAGCTACACCAACATGTCCCGTTGTTACAGATGCTGATTGTAAATGTGGAGTAATCAAGGTAGCAGGAGAGCCATGCGCACGTTGCAGAATTAATTGCCCAGTAACAACGCCTGAACCAACAACAGCGAAACCAACTGTAGCACCTACAACTACAGCTAAACCAACAACTACAACAGAAGCTCCTACTACTCCAAAACCAACAACTACGACGGCTCCACCTACAACCACAACAACAACTGTCTCACCAACTACTCCAAAACCAGCTGAAACTACAACAGCCACACCAACATGTCAGGTTGTTACAGACGCTGATTGCAAATGTGGAGTAATCAAGGTAGCAGGAGAACCATGCAAGCGTTGCAGAATCAACTGTCCAGCGACTACACTTGGACCAACTACGGCAGAACCCACCACTCAAAAACCAACCACTACCACGGCAGCTCCAACGACTGCCAAACCAACAACCACTACTGAAGCTCCCACTACAGCAAAGCCAACGACCACTACTGCAGCACCAACAACAGCCAAACCAACAACTGTTCCACCTACTACTCCAAAACCTTCTACGGTAAAACCAGCAGTGCAAACTACAACAGCTACACCAACATGTCCGGTTGTTACAGATGCTGACTGCAAATGTGGAGTTATCAAGGTAGCTGGAGAACCATGCAAGCGTTGCAGAATTAATTGTCCAGTAACAACACCAGTACCAACAGAAAAGACTGTAAAGATCACATGTTGGACATGTCCACCAGGGCAGCTCCACTGGTTTGAAGTACCAGGAGAACCAGAACCTGCAGATAAATGTGCTTGTGTTCCTGATCCCACGTACCACGACTGTTGGACTTGTCCTCCAAATTTCGTCCACTGTACGTTTAACATTTGAAAAATACTTACTTTTATAGGGTACGAAGCAGGTCTTCCACAACCAGCAGATAAATGTGCTTGCGTACCAGACGAGTAAATTACATTTTATTCATGATTAATGTAACATTAAATAACTTTTGTGATGCTTGTATAACTTGAGAGTTTGTTGGTTGTTGCGTGTTGAACGGTATCGTGTAACAGTATTGTTGATTTAGTGGTGATTCTTCAAAATCAAATAGTAGTGATTCATTATATGGTCCTGGTGCGTGAATGAAAATCATTTGACATGGTGAAAGATAATCGTGCCATTCGACTAAATGTTCTTCGAGTTCTTCTTTGAAATGTTCTTCTTGACTACGACGAATTTGACTTCCCATCGATTTTGCTCTTTTCGTTTTGTCTTGAGTGATTTGTCTTCCTCCTTGCTTCTTACGTGTAACGTACTTGTGGAACGTTTTGTGTCTAATTTCTTTCCCACGTATATCAAACATTGAAGTTGCATAATAACCTCCATGGTTCAGCGTTATAACTGCGTTGTGTTTCGTTATTGCTTTGTGCATCAATGCGAAGCTTGGTGGAATAAATAATTTTCTCTTTTTTAACACAACTATTTCCTCTTCGTCATCTTCAACGTCATCGCGTAGGAAACCTTCGTGGTAACGACTCTTTCTATTTTTACGCTCCTCTTCTTCTTGTACTAGAGTGTCAACAGCTTCTACGATGACATTGTATACGCAGACGTCAAATTTGGGAAATAGGAAAGTTACAGTCATGCGTTGGTCATTTGTAAGTCGCATAGGTTGGTATGTATCTAGTGGCATTTCGTAGAAACACTTTGGTAAGTCAAAGAACGAAATGTTCGTCTCTATAACATCAGTTTCGACTTTCTTTTGTAGTGAAAGTACTGTTTTACGATACCATGCGTTCATTGTTTGCATTAATTGTATAATTCTTTTCCATTTTGCGTTTACTTGCGTCAATTTATCAAACTTTTTGCTAGAATCACTGTATATGCACGAAAGTATTCGAACTAGAATTGCATCGTCATTTTCAATATCTGCAAACGTTATAACGTGTTCGTTAGTTGGTTGCTCTTCTGTTAACCGTGCCAAGTTCTCAAACATGTTGTTGTGTTGTTCTGAGTTTGAAACTGCAAGTTGGCTTCGCGTTACAAGTAAACCATGAAGAGACAAACAACGTGAGCACCACAAACATGATTTTAGAACTTGTATTGGCA
>JAESGV010000727.1_pt1 | contig 14296 bp, 9 predicted proteins | sample 9269781 | NCBI WGS metagenome assembly JAESGV01 (sample SAMN15741586, study PRJNA653496) | algae metagenome | isolation source: Tildeniella torsiva UHER 1998/13D and co-occurring heterotrophs from... | place: Slovakia: Slovak Paradise National Park, Hrabusice, Kosice Region | collected 2000-01-01 | reverse complement strand
TCCATTAAAAACCTATCTAAGCGTCGCATGTGTTAAAAAATTGTTTGAAGTTCTGCTTTCTTTTTACAAACTTGGTTGATCGCTTCAACAACATGCAAGAGCATAAGAGCCTTGCTGTCATCGGTGAAGTCAGTTCTACAACCTCATGTTAACATTTTAGATGGGCTTAAAACCTGTAGAAGCGAGTTTCTTAAGTGTTGGGAGCAGTTTTAAAAAGAAACAAAAACCACCAGAAATTAAACCCGTTAAAGCAGATACAGAAAGCGAGAGTAGTGCAGATGAACGTAAGAGTCGCAGAAAGAAAGAGAAAAAGCACAAAAAGCACAAAGACAAAAAAGATAAGCATAAAAAACGTAGGCACAACGATTTATCGGACGAAGAAGACGATTCAAAACGCAAGAAAAAGCGACACAAAAAATCTCGCGACGATGACGATGTTGACGAAAGAATCAAAGTTGTAGAATTTGAAAAGAAGCGAATTAGGATTGATCCTCGTTCTGCGCCACAAATGTCACTCAATACTATTACTCCATCGACTTTGTGGGCTGCCACATCACGTGATGTGTTCGAATTCGACGTTAAAGGTGATCCAAACAATCTCGTGTTCGGTGGAGTGTATCGTACTGATATTCCCACCTATTCACTCTACAATGGAAAGAATCCATTTTATATTACCGAACAGACCCTTAAATGGAAGAAGAAGCGAAAAGATGCAATGGCAGCAGTCATAACATACAGCAAAGGTTCATTCGAGCACAGTAACTTGGACGACCAGGCAGAATCGGCGACAGAATCTAGATATTTTAAGGGCAAATTGTCCAAGATGCAACGATCAAAACACTTGGACTTGAAGACTATACGAACGAGTGATGAATCGAGTGAACAAAAAGATTTCATTTCATTAGAAGAGGAATACAATTCAGATGATGAAAACCAACAAGGAGAAACATTAGAACAATATACATACCGACGAACGCGAGAGTTCAACGAGAAAACAAAACAAGATCCGTATCATATTGAGACATGGTTGGAATTCATAGAATTCCAAGGCGAATTTTCTGCACTACAAAAGTACAAGAACAATGCCTCGATTTCAGAGAAGAAACTCGCAATATACGAGAAGGCACTCCACTACAATCCGAACAGTGTTACGTTACTCTGCGGTCATTTGAGAGAAAGCGCCGTTATACACCCTGCGTCAAAAGTGGAGATAGGTTGGAGAAATGCACTAGATAGAGTGCCAGACAGTTCCATTTTATGGAGTCAGTTCTTTGCATTCAAGAAGAGTTACTTTGCCGAGTTTACTGTAGAAGGTATGCGCGGAGTGTATGAAGACGCGATCAACACGATATTAGACATCAAAGCAGAGACATCGATACACGATAGAAGGAAACAATATTCACTCGAGCAGATACTATTACAGATATTTTTTGACTTGTGCACGTTTGAGAAGCAAAGTGGATACACTGAGCGCGGAATAGCGTTGCTACAAGCTATGATAGAACTCAATTTGTTCTGTCCAATTCTAGTACCAACATGGGATGCTCAAATACGATCTTTTGAAGACTTTTGGGAAAGTGAAGTTCCAAGGTTTGGCGAAGAAGGTGCACAAGGCTGGAACGTATGGTTTAATAACCAAGATTCAGAGTCATATGAACCAACAGAAAAACAACAGTACCCGTACTATGATACGCAAGGCGATGATATCGATGAAGATGTTGAAGAGGAAGAGACAGAAGATTTGATCGACATTGTAAATGAGAAGTCTATTTTTGTGAATTGGCTAAAAGAAGAGGAGAAACGGTCGTTCCAGCAACTACCCACACCAAAACGACCAAAGAAAGATTTTGAGGTGGTCGAATCGTGCCCTGATCGTATCGTACTGTTTGATGACATTAGACAATTCATGTTCCCTATCTCATCAAGTGTAACACTACAAATTCAACTATTATATCAACTGCTAGACTTTTTGGGCTATCCAATCTTGTATACGCAATTAACATGTAACGATTGGTTTGTTCAAGAGAGTTTGCTCAATCGTGATGATTCCAAGCATTTGTTCTCAGTGTTCGATGCACAAGGAATAGATCGATTTGATAATTGGAGGCCTGCATCAATTGCATCAGCACAAGATCAGCCTAGAAGAGAGATGCTAAGAAATGTTTTCTTACAGTCTATTGAAATGTTCCCTGATGAAAAGATTATGAGTCTTGGATACGTAGACTTTGAGTGCAAGTGGAATTCGAGCTTGGATACACAAAACTTTATCAAAACACTATTATCAAAGGATAGAAACAATCTACTGTTGTGGAACTATTACGCACAATGGGAAGCAGGAAAAGTTAGAAAACAACAAGCAGAACCTAAAGCGACTGTATCGTACGAAGAGCCGAAAAAGATTTATGATGCAGTGCTCTCGCAAGTTTCGCAAGTAACAGACGATGCTAGTGTTCAACAATTAATTCCACTGCTATTTAGATGCTTTGTAGAGTTGGAGTTGTTAGATAACAACAACACAAACGCACTACATTTGCTTTGCTCATGTGCAGAGCCAATTACAAGCTTCCAATCACTGTACCAACAAACAAACGTCGAAAAGCCAAGCAACACTAGTATTCTACGAGCACGCAAGTTTTATGAGGCACGATACGAGCAAATATTTAATGAAAGAGATTTGAACGCACGATTAGATCTAATTCAAGAGAATTTGGAATACCTCATGTGCTACGCTCTATTTGAGTATGTAATCAACGGCGTTTCTAGTGCTTGTAAGATATTCGACTCACTGTTGCATGTCAAGAACATGTGGCCTTCATGCTCATCACCGCATTCCACTTTTTCGTTGGAACTACGTTCAGAAGTGTACCATAGAGAATCCTCACAATCTAGATGGGCTGTTTCGACTGGTGATATTCACGAGCAATACCTATGGATGTTATACTTGAAGTTTATCAAAGTACACGTGTTACGACCAAGACCATCCACTAACCAACTGCAAATGAATCGAACGACGTACAGAGACATATTGACTGATTTCTTGCAACGATTTCCAACACATCCAATTGGAATGAGTTTGCTAATTGATTTGGAACAAGAAACACAAATTTCAAGTCGTATGAGAAGATATTTGGACAATACAATGGCCAAAGTACCATCACCAATTCTCTTTTTGTATTCCATCTATGCAGAATTGAGAAAAGATTCTACATCGACACCAAATCGCATACGTTCCCTGTTTGAAAAAGCCTTAGAATATCAAATGTGTAGGTCAAATGTTATGATTTGGAGAATGTACATGAGATTTGAAACGAGTCAATCAAATCTTCAGGCAGCAAAGAGAATCTTTTTCCGTGCTGTAGACAAGTGTCCACAAGCTAAAGTGCTTTGGCTAGATTCTGTAAAACTATTCAAGGATCAATTCTCAGTACAAGAGTTGAAAGAACTAATCGATTTGATGAGTGAGAAAGAAATCATGATGCGAAGCAAGTTAGAAGAGTTTGTTCAAGTAGCATGAGTACCAAAACAAGATTAAGTTTGCTCGCAATGATGCTGTGGTTTTTAATAAATAAGCAGCATCATTGCGTGCAGTTTGTAATTGCTTGTAATTCTTGCTCAACTTTGAAATTATCCGAGTAACGCAAATCGATCACCAAAAAAACAAGATCATGACATCAGTACGAGCTCTAAAACACGTCTAACATCTCTAGGTTGCACAACAATCAAAGACTGAAACGATATCTCACACCGAGTCTCTAACCCTTGTACGAAATCTCATGCGAACAGCTATCTCAAGTGTATGCTACTTACGAAACCTCTTTCCTGAAGAATGCTTTGCTGATCGTGCTATCTCTGGTATTCAAATCAAGTCACTTCTTCCTGTGAACAACGAGTCTCGTACATTGATAGAGTGGTTAGAGAAGGGAGTGTTCGATGCTTTGAAGAAGAAATATGTGAGTCGTGTCCAAGCAATTACTAACGTTTCAAGTTAAAGACTATAGTATTTGGAGTGTGCACGGACGCTGAACGCGAGATCGAAACGACTATTGAGAGCTATGAATGCAAGTTGGACACGAATACGACTGACGTTTCTAGTTAACATCACGTACCCAGAGGACTGTCTAGGTGCACCAAGAATAGCAATGAAGGGAGGCAAGTCGATGATTAAAGCGCAAAACAAGAAGGAGATCACCCAATCCATGATGATGATGCTAAGAACTTTGATAACGCTTACACAAACGTTGAGTGTCATGCCAGAAACTAGAACCATCGCAATGAAGCTCTTGTACTACGATGAAGTCACACCTCCAGACTATGAGCCTCAATTCTTCCGCGCTATGAGCAACAGTAAGTGATTTTAACGATTTGTTGACGTGTAGATGAGAAGAAGCAATACCACCAGGACTTTTTAAAACTCAAGATCGGTGGCGTCCAAACCCAATACCACACCATGAACCTCAAGCTCAGAACACTTCAAGACTCTTTGAACGATAGTGAAGCAGAACCCTATGGTAGCGCTAGTGATATGGAAACCAATGATGCGATTCCAAAGCCTTCATCTCCAACTAAAGACGTGCCAAAGGAGCCCTTCCAAGAACCACCAAAGTCTGATGAACCAAAGGACGCAGTCATGAGCGACACAGCTGTATCTCCTATTGATCAAGTATGTGAAACATGACAGTACTAACAAGTAGCCTCGCGATGATGACGATGAGACCCAAGTGTCACAAGATACTAGCATTGGAGAAGACGAGCCAAAGACACCAGAACCAAAACAGAACAACGACTCTACAACTGACGATACGTACGAGCGAGCGTTGATAGTAGCCTTCGAGAACACCAGTGTCACTACTAAGCATCTTATCAATGGAATGAACGTCAACTTTGGAGTTGCTGCCAAGCTACTCAAAAAGATGGAAGAAGACGGATACCTTGCTGCAGTGCAAAACAAGAGAGCTGGAAGAAAAGTGATCGATAATGCCAAGAACAAGGAACTCGTAGAGAAGCTTCGTTCCAAGTATGGGCTCGCCAAGGAACCTCAATCATCACAACAATCATCGCAACCACGTGCCCCTGCTATTGAACTAAATACATTGACTCCAAAGACCCCAACAACTCCAGTGACTAAGAAAAGAAAACTAGATCAATTTGAAATAACTCACAGTCAGGATGTACTGACTGGTAGTGAGAATCTTCCCTGTCGCATGAGCACAGTCGTGAATCCAATTGCTCAAAAGAAAAGAAAGATTTACAGAGATCCACAATCTACGGTCATTGGTCACCCAATTGCTCAAACGTTGGAGTAATTCATGTAAATTGAACAGTTAATGTAAAGATTTAAGTTGCAAAGCGTATGAGAGTCCAAATTTCTCTAATTTCGATACTGTGCTCTCTTATGAGCTTGGTGTGAAGAGCAATGATCAGTCCTGCTGGTTATCTTTCAAGTTAGTGCATTGCTTGCGTAAAAAGCAGTGGGATTCGGACAAACTTTAGTTATTGGTTGTACTAAACCCATAATAAAACCACTAGTTTTACTGAAAGCTTTAGGTGAAGTTGTTGCCCGCAAATTCCAGTTATTTAAGGTTCGTCGTATTACACCGCTTGCTTTTCACACGAGTTAAGAGGATTAATGACGACTCGATAATTTCCAATTACTCATTCCACATGCTTATGGTAAAACAAAGAAGCCTAACAGCAGTACTATACGGTTGGAAAATTTAATATTTTATAGGAAAGGTTCCAAATTGAATTCGAATACGGATACTGGGTGAGGAATCTTGAAGTTTTCGAGTACAACTGGGTGAAGTACTCCCATAACACCAATTTGCTTTCCATCGTAGATAATCGAGGCACATCTTCCTGGGAAGAAAGATGAGTCATCCAATGGAGCAATAGAGTAACCATCCTTGTCTTCGTATCCATAGCCCAAAGTTGTCATGAGACGATCAAGAACACCATGAATAAGTTCAAAACCTGATGAGCCGCTGCAGTATAGTGCACTAACGTGACGTCTGTTAATGGCACCAACATCGTTTTCGCTATCAAGTAAGATAACGTCACTAACTTCGAACAACTGTTGTGGTAATCCCAAAACAATGCTGTTTTGAAGTGTCTTGAGCAAACCTGGGATGAGACTGACGCGACAGTTCTCGAATTCTACTGTTTTAGGGTTATCCAATACGACTGCCATTTTGGCAATATCTTCCTTCTTCTTGTTCATCATGGTTGAGTGTTCGTCACTTGAGCATAGAACCAATGTCAAGTTTTCTGTGTATCCACTCATACCAAGTTCGAATCTTACACTATCAGTCAATTGATTGAGGGGATCTTGACGACCGACAGTATTTGTACGTGGGTTTGTTCTTACAATGTTGTTATATCCATATGCGATTCCGACATCCTCCATAACGTCGCATGCGTGAAGAATATCACTTCTTGTTGGTGGTACAGCAACTGAAACCTTTTGAGCATCTACTGCGGTGGCCTTCAAACACATCTTGGTCAAGTATTGAGCGATTTCTTGTGATGTTAATTTCACACCCAGTCTTGTGTTAACATAGTCAACAGTACATTCAAAATGATTGGCTTTTAGGTCAGGTGTAAGTTGATTGTGCTTGGCACCTTCTCCCTTGTACACAATCTTGACTTGTTCAACTTCGTATGGTTTTGCACAGTAACCTGCGAACATGGAGACCATTGTGTTGAGGACAACGTGAGCCTTGGTAAGATCAGTGGCAGTGCATTCTACCAAAACATTCTTTGTTTCGAGTTTGATCTTGGAGTGGTCAGAGTTGATGATTGGTGGAAGTGACAAAACTCTTCTCTTGGCATCGTAGATGACTGGTACGCGTGGTTTGAGTTGCTTTGTTTCTGGATCTCTTAGAATGGAAACGTATGGCTTCAAGTGTTTATCCTTTTCGCTCTTTTCATAGAATTCGAGGAGATTGTCAGCACGGAAGCTCTCAGTCTTGTTTAGTGGTACGAAATTGATTTCTGATGGTGGTAGAGCTTCGTATGAGAAGGGTCCCTCGATGGTATCCAAGTCGTGAGTTCCAATAGCAACCAATGTTCTTTTGCGACAGATGTTTTGATGTAGTTTGTCTTGTAACTCGATGAAAGAGTCATAACGTGACTGGTCGAAAGTTATTCCTCTTAACACGGCAGATACAACATATGGACGAACTGTGCTTGTCTAAAAAGTGTTAGAAAAAGTTTAAGTAAATAATAACGAACCTGTTCCCAGTTGACGTGCATTTCTAATGGTTTGCTTGGTGTGACTGTTTTGTATTCTGGTGCTTTGGACCCATTTCGGAAAACGTTCAAGGCGCTTACCAACCCTTCATAGCACAACAAATCGTATCTGTTGGCTGGGATTTCGATCTTATATAACTCTTCGTCGCTTGCTGCTTTTAATTTTTCGTGGTCTTTTTTATCTCCCATTTCTTTTTCCAATTGTTTGCGTTCTGAAGTTACATCGTCAAGTTCAATGCCATAATCGAAGCACAACTGTTCAAAATCTTCCTGTGCTACACAGTGTTAAATTCCATACATCTGTCAAAACGTACTGAAAGTCTTGGGGTCCAAATTCAGACCGGCGTATAATTGGGCCTTCTTTACTGGTACAACTGGCATGTCTTGTGCTGTTAAATTGTTTGTGTGACGCTACTCAACCAAGGCTATTTGTAAGCTTGTATTTGCACTGCAGTTGGACAGATGAAGGTTAAATTTTCAAAGCTAACTACGAAAGATGATCAGCGTGTTTCACTGAGGAGCTGTTTCTTCACAATGTAGGATTATTATGGCGAAAAGCGAACGTTCTAGCGGATTACAAATAATTGCTCAACTTTAACGTCAAACGCCACAACAAGCCCATAAGTAGACTTCATTAGGATTCGCTTTATCGTGGCTTCATTATCGTGATGGCCTCAAAAACATTCAATGCTGGAGTTACGCTAACGATAGACTCAATAGCAGAAACTAGCGAAGTATTTGTTGAAATAGAAGACGGCACTTATGATGAAGCAACCGGAACAATAACTAAAAAGAAAAAATCGGCAACTTCGGAAGAAGATATGAACGATCAATCTGAAAGTTGGATTAGCGGTACTGTTACGGCCATTGACAAAGAAACAAACATGGTCACTGTACAATGCGACGAGAAGGAAGACAATCCTTTTTCTCTAAAGGTTCGATCGCGCTTACAACAAAATATTTAACAATGTAGGAAGTGAAGGTCGATGTATCGCAACTATCGCTCAAAAATCCGTCGAACTGCGAAGCGGCTGATGATATCACAACTATGTCGTATTTGCATGAAGCAGCTCTGCTAGAGAACCTCAGCATACGTTACGATAACGAGTATGATAGAAACAAAAACTCAATTAACACTACCTAGTATGATCTATACGTTCACCGGACCTATTTTAATCGCTATTAATCCGTACAAAAAACTCCCAGATAGTCACTATGGAAATGAAACAATCCAAGCCTATGTTGGACAGCCGCTTGGAAAACTTACACCACATGTATACGCTATTGCAGAGGACACTTTTAGAAGGTTTGTAGATCGCTAAAAAACTAATTTTCTAGTATGTTAACTGATGCTCGCAATCAATCTATTCTTGTTACTGGTGAGTCTGGAGCAGGAAAAACGGAAACAACAAAATATTTGCTTCGATATTTTGCAGCTATGGGTAACAAGGAAACACAATCCAGAACACCTAACGGTTTGAACCCACAAAACAAATCAAGTATCGAGAGCCAAGTGTTGAGTTCAACACCTATGTTGGAAGCGTTTGGTAATGCGAAAACGCTACGCAATGATAACTCGAGTCGTTTCGGAAAGTTTATCGAAATTCAGTTCAACAAAGTCCATGGTGCAATAGAAGGTGCTTTGATCAAGACATATCTATTGGAAAAATCTCGTATCACTCGTCAAGCAGTTGGTGAACGCAACTATCATATTTTCTATCAAATGATTGCTGGAGCATCGGCAGAAGAGCGCAAAGAGTGGTTCTTGGACGACGAAGAACGTGGAGTATCACTATACGCCGGCGATTTCAACTATTTGAATCGTGGAGAGTGTATTGAAGTCGATGGTGTTTCAGATGAAGAAACACAAGTCGTAACAAAGAAGGCCATGACAATGATTGGTATTTCTGAACAAGAACAAGCAAGTACATGGCGACTATTATGTGCCATTTTGCACTTGGGAAATCTTTCGTTCTTACCGCTCAAAGAAGGTTGTCAATTGGACCCAGAAACAGAAATTTCACTTGACCGAGCATGCAAACTATTAGGAGTTGATCAAACAGCAATCGCAAAGACGTTCCTACAACGCAAAGTTACAGTCGGCAAAGAGTCATACGATGTCGCATTGACACCAGAACAAGCAGAAAATACTCGTGACTCATTGAGCATGTTGTTGTACAGCAGACTCTTTGATTGGCTCGTTTCTCGTATGAACGAAAACATGTCTGCAGTACCCGTTGGTACAACAAAACAGACAAAATTCTATACTATTGGTATTTTGGACATCTATGGGTAAGCATATATGGTTCAATGACTAACAATATAGTTTTGAGAGTTTCTTAAACAACTCTTTGGAACAATTCTGTATCAATTGGTCCAACGAAAAGCTTCAACAACAATACAATCAACATATTTTCAAATTGTCGCAACAAGAATACATTCGCGAAAAGATTTCATGGAGTAACATCGAGTTCAACGACAATCAAGCATGTTTGGATCTTATTGAGAAACCTCCACTTTGCATTACTACATTGTTGGATGAAGAGTGTCGTTTCCCAAAGGCAACTGAGAAGACACTTGCCGAAAAGTTACACAAAAACTTTGTCAACCCAACCAACAAAGCTTTGGAAGCTGCCGCCGCATACTACGCAAAGCCAAGATTCAACAATGATACACAGTTCATTGTCAAACATTATGCTGATCCAGTAACGTACGATACAACATTGTTCTTGGACAAGAACCGTGATTACGTTCTACCCGATCAACTTGCCGCTCTAGAGAAGAGTACTTTCAATCTAGTTAGTGCTCAACTATTCAAGAAGAAGCCACAACAAGCATTAGGAAAGAATCAAACACAACAAAATTTCCAATTCTCTAGTGTATCTTCACAATTCAAGGACAGTCTTGGACAACTTATGGATACTATCAATGCAACTTATACTCACTATATTCGTTGTATCAAACCTAATCCATTCAAACAACCTGGAATTTTCATCAAGAGACAAGTGTTGAAGCAACTCAAGTGTGGTGGTATTTTGGAGTCTATTCGTATCACACTACAAGGTTATCCAACCAAAAAACTATACCAAGAGTTTGTACAACGATACAGTATTGTTGCACCAACACTAGTTAAGAGCGTACTTGAGAATAAGGGTACTGATCGTGATATTTGCCAAGGACTGCTTAACAAGATGAACATTGAACCTGAAATGTACCAATTTGGTTTAACCAAACTTTTCATTAAGGCCGGGCAAATCGAAAAGATTGAACGTATGAGAACGTCTAAGCTCTTCGAGTCGGCAACTCTTATTAGTAAGAACTATCGTCGATACAAGGTTCAAAAGTGGTACAAAAAAGCCCGTGAGGCTGCGTTGAAGATCGAGTGCTTGGCAAGAGGAATAGCAGCTCGCAAGCAACTACGTGCTATGAAGCTTTTGCGTTCAAGTTTGGTTTTACAGTCCGTTGCTCGTCAGTACTTGTCACGAAAACGTTTCAAGCAAGCAGTCGCCAATGTCATTCGCATTCAACAAATTGGTCGCGGCTTCTTGATCATGAAGAAATGGGAAGGCATGCGCGAAATCATTTCTGCTGCTATTGTTATTCAAGCCAAATTCCGTGGGTTCCTCTTCAAACGAAGATACGATGAGAATCTTGCCGAGATGAAGAGTCTTGCTGCAATCCAACGTCAAAAAGAGGAAATGGAGAAGCAATTGAAAGAGTTGCAAATCAAAATGGAAGAAGAAAAAGTCCAAAAAGAAAAAGAGTTGGAACAAGCTCGTCTTGTTTTCGAAGAACAACAAAGGGTCAAAAAGCAACTCGAAGAGGAGAAACTCAGAAAGATGAAAGAATACGAAGAACGTGAACGCAAGAGTGAGCAAGAGAAACAAGAGCGTGAGAACTCCATCGCTTCAATGGGAACAGAACTCGCAAACATGCGAGACATGCTCAAATCATTGCAGGAACAATTGGAAAAGGAAAGACAGGCCAAAGCTGAACTCCAAACTTTACATGAAACAACAGTACAAACCAATCTCGAGACAGAAAAGAGTTTGAAACAACAACTCAATGCAGCCAATCACAACGGAAGTGATTTGCAAAACTCTCTACAAGAGACCACAACCAAACTCGAAAACGAAGCCAAAGCTCGCCAAGATCGCGATAAAAAGATCAAAGAATTGGAAGAGTTGCTTCTTAACGCAGAAAACGCGTTGGCTACCTCAAAACAAGAGAACGAGAAGGCAAAAGAAGAGATTCGCAAACTGAAGCAACAAGCAGCCGAGTTCGAAGAGGCACTTGCTCAGAAATCTAAAGAATTCGATGATGTCACAAGAAGATTGCGTCAAACAGAAGGAAGTAGTAGTGATATTGCCCAAAACCTTGAGGACGAGATACGTAGACGTCAAGAGGCTGAAACAAAGATCAAAAAGCAACAAATAGAACTTTCCGATTTGCGAACGGAGAATGAAACTCTCAAAGAGACATTACAAAGCCTTGAGGTATCTGCAAAGAAGATGCGAGAAGTTGATTTGGTTCAGAACGCTAGTAAGATTACCGAACTTGAGCAAGTCACAGCTACTATTGTTAAACGAAGAGACGAGTTGGACCGAGAGGTTAAGGAGAAGACTGAAGCTCTCCGCGTTGCAGAAGAGTCAATTGCTGAATTAATATCTAAACACGAGAAGGAGATCCGAGCCAGACAAGATCGCGAAGCCAAACTCAAAGAACTCGAACAACAATACGCAGACTCTGAAAGAGATCTAAAAGTCGCCAAGCAACAAGCAGAAAAGATGAATGCAGAGGCAAAGCGATTAGAAGAGCGCGCTAATGCCATCGACGAAGAGTTAGTTGTTAAGACACGAGAAAACGAAGATCTAAATCGCAAACTTAGATTAACTGAAGGTTCTTCTACAGAAGCATCAGTCATGTTGGAAGAAGAGCTCCAAAAACGCAAGGAGATCGAGAACAAAAACAAGAAACTTCTAACTGAAGTCAGTGAAGCACGATCAGAAGTTGAAGAATTAAAACTCACAATTCAAAAGGCAGATGCATCGAGCAAGAAAGCAACGGAAGAACTCCAACAAATTACTCTTCGTATTACTGAAATCGAAGAGAGTAACGCTGTACTGGTAAAGAAGAAAGAAGAGCTCGAAAAAGAAATCAAAGAAAAAGCAAGAGCTCACCAACAAGCGCTCACAGAGGCAGAAGATGCTCTCAATGACGTTAAATCAAGATTGGAGAGCGAAACCAAAGCACGTCAAACTCGCGAAAACAGAATTCGTGAAATGGAACAAGAGGTTGAAGATGCAGAACAAAATGTACGCACGGCCAAGAAAGAAACCGAAAAAGTCAAGAATGAAGTCCGATCTCTAAAATCGCAACTTGAAGAGCAAGAAGATACTATTGCCGAGAAGACAAAGGCAGTAGAGGATCTTAATCGCAAACTACGCGTTGCCGAAAGTGCGTCATCTGAAAACAGTCAAGGTCTAGAAGATGAAATGAAAAAGAGACAAGAAGTCGAAGGCAAATTGAAACGTGCTCAAGCGGAACTCAGTGAAGCTAAACTAACAATCGACACATTGGAACAAAATGTTAGATCGCTAGAATTAACCTCTAAGAAGACAAGAGAAGTCGAAATGACGCAACTTCAAAGCAAGATTAGCGATTTAGAAATTGAAATCAGCACGGTCACCAAACGCAAGGAAGATCTCGAGAAAGAAGTACGTGACAAACTCAGAAAAGAACAAGATTTGGATTTACAACTCGATGAACTCAAACGTTCTCAAGATTCACTTCGTGAACAATTGAAACGCAAAGGCACTGAACTCTCCACTACTGAAGAGGCATTATCCATCAAGACCGATGAAGCAATGTCGCTCAACAAGAAACTCCGCGAGTTACAATCCATGGCAGAACAACAAAAACAAGAGTTGGAATCAATGCTTGCTAATGAAAAGAGAATGGCTGCGGAACAATCTATGAGCCGAGATTTGCAATTCCAACAAGAAATTGATCAATACAGTATGGATTTAAATGCTGCTCGTGAACAAACCGAAAGAGAGAAGCAAGCAAGACGTCAACTCGAATACGAGAAGCAAATGATCGAACTCAATCTCGAAGAGATCAAGTTTTCGCTTTCGTCCGAGACCAAAGCTAAAACTCAACTCGAAAAGGCACTCGAAAAGAAGACAAAGGAAGCAGAAGAAAGAGAATCAGCCTATGTCAAAGAGATACAATCACTACAAAAAGATTTGGAATCATTTGGAGGAGATGCCGAAAACATTCGCAACGAGTTATCTTCAACAAGAGAATTGTTGGCTCTTGAACAAAAGAAAGTTTTATCTGCAGATACCGAAAGCATGACACTCCGCAACGAGCTCGCACAACTCAAAGAAGAGTTACGCAGAGAAAAGGAGAAACTTGGTGGCGAGTTCAACAAGATCAAATCAGTAGACGAGAAACACGTCAAACAATTAGAAGATGAACGAGCAATGAGCAAGAAATTGCGCGAAAAACTCGAACTTATCGAAAGAGAAAGAACAGTTATGAGAAACAGAAAAGAAGAAGAATTAACATTCGATCTTGAACGATGTTTGGAAAAGATGCAAGGAGATGCACAAGAATCTGCAGAACGATTTATTGTCTACTTGATCTTTGAGACAAAGAGGGAATTCACAAATAATACTGTTCCTACACCTGCATTCCTCATTTACCATTTGGTAACTCATTGGCAAAAGACTCGTCGTGACTATGAGCGACTAATGACACTATCGATCAATTCTTTACGAGCAATTCTCACTTTACATCAAGAAGATAACAAGGCATTAACCTATTGGTTCTCCAATTTGTCAATGTTGTTATACTTGTTCACAAGTGATGATCATTTGAAGGCTGTTATTCCATTCATGCCCGATTTGGATCTCGATGGAAATGGTATCCGTCATGAACTCTCATTGTTCTTAAAGAATGAAGAATACGTCACATTTGATGAATCTTCCATTTTAGATGGTCTAGAAGATGAAATGGAAGAAACTAGTGGTATTCATGCCTT
>JAESGV010000726.1_pt1 | contig 14315 bp, 6 predicted proteins | sample 9269781 | NCBI WGS metagenome assembly JAESGV01 (sample SAMN15741586, study PRJNA653496) | algae metagenome | isolation source: Tildeniella torsiva UHER 1998/13D and co-occurring heterotrophs from... | place: Slovakia: Slovak Paradise National Park, Hrabusice, Kosice Region | collected 2000-01-01 | reverse complement strand
TCACAGGTCGCCTGTCAAACCATACAAAACCGTTGAGAAACCAGCAACTGCTTGTCACCTGTACAATTTTTGCTTGTTTTTGGTATGCACGTTTTGTAAGATTTCCACTTTCCGACAACGTCACGGATAATAAATCCATGCAACGTAAATGTAAAACGATAATTATTTTTACCACGCTACAACAAAGCTACTCGTAGCTATATTCACCAGCATAAAGAAACAAAGCAATAGAACTAAATACTTTGGTCTTGAGTGCACCACAGATTCTTTTGTAGACCTTCTTGTCTCCTTTGTCGGCAATGAATTTATCCAATCTTTGATCACTTGTTGATCTTCATCGGAAAACACTTTGTACATCTTCTTGCCAAATGCAAACGATTGCACTAGTGGACTCTTCTCAGCACACCCTGGTTTAACCCACCCTGATTGTTGCATTTGTTTCAAAAAGTCTTCTGGTTTACGAGCAAATGCATCATTGATTGGCTCTCCTTTCATTTTGATTTTTCGATGCATAGGACATGCTGCATACGGTGCATACTTTTCTATGACTTCTATCATTCTTGATTCTATGGAATCTGATCTATTTTGTACTGTTGGTTCAGCTGCCTTGCCTACACCATCCACTTTTGCTACAGTAACTGCTGTAGATCCAGGTGAACACTGTCGCAAGTGATCAAGTACTGGTTTTGTTGTCATGAACGAAGCGAGTACATATCCGTTAAAGATTCTCTTCCATGCAGAGTTGTCAGTACCAAACACTCCTTGGCCAAGTGTATGGGATGCTAATAGTTGTTCAATGACTTGTCGTGCTTTGTACGTGTGACCACTGCATGGGTTATCGATTGTGATATGTAATAGGTAGTAGTCGTTTAACTTTTCTCGAATGAGAGCATCTCGCATGAGTAGTAACGACAATGGTAGTTCTTCAAAATTCAAAGTGAACCCGCACAGCTCGTAGAAAAACTCTTCTTGTAGTATAGAGATGCTCAATTGTATAACTGGTGAGAAGAACGATGATGTTTGTATACGTTTGTTAGTGGAGAATTCTAAACTTGATGTTGGCGGAAGATCTATTCCTGCTTGATCCAATAGTTGTCGGTAAATACGGATGTGATTCTTCTCTTCGTCACCTTCTCCATCCTCTTCATAAAAGATTTCTTCTAGTGTAGCTTTGGCAGTTGTGAATGCTGCACTGTCTATTTCATGTGTATTTTCTATATTTGATACTCGTGATAGCCAAAGTCCATCGATTAATTTACTTGGTGCTTGCTGTAACAGGTGCTCATGTACGTCCTCGTATGGATTTGTGCCATTCTCTAACGCATTCTCGTAACGATGGCACGCTTTTTGATAATTGTCCTTGCAAAACTGTTCCAAGTTAACTGTTGACCCAATATCAAGCTTTTTAACTTCAGCTGGTACTACTTGTTCAAGTAGCAAACTCAAAAAGGTTCTACATTGGTTCTTGACATCATGTTTAGTTTGCTGTTCAAGTTGATCATAATTGTTGAGGTTATAGTACAAGTTACGGAGTACTGACGAATTGACGCAGTCTTCAAGTGTTGATACGGTTGCTGTTGTCATTTTTCGGTGTTTGTCGAGCTTCTCTTCGACATTTTATTTTTGGAAATCCAAAGCAAAAAAAAAGAAAGGCTAAAAGCAACCTTCCGATGATTCGCTACGCAGGATAAGGTCACGTGAACAAGCGCGTAATACCCTGCAGCGTTTATAGAGAACTTAATACAAGACTACCTCCATCAAGTGGAATCACGGATCCAGTAACCCAGCTTCCTGCTTTCGATGCCAAAAAGATGCAGATACCACCAATATCTGATGCTTGACCACCTCTCTTCAATGGAATTACTTTCATGATCTCGTCTCCTCCTGCTTCAAATACTTCTTGCGTCATTTTGCTTGGGAAGAATCCACAGGCAACTGCGTTCACTGTAATTTTGTCTCTTGCTAATCTTGAGGCCAAATGTTTGGTCAAGTGGTGTAAAGCAGCTTTGGAAGCGCTGTATGCATATGTTTCAAAAATGGGAGTGAGGATGCCATGAATACTTCCAATGTTGATAACGCGACCACCTGTCTCGCTCAATTTTAGGAGCGGAATGAGGTTCTTTGTCATGGTGAACGCTGATTTGACGTTGAGTGCAAGCAATTTATCCCATGCGCTGTCTGGATAGGTTTCGATATCTTGTGCCCAATTCGTACCAGCGTTATTGATCTATTGTGAGTTATTTGAGGTCTATTTTGCGTACCAAAATGTCTACTACTTTTTCGCGTTGTTTGACAGCATCGCAAAACTTCAAACAACCCTTTTCATCACCAAGGTCAGCATCAATTGCATATGCTTTTCCCCATTTTGGATCTTTTGATGCGTTTAGTTTTTTCTCTGCTTCTTCACACGCTGACTTCTTTCTAGAGTTTACATACACTGTACAACCATTGCTCAAGAATGTGAGGGCGATCATTAGCCCGATTCCTCTGGTACCACCAGTTATCACAACAACACGTCTCTCAATTTCGAAGAGGTCTGTACTGTGTAACGACATGTTGGATTGTTTGAGAAAAATTTGTAAAAACTTTGAACACAACATGTCGAAGAGCAAGAAGCATAACCAGATGTATATCACTGCTAGCGAATGGGCAGTAGAGTTTGGTGGTAAAAAAGAAGCTAAGAATCGACCCACTAGTTTTCGCGGTGCCTTACCATTTTATCATTGCGCGTTTAGTTTGCAACCAATACAAGGCGATGCAGTTTGTACACCAGATGGCAGATTATTCGATATCGTGTACGTCGAAACCTCAAATAATTTAACACGACATAGAAACTTGTTACCTTACATTCAACAACATAAATCGAGTCCAGTTACAGGAGAACCACTAGAATTGAAAGATATCATTCATCTCAAATGGCACAAAAATAACGAAGGTACGGACTGTTATTCAACAATTCTAACTTTTAGGTGTTTTGCACTGTCCAGTAACTTTCAAAGTGTTCAACGATAACACTCACATTGTCGCAATCCGAACAACAGGAAATGTTTTTTCGTACGAAGCAGTTCATTCGCTCAATATCAAACTCTCAAACATGAAAGATTTACTAACGGATGAAAAATTCACAAAAAAAGATATCATAACCATACAAGATCCAAATAACCCAAAAGCGATTGAAATGAGTGAATTCCATCACTTGAAAAATAATATCAAAGTCACGAATAACGATCCATTGAACAACATCAACGCAAACGCTTCTACAAAGAGAATTTTGGCCGAATTAAATGAAAAGAAACAACAACGAAAAGCAGAAGGTGAAAGTGTAGATGAAAAGAAGATTATTTACACTTCTGCCACACGTGGTCCCAACACAAAATCAAGTGCGTTAACATCAACTGCCATGAACGTAGGTATGTATTTACTATTTCCATTATTAACATTTTCAGTAACGCAGGAACGACCAGAGGATGTTCAACGAAGAGAAACAGAACAATTCAAAAACTTACAATACGAACGAATCAAAAAACGAAAAGAAAACGCAATAGTCACACTACACACCAATATGGGCGATTTAAATCTCGAATTATATCCCCACTGGACACCAAAAACATGTGATAATTTTATTTCCCTTTGCGAACGTGGATACTACGATAATACAAAATTCCATCGACTAATTCCAGGATTCATGATTCAAGGAGGTGATCCAACAGGAACTGGAAAAGGAGGAGAGTCGATTTTCAAAAAAGATTTTGAAGATGAATTTTATCAAAAATTAAAACATGATAGTGCTGGTGTTCTCGCCATGGCCAATCGTGGCAAAGCGACAAACGGAAGTCAATTCTACATTACATTCGGAGCGTGTAATCATTTAGATATGAAGCATTCTATTTTTGGAAAACTTGTAGGTGGTATGGATGTGCTACGAGAAATGGAACAAGTAAGAACGGAAGCAGATCGACCATTAACGCCGATCATTATATTAAGAACGACTATTTTGAAAAATCCGTATCAAGAAGATGCTGAAGAACAGAAAGCGAAACAAAACAAGGAAACCGTTGGAGAAAAAGCAGAAATGGGACAATGGTTTTCAAATCCGATAGAAGTGAAAGAAGGTGGGATAGGAAAGTATTTACCAAAAGCAAATGTACAGGAAAAGAAGGGTACAAAACGACCTGTAGAAGAGGTACCTGCTACTGAAACGATACGGCAGGAGACAAAGAAACAAAAGTTTAATTTTTCAAAATGGTGATAATGAACCAAACCTTTTGATACTGGCCAAGATGTTGTTGTGTTTTCTCGAGAGTAGTCATACCAGCTAGCACCTTGTTGAGTTGCTGTTGTTGTAATGAATTTGCTAAAATCAAACATGAGCTTGCCTCAGCCCATGCACTATGGATATTGCTCAGTAATCCTTCCAAAACTAGATTTTTGCGACACAAGAAAATTACTTGCAACGGCAATCATTTTGTTCTCGCAGAATTCAGACCTAATGGAATACGAGGGTACCGTAGCAAATAAAATTATCACCAGAGTCAAATCTAAACTATATTTGCTTCTAAAACTAAAGAATTACATCAGCAGACGAGCATATAGAGATGTAATCGTTTTTGCAAGTGAGTGGCAATATTTAACAAATGATGCAAACAAAGAGGCCGTGAAGAATGCTATACAAAAAATCATTTTAGCAAAAAGACTCTCTCCCAAAGCAAAATTTCCACCAAGAAAAATAACGCAAGGACAACCGTTTAGATCTCTAAAATACCCTAACTACGTTCCAACTACAAGCAGGTCAACTATGTGGACAAAGTTCAAGGACTTGTGTACAGGAGCAAGCGTCATACTGAAAAATTTTCTGGACTACGCACGATCGGACGACGAAAGCGCCAGAGTTATCAGAAACAAAACATTGACAAACTACGTGAACGATTTGATAAAAGATTGGAACGATTGTATAGGCTGCACGGAAGAGTTGCGCACAGTCGACGTAACTGACGAGGAGGAAGACGATATTGTAATTTCAGAAATTATTGAGCATCTAACGTTATTGCATTGGCAAGTATTTGGATGCTCACCAACTAATACACCATCATTGTATGAGAACGATATCACGCAGATCGAAACTTGGATTGATAGCACCACTGGTAATATTCGAACAGCATTTGCAAATGTAAACAAGAGATTCAAATTGTGTGATTCTAAAGAGACTCTGCCAGAGATAAGTTGATTATGATACAATATGTTTCCAAATCTTCAAATGCACGACGAGACTAATCTTTGTGGAGCCGCTGTAAGAGCCCGCATCGACAGAGCAAGAAGATATGTTTTGTTGAATTACAGTTTTTACCAAAATTCTAAAAACGACTTAAACGTTGTTCCTCTTTGGTCACCTTTCCTAACCACGATCGCACTATTGCTCGTTCTCGTAATATTACACGTACTGTCACACGTTTTCACAGCTGTACAAATACTCTCAAACACTTGATCACGATTGGTAAATCCATTATACGTTACAGTATGATTCCTCAAATCATAAATGACAATTCCATCCAATTTCAACTTGACTAATTTTGATATTGCATTCAATTGCAAATAGTATGTAGCATTTGCTTCATTTACAAATCCAATCGATTTGGTGAACATGTAAAAATCACCTTCTTGACACAAGTAGTGTCCTACTATGCTTTCATTAGCATCCAAGTGTTTAAACTTGTCTCGTACAGTAGGCTGTATTTCTACCACTTTTCTCTCAAATGATTGTAAATGGTCCAAAATATCAGGATCACTAATGCCATAGAATACATATTGCTTCTTTCCACATGAAATTGTTACTTGGTCAACTTTAACTTTTGTCACTGTTACCGAAGTAATTTTAGATGTGTCAATACGCACATATGGAAGTTTTGTATTCGACCATTCGAAACGATCCAACTCTATCACAGCAGGAACCCATATTAAACAGTTTTCTGGTTGTGAAATGATACACAAATGACCATCTACCAAATTGTACAAACACCGATGATAATCATCAATCACTGGTCGTTTGCTTAGTTGTAACAATTTCATCAGTTTTTGTGATTCTCCTATGGGTACATCTTCCACTTGTCGTTTCTCATATTTGCTCATCAATTCAGAAAATTCTTTTTCTAGTAACGAATCAACTCCTTGTTCTCGATTCACTCCATATTCTCTCTTTTCTTCACGTATTGTTTTAATACTTGTTCTCATAGTTTTCACATTACGCATCAATTGTCGAATCTTTTTGATCGTTTTATACTCTTCCAAATTCTCCTTATTTTCTCGTTCGAGTTGTACGCACTCTTGTTTGAGTTCATCATACGTTTTAATAACATGGGAAATACTTGTATCTAACGCATATTGTTCTTCTTGTAGCGTTTTGTGTTCAATCTGTATCGTTTTCTGCTCTTGTTGCAAAAACTTTTGTGCTTGTGAATCGTGTGAAATGCGAGATTGTAAAAATGCGTATAAATAGTTCCGTAAAACGACACGTTTCTCATATCGTTGTTTGTACGTTAGATCTTGATTTTTATCCCATTCATCAGGTCCATCTTTGAATTGGAACGTTTGTTCTTCTTCGTCATCAGATTCTTCCATTTCAGAATCTTCATCGTCACTTAGTACAACTGCTCGTTCCTTAATGACAATTCGTTTTCTTTCGAATTCGTACAAACCAATTTTCTTGTACACTTTACCATACGCGTCGATCAATTTACTTGTTTCCCATACAGACATTTTTACCAATGTCGTAAGTGTGGATAACTCGTTTTCGAGTCCATCAGCGTGTAGATATGATTTTACACGTTTGATCAATTGCAACATGTGATTCACTTGCTTGACATTGGGTATATGATTTGGATCATGGGGAACTATTAATTCTTTGATTTGATTAATAAACGAATCGAAAATCTTTTGCTGTAACAATTGGTACCATTTTGGTGCTAACATGGTTTGCAATATGGACAATTGTGAATCGAGTTGATTGAAAATATCCGTTAACACTTGCTCTAGTACTTGATCCGTTTGATCTTCTTTAACATCTTCTCGTGCTTGTTGGTGAATGTACTTGTTAATCAAATTAGATGGTAAATTTCTAACGGTTCCTTCTCGTTTTACAAAAGCGATTAATGTTCTATCGATTGTAACAAACGCGTTATCAGATAAAAACTTGATCATCTCTAGTATGTGTCGATTTGCTTGTTTCTGAGCAGAAGACAAGTTTTCATCAATCGTACGTAACGCGTCAAACATTCCTGCCTTTTTGCGTGCACGATGTTGCGTTTCAGTATGTAAACCAAGTTCTGTCAACGGAGCAGATGTCGTTCCACGATCAAAATCGTCTTCGTCTTCTTCATCTGGATTTTCATCTTGTTGTAATTGATCTTGTAATTCTTTTTTGTAATCTTTGAGTCGATTCATCGCTTCCGAAATGTTATTCATCGCAAACGCCATCATGGTCGTATGTTCCGTCAAATCAAACGCAACTTTTGTTTGTTTTTTCCAAATCATCACACTCTCACCGATATTTTTCATGGTATCTAACGCAGCTGCTAAGTAATTTCCATGAATTTCAATTTGTTGATCTCGATTCTTTTTTACTTGTGTCGAGTGTTCAGTAAACTTTTCAAATTGTTTTTTGGAATAGTGTTCGAATACTGTACTAATAACTGATGAAAATGTGACGTAGATCAGTGGTATGCCATCGAATTGTTGTACCATGGGACTAGTCGTGTATGTTGTAGAGTGTGTATCGCTCACTAAACTTTGTCCTGATGATGGTTTATCTTTTAAGAACTTGGAGTGTTCTTTTAGCCGAATTGTGTCTGTTCTTATAAACGTGTACAAATCAATGACACTTGTCGTGAAATGTACATCGTCTGTAACAGGTTGCCACTTGTCTTGTGAAACTGCTCGATTCACGATTTTGATCAACTCTATTTCCCGATGATTTATCCATTCATCGATCACAGGTAAAAAGATTCTTGTCAGATCGTATGGTTTCAATCTTGCCGAGTAATCTAGCAAGAATTCATAAAGTTTCTCAATCGATGCGGGAATTTGTAGTACTTGCTCCAAATTTCCCAACTTTTGATTTGCAAACGCTTCCAACTCGTCTCGGATAAGATAGTAATAAAATTCTGCAACGTGTTTCATCAAATTGAGCGAACGAGGGAAACAATGCTCAAATTGTGCTGCGTAACGTTCTAAAAATTCGATTAACACTGCTGAAAGTGTAATCAAATGATGTGCTTTGAACGTTACACCATCACCATACTTTTTGAGAATTTTCTCTTTAAAGTATGTCATCGCGTTTCGACAGCTGTTTCTTACACTTTCTAGTAATGTTTGTCGGATCATACTTGACAACACTTGTGCACGATCCAAGTCGCTTACAACAGCAGACAAGTTATCAATTGATGTGGAACTGCTAACTCTGTTAATGCGCTCTGGTGGTGATCTACTTAATGCTCTCTTTCGATTCTTGGTCAACTTGGCCAAATAATCTTTCACAACGACATTGTTGTTACTTAGAACTCTGAAACAATGAACAAGTTGCAAAACTTTGCACGATATGATCACTACACGTAACATTTTAGAGTCTGTGCTAGGTACTCGCCAGTGATGATCAAGTACAAGTTGACAACAATCAACTATGCGTTTCTGGTTATGCTCAAATAGTTCCAACTCTCTAGAGTTCACGAACACTTTCATATTTGGTAACGAACGCTCTATGATAGCTTGTAAAATGTGTAATAAAATCTTGTACACGTTGATGATATCACTTGCCATGCTAGTAGGTGCTTTTGAGCGATTTTCAAATCGTAGTGATAGTTTCTCAAATAATACCAACATTGGGTACACTTCTCCAAACCCATTCATCGCTGATACAATTTTCATCGCACAAAGTGCATCATCGGAAATCGAGAAAACATTCTTGGACAATTCATCATCTTTTTGATCTTCTGGAACTTTGCTCAGTGAATCAACTATAGTGCGGATCAAATTCCTTCGCGAACGTGAATCTATTTTTGGTGGTTGACCAATATCTTTGTTCTCTATTTCGAGCTTTTTCATGGCATCTTGGAAAGGTTTGTTTCTACTTTCTTTCCAATGTTCCCAAGATTTATCTTTGAACGTTGCTTTGTGGTAAAATGGTTTTCGTTTCTTGTGTGACACTGCACGTAACGTTAAACCTTCGTTTTCACGATCTATTGCTTGGAACTCTGTAATAATCTCTTTGGCACACTCTCGTCGTGTTTTGATCGCTAACGAACGTAATCTTCTCTTTGCTTCTTGTTTTGTAAAATTCAACCCTTTAGCAAGTACAATTGCAACTTTTTCAAGTGTTTCTTTTTGCTCTTCGTCGTAATGAACATACAACGCTCGTAATCCATTCTCAAATGCGTTTTCCAGTTGTTCTGTTAACATATTCATCGCACTATGCATCAATTCATGATTGAATGCTCTCATCGCTTGAATCGCTTGATAGGGTGCATACTGCGTTCTGTCATCTTTTTGTTCTTCTTTTCCCCACTTGAACGGTGCTTTTACAACATCAAACACTTTTGTTGATACACTAGAAACATGTGATGGTATCGCAAACATCATTCCTAGTATGCCACTATCTTTCTTGTCATCAATTTCTTCTGTACCAATGAGTTCTGATAATGAAATCGGTGACAACAATTTATCTGGAGCATCAATTGCAGAATCGATCAAATCTTCTGCTTCTTTTTCGTAACTATCATTTTGTTCATCTCGCTCAGCACGTTCTTTGAGTTGTGCCATTAGTACACCATCTCTGATGATAGGTTGTTCATGATCGATAATAATTGTGTACAAACGGTAGAGTATGCCAACATTCTTTTGTTGTTGCTCCAAACCTTGTATACACAAGAACATTGCTTCGTAGTCATCGTCAAACACTGTTGATGCCAATCTTGCGAAAAGCTCATACCCATCAGCGTACGTTGGATGTGATTGCACCAGCGTTGCGCATTGATCATACGCTTCTTCGTTCTTGCGTTTCTGTCCTGCTTGTGTTTGTGAAAGAATCAACGATTCGACATGATCACGCAGATAGTATGGGTTTGGTGGATCCAAATTGGAACTTTCTAGTAGGTACTGTTGTGCCTTTGTTAACGCGTCCAAATTCAATACAGTAATTTGATCTCGGTAGCTAAGTAATTGTTCAGCGTTCCACGCGTCATTTTCATTGTTTGCTAACGCTGATAGTCGAATGATACTAATGTTTCCACGTTGAGAAAAATCTTGCGTCCTCGTTGACGATTCAAATACTTTCTTTAGCATTTCTTTCCCCTTCTTTTGCATGGAAACAGCTTGTTTCGCACGATCTTCACGATCGTCAATCTCATCATAGAGTTCCAACAACGCGTCATTTGCTTCGTTTACAACAAGTCCTTCTTTAACGACATTTCTAGCTTCTTCGTATCTTCCCAACTCCATTAACGCATGAGCACGGCACATGTAACTCTCATGACCAGCAGGATCAATACTAGTTGCTTTTTCACCATCTTGTAACGCTGATTGGTACTTGGCCATCAATAACAACAATCTTGCTCTCATGCAATAGTACAATGGATTTTCGGGATAAATTTGTATCGCTTCTGAAAAGTATTGATATGCTAAATCGTTATTTTGCTTGTACGCTGCCTCCATAGCATCATGACACTTTTGTTGTGCTCGAATCCATATGCTTTCTAAGCGAATAACGTATTCTAGTTTTTTTTGGAATTTTCTATTGGTGCTGAAACGTCCTAGCGCATCTTTAAAAGTGTTCTTTGCTCTTGTGAGATCGATTTTGCGTATTTCGCATTTTCCTTTGAGGTACAGCGCGTCGCTATTGTTTTTATCCAACTTGACTGCTTTCTTTGCATCTTTTAGCGCCATGGAAGGTCTGTTGAGCTTTAACAAACATTTTGCTCGCATGTTCAAAGTTTCAATATCATTAGGTCGCTTTGACAACGAATTATTCAAGTGAATCAATGCGGTGCTGTACAACTCCTTGACGATTGGATCTTCTCCCGAGTTTATGCTAATAGTCGGTTTTGACATGACACTAGAGTACTTGGTACTCACAACTTGTGCAAATAGCGTTTTAGCGAGCTGTGCTTGTTTCTTTGCTTCACTTTCATTCACAAATAGACGCAAACTTGCCCACGCATTGTTCAAATGAGAATTTTGTGGTGCATACTTGTCCAAAGCATCTGTAACCATCGTCACTGCTTGTTCTGCACGATCTACTCCTTGTTTCATCAAAACTTGACTCAAAAGTACATAATAGTGAGCAAGGGATGGTACCAACTCGATTGATCTTCGGCAATCGTTTTCACACGCTTGGTACTGTTCTAATACATACTCGCAACAAGCGCGGAAGTAGTGAGACTCGGCTATGCATATTAAATCAGGTGTGAAACTATATACAGCTTCTGATGCCGATCTATTCGCATTGTTCTTCTCTGCTTGTTGAATTAATTGTGTGTACAGTGGCAGTGCATCTTGGAAATTACCTTTAGCAGATAGCGTTCTTGCTCGGTATTTCAAAGTCTTGTATGCTTCATCATTGTTGGCAAGTTCTGTCACTCGCGCGTGTAATTGTTGAAACACTGTAACATGTTCTTGTTTTGACGTTTCATTGATCAAGTTTTGATACCGTTGTCCTCCCTCAGTATCCAAAAAGTCTAACGCTTCTTTAAATTGAAACATTTCTGTACGAATTTTCACTTCCAAGACAGTTGCTTCAAACAAGAAATTATCATCAAGTGGAGATGATAATCGGTGTTGAACAATCGCTAGAGTATCTTTCTCTTCCTTGTATATCTTCACTGTATCGTGTACAGCTTGCAAAGCAACGCCAAATTGTCCTAAAATGTATAACACTTTGGCATATAGCATTTGTAGCTGCGAATGATGTGAGTACAACGCTGTTGCTCGTTTCAACATGTCTAACACTTCGTACATGGTATCTGAAGGTGTCAAACGGTAGTACCAAACTGTATCAATCAATGAACCGGTGTTAACGAGTCCCAAGTCACGCTTTGCTTGTTCAAACATGAGTAACGCGCACTCGTATGATATCACAGCTGATTCTTGATCTTTGAACGCTGATTGGAGTTTATCCAACTCATCACGAAGAGATTCTTTGCCTGTGCGTTGAATCCCACGCTCTAGTAAGCGAGCAGCAGGTATAAACTGATTCAGTGTTCTTAGAACATGAACAGAAGCCAAATAACCTTGTTCACTATTTGGTGACAATTTGACTGCTAATTCTGACTCTTTGTATGCTTGTTCGAATTTTCCGAGATTACATAGGAGTACCGCATACTCTGCGTGATAGATAGCGTTGGTTCGATCTATTTCGATTGCTTTCTCTAATGAGAGTAGTGCTTGCTCTTGTTTACCTTCTTGTTTTGCCATCTCTAATCCACGTTGACCATACTTTGTGTAAGCCAAATCACGTGCATTCTTCAAACGCTCTGCGTCTTTGATTTCTTGCTTGATTGTATCTAACGATGGTAAGAGTTCGCTGGTATGATCGGAATGTTTCATAACATCCGTAACGTAGTCAAATGCCAATGTCAAGTAACCAATTGCAGCTTCATACTCGCGCAAGTTGACTAGTGCTTTTCCAGCGATCAAGTACGCACGCCAAAGCTGTTCGATCTGCTCGGTACTGTACAGTCTTATGACATCATCGGCTTTCTTTCTTGCACGCTGGAATTGACACTTGATCAAGTACGCTTCTGCTAATGTAAGCATGGGATCAAATTGGTTTCTAAAGTTCGCAGCAACTTCCAAGTATCGAATAGCTTGATCAATTTCTGCATTACCATCGTTCACATATGGTTCCTCACCATCTTTCTCGTCCAAAAAATCATAATCAACAATTTGTAATAGTTTCTCTTGTCTGACTTTTGCTAACAACTCTTTTCCACGTTCGAAATTGTCGTCAGACTTTTGTGATAGTTTGTGATCTTGTGCAATCTTGTTGATAATCTCTTCCAACTTTTTCTCATAATCTTTTGCTTGTTTGACCAAGTTTGTCATATCAAATCGCAAATTTTGATTTAAAAACGGAACAGCAGCGTTTCGCTTCGGTTTTGTGACAACTTCGGTAATATGTAGCATGCAAGTGTTTGCGCACTCGGCAGCACTAACAAAATCGGTTTGCAAGATCAATGCGTTGGTCTTCAACATGTAAAACGAAACGTCAAACCATAACCAATCTTCACATCGTTGTTGGATTTGTAAAGCACCTTCTTGTGTGGGTACTTGATACGATTGTATCTTTTGTATCGCTTGATTACAATCTTTGATACACATATCCAAGTGTACTGAACCAAGTTTCAAGTAACTTTTTGCTCTAAATCGCAGTGCCGGTAGTAATAGTTCTATTAATAGTACATCTTGTCGATCAACACTTGATACTCGCATACGTGACTCACATTCTGTGATTACAGCAATAGATAAATGTTCCACTGCTTCTTGATACATTTTCTCCTTGTATAGTACAATACCACGATCCAAGTTGATCGATAATTCGAGTTCTGGATTAGGTTTCTTTTTTAGTAACAATAACGCTGCTTCAATATCAACTTTTGCATTTTTCCAATTTTTCTGCTCCATGTAGGCTTCACTACGTCTAGAAAGTGCATCGATATCTTGAGGATTCTTTTGTAACTTGCTAGTATATTGTTGGATACGTATTCCTGCGTCTGATGTTTCTTGTACGCTTGTGTGGATAGAACTCATCAACGAGTTGATGTTCAACGTGCAAACGTCGTTTAACACGAGTTTCAATAACGTTCCTGCTTGTGTTCCTCCTTGTAAATAAATATTTTCTTTATCGCGCAAAAACGAAGCGTAACGACGCGGCACTGGCCATTTTTTCTCAAAATTGGTATTTCTAGGAATACTAATCCATTGTTGATTTTGCAAATCAAGTACAGTCAACTCATCTGTTTTTCTACTTCCTCCATACATGACGATACAACCACGACCAATGTACACCGCCGAATGATCTTGTCTTTCTGGTGGTGGATCCAGTAAACTTGTTGTAGTGATATCGATCACATCTTCACTGACAAAACTATCTAACATTGTCCCTTTTGGCATATTTGCGACAATTTGAATCCATTTTTTTGTTGTGAATGAAAACGACCAAACATCGTTGTAATTTGTTCCTAACGTGGAGCTCCGTCTATGTCCAAAACAGATGATCATTCTGTAATCTGCTTTTGCGTTTTTTGTTTGTGATATTTCGTCAAAGTTTACGAGTG
>JAESGV010000725.1_pt1 | contig 14317 bp, 16 predicted proteins | sample 9269781 | NCBI WGS metagenome assembly JAESGV01 (sample SAMN15741586, study PRJNA653496) | algae metagenome | isolation source: Tildeniella torsiva UHER 1998/13D and co-occurring heterotrophs from... | place: Slovakia: Slovak Paradise National Park, Hrabusice, Kosice Region | collected 2000-01-01 | reverse complement strand
GAACCTCTTCTTGGCTCTTCCTACCTTTGCTTTGCCGACTTTTTCTTGTTTTTCGACTTTTGGTGTTTGTGATTTTACTTTACCGGCACGTGCCAATGAACCGTGAACCTTTCCTATTCATGAGTGAGCTTCAAATAATATCGGGTGTCCTTACCCATCGTATGTTGTGACTTTGTGTGAACTTTTAAAGTTTTGCAAAGTGTTTGGTCAACTAAAGAAAAACAATATCATGTGATTGGGTTGAGTGTGTTACAACTATTGAGACGCATTCTTAGAAGAACACCTAAAAACTTGTTTTTGTTTAAAAGCAGTACTGTTTTGTTCGCACCATGTGTTACTGGTAAAGTTTTGTACAAGGCTGTATTTAAGCATAGTTCGTAACGTATAGTGTAGGCAGACAACACAGATTTTAGTGCTTGCAGGAGTTACACGATCGATTTGTTAAACTTTTTATTTCATACAACATTTTTGAAACCCTCTTCGCGTAAGCACATTTTATGTGCCTCTATCAAGTACGAACAATCACCGTCTGGGCCGTTTTCCATAATGCATTGGTCACGGATCTGTTTTGTATCAGGACAAGAACAACAAATCTTTTTTGCTGGTGTTCTTGGTTCTTTTTCGAGTTGGTCCTCAATTTGTTTTATCAGTTCATTCTTTTGTACGTAACCCATGCACATTTTATGCGCTTGTATCAGGAATTTACACTTTTGATTGTCTCCAAATTTTAACACACACTCGTCTCGAAATTGTTTAGTTATTGGACAATCGCAGCATGGCTTTTTGGCAGTTGTGCTCATGTGTTGGTGTGGTGGAACGAGTTGTCGGGGTTGAAAATTTGTCCTCCAGTTTCTCCCGCTTTGAAATTCAGCTAACAAGTTACAGCCCTTCTTACAATGAGCAAGCTGCCTAACAAACCTCCTGTTAATCCAAAAACATCCCTACGTGGTCGTACAACACCTCGTTCAAGTAAACAAATCGAAGAGAATGGAGAAGATCATTCACCATCTGGTTTTTTAAAGTATTTGAAAAACTCTAGACAAAAGGATGAGGACGAAATCAGTAAAACATCGAAAAACTTGTCGCGAATCAGTTTTCGAGAAGAAGAATTAAATACGTCGTTACCTACTTCGCCATCGAATATATCAACTAGTTCTTCGGCATCGAATAGGATACGGCATGACTACTTGGATGAAGAGTATTTAGATAATCCATCACCAAGAGAATACAACAATTCGCCTCGAGATTCGACACTTTCATTCACTTCACAAGAAGGTGGAAGTGTTACTGATGGAATCAAATCAAAACTAGGCAGCTTGAAACAACAATTAAAGGATAAAACAAACGAGGTAAACGAGTTACAGAAAAAAGTACAAGATCTACGTGCATCACGAGCAAAGATTGTTCAAGATAGTGAGGAGAAATTGCAACAAACTTTGAAGAAAAAGGATAAAGATTTTCGACAATCTATGGAACAACAATTCGATACACTACAAAAGAGTCTAAAAGACAAGGAAGAATTAAACAAAAAATGTTTAGACTTGGCAGAACAAATCAAAAACATGGATACAAAATGGCAGAAGACAGTTGATAATATCGAAGAGAAACACAAGAATACGATAAAGAATAGTAAATCAACGTGGGAAGCAGGTGAGAAAGTTCGTCGTGACAAGTGGAAAGAAGAACAAATGAAACAAATGAAAGAGAAAATATACAAGGACATGGAACCAGAGATACAGAAAATGTTACTGACGCATAAACAAGAACGAGGGAACATTGAATCGAAATACACTGATGCTATGAGAAATCAAAAGAATGAACTGTTACGACAACACGAAATCGAAATGGCACAAGTAAAAGAACGATTAAACAAGGATAAAGAGTTGGAGATTGAAAGAGCGAGAAGTGATATTCGAATGGAATTAGCAGGAGTTACACAACGTTCACAGAAAGAAATTGACGATTTGAAGAATCGACATAACGACCTGTTACGAATTGAAAGAGATCGAACAGAAAAGTTGTTAAACGAAGAACAACGAAGGTATCAAGAAAATCTGTCAGCAATGAAAAGTCAAGAACAAGAGCAACAACGTATTCTAAGAGAAGAAATAGAACGAATAAAAGAACAACTACAACGGCAACATACTCAAACTACTGAAACAAATCGACTGAAATGGGAGTTAGAGAAAGAACAATGGCAACAGAGTTATATTAAAAAGAAGGAAGAGGAGCTTAAAGTACAACAAGGAAAGATTGTTGAAAAAGCGAATAAGCAATTGGATCAACAGATTGAAATGATTGTGAACAAGTTACAAGAAGAGTTTTACGAGTCGAAAAAACAAACACAGAGTGATCATGCGAAAAAAATGGAAACATTGCAGAGTTCATTCGAGGAAGAAAAAACAAGATTGAATGAACAGATCGCAGGTTACAAAGAAAAGTATATGAACTTGAGTAAAACGAATCAGACGTTAGAGCGAGCCAAGAAGCAAATTGAAAATCAATTGGAAGACTATGAGAAACAAATACAACAAAAATCTTCAGCATTGTTAGATGCAAAAGAAAAACTGTCAAAAGAGTCCAAAGTACACGAAGATGTAATCGATCAGATTCGATTAGAATCAAAAGAAGAGCGAGTAGAGTTGCTAGAGAAGCTACGAGTATTAGAAGATGAACGAGATGAGTTGCAACAGCAACTAGACGAATCAATGCGTGCTCACGATTCTGAGCTAGCAGAGGTACATGCCAAACACAATGAAGAACTAGAGATTATTGAAGAAGAGACTAGAAAGACAATAGAGAAGAAAGACAGTCGCATAGCGGAGTTAAGTGAAAAGGTTAAGTTAGCTGAGCGAAGGATAGCACAGATGGAACAAGAGATCCGAAACGCTGTTGACGATGACGAAGACTAAGAAATGTGCACTACGGTGAGTCATCTATTATTGGACTGAGCGAAATCTCATGGTCCCTGTACTTTTTAGCAATAAACAGTTGCATAACGGCTAGTAACGTTCTTGAGCTCAACTCAATAGAGCCGTTACACTAGTTGTAAATAAGTTTGCTGAGGTTGAAAATTTTCACGAACTATTTTCCCAAACGAAAGATGCTCGACGCTAACATGTCCACCACATACAATGGAAATATTCAACTCATTCTCGGCCCTATGTTTGCCGGAAAATCTACCGAGCTTCTACGTCGTATAAAGCGATACCAAATTGCAAAGAAGCGATGCTTACTCATTAAATACGTACATGACGATAGATACAGCAAGGAGTGCATCTCTACACACGATAAGTACGTTTTTATTTTTAACATGAATATTAACATAAAAAAGACAAACTGTTGTCGCAGTACCAACTGATAGACTAGAAAAAGTAGGAGACATGATATTTGATTATGACGTTATTGGAGTTGATGAGGGTCAGTTCTTCCCAGACTTGGTAGATTTTTGCGAATCTGCTGCTAATGCTGGAAAAGTAGTAATAGTTAGTGCACTAGATGGTACTTTCCAAAGAAAACCATTCGGTACTGTTTGTGATCTCATCCCACTCTGCGAAAGTGTTGTCAAGCTCAACGCTGTATGCATGCAGTGCAGCCATGATGGTGCGTTCTCTAAGCGTATCACCAACGATACAGCCACTGAAGTAATTGGTGGTTCTGACATGTACATAGCAGCATGTCGTAGATGCTACATGAATAACAATGCACATGTAGGAGAAGAAGCACCTGTCAAAGAAAGCCCAAACGCTAAGAAGGTTAGACAAACAGGTGGTATGGGAACTGGATTCTCACCACAAAAGATCCGTTTTGTTAACCAATTCATGTTCTAATTGTATATATAAACTTTATTTGATTGTAGCATGTTATGTGTGCTTCTTTTCACCACCAGCATAATGGAAACTAATTTTGTCCAAACCACAAGTATTGTCCCATGGATTAACACTACCGCCAGCTAAAACAATAGCTTTTGATAACACATGATTGTTTGGTTTCTTGTTGATCAAATCGTATACTAATGGTTCGTTTTCGATTACACCTTGGTGAACGTTCCAGTTTGCGTCGCAGTATTTACTATCCTTCTTGAATACAACATAGCCACTAGTTCTAATGTTGTCAATTCCAACACGAATCTCGCACGGTACTTCAGAAATGAAATTGTATGAAATAACTACTCCTCTCGCACTAAGTCCCAGGCTGTTATCTTCAAAGTAAACACTGATGTTTGTTGCGCTCTCTGGAATGATATCGAGCAGAGAAGAGTTTAATACTTTGGGAGTATCTCTGCACGTACATTTGACGTAGAACAATAATTTTCTTCTCAAAAGACGATTTGCGATAGTTTCCCAATTTTCTTCTTTACAGTTTACTTGGAGATCAGATTTGTATTCTGGGGCGTTCACAACCACGCTCAAACAAGTTGTTTTTTGCATTTCTTGTAAACAGGTCAACAATGCTACGAGCTTGTGTTAACAGACGGTTGTTCTTCGCGTGCAAGTCGATAAGATACTCACAAAATGTAGTAGACGCACAAAAGCAGCCTATACTACAAAGCGACAAAATCGATTATAATACAAAAGCATTCGAAGAGTACAGCAAGACATATTACCCTGCAAAGAATGCTATTGCGAACAAAGATTATCACACGGCACTGAACATTTACAAACAAAAGTCAGTTTGGGAGAGAAACGAAAAACACTCTGAAGATATCGTCATCGAACTAGTAAAAGCAGAACGTTTCAAAGATGTAGAAGAACTAGCACTAACATTACAAGAGAGCAACGCTAGAATCAACAAAGTACAACAAGGATATATTATTCACGGTATGGCACGACGCAATCTCGATACAGCACGTAAATTCTTCGACAAGTTACACAAACAATACATTAACACATATAATACGATTATTCGAGCCTACGTCACGCATAACAATCCAGAAAATCTAAAACTAGGGTTTGATCTGTTACGCAGACAATACCAAGAGTACCAAAAAACTCGTCCCCAACTAGTGGAACGATTATATTTTTGGTATGCTCAGCGTGGAGATTGGTCACAAGCAGCACAAGTTGTACTATTCGGAGAACAAAATGACACTGCTTGGAAAGAGTATTCTAAATATACTGTTTCCACACCAGATCAATACAACTTTAGAAACATAGTAGGACAGTTTGTACAAGATCAAATACCATGGAATCAACTCGTACAAGTAATACAGTTCATGATGCAGAGGAGTTTATTCCAATTTGAAAAAGAATACATTGTTAAAAAGTACATTGAACATGGTCAGTTGGATACTCTTGGAGAGTTTTTATCAAGTATGGAAAAAACATTTAACGTTTGTGAAATGTTAATGGAAGAATACATCAAGAGGGGAGATTTGGAACAACAAAAAGAATTATTAAAAAAAATGAAAGAAGAAGGTATCGCTAGAAAAGCAACTGGTGATCCAGAGAGAAGACCAATAACAACAGAAATTATGAAACAAGCAGAAGATGGATTTGATTTGTTTAAACCAGTGGAAGATGAAGAAACGATAGTAGAGGATGTATTACCACAAGTGTTACCTGAAGACTTGAGTGAGACAAGTCAAATGGAAGATTTGAAAGATGAAGAATTAGCTCTAAAACTATTACTAGCAGTAGAAATAGATCCAACCGTAGGTTCGATACGTGGAACAAAAGCCTGGTCAAAAGAGAAATTAGACAAAGCATTTGAAATGTTACAACAATTGTCAGAAACAAATCCACAGCGAAACTGGACAAGAAAACAATTCAACTTTTTCGTAACAGAAGCAGGAAAGGTGGCAAAGAAGAAATAAAAACTCTTGAGATAATTACAAAAGATCACCAGTTGACTCGTCAAATCCCTGCCTAATTGAAGAGCTCGCAAACATGTCACACAGCAAAGAAGAGTCTGAAGATGCTCGGAAAGAAAGAGAACATAAAGAACGTATACGAAAGATTCTGGTTCGTGATGAAGAGAACTTTCCTATGATGAGAGGCTGCAAAAACAAAAATCCATTTTTTACGTCTGATGAAGAGCATAGAATGGATACTCACGAACACCATCACGTTAGCTGTGAGTACCTACATCCCAACCATACATGTGCTTCATTTGCAGGTTCACTTTGGTTCAAAGTTTTACCAGGTGCATTTTTAATGTACGCTCCTATACATTTGATACCAGTACTAGTGTACAAACGAAAGTTACTATTCAAAGACCCGTTATCAGTTATTACAGGCTTTATGAAGAACGCAACTCGATCTGCATTATTTTTAGCGGTCTTTAATTCAATTATGGTCGCCGCCATGTGTATGTTACTGTTTTGTATGACTAACAGTTGAATAGGTATCTCTGGTCGTATTCGTCAGCGTCACGGTGTATTTAATGTATTCTTGTCGGGCTTCTTGGCAGGCTCATCGTTGTTTTTTGAACCAAAAGGTAGAAGAGCAGAAATAGCAATCTATAGTGTAGTTGAGGTCGGCGAAGCTGTTAAGAGTCATATCTTGGAAAAGAAAATACTTTCCGAACAAAAACTAAACAGAGGACTCTTGTTGATGTTTGCATTTTCGATGGGATCGTTAATGTACATGTTTGAGCACAAACCCAAGTTGCTAAAATCATCTATTGCCGGACTTATTAGACAGATAGTTGGTGTAAATTAAATATTTATACATTATTTTTATCTTGCTCAGATACATTCCAAGCGTCTACTGGTTCTAGTTCTGGTTCTTTTTCTATCTTTTGTACAAGTGTGGGATGTTCGGATTCGGATTTGTCCACAGGTACTACTTTTTCATCATTTGTACCTTCCTCTCCCACATACCAACCCTGTTTCTCAAGTATAGGTCCAAGTACTCTGAAAAATGCTGGAAATCTGATTCTCAATCTATCTACTAACCGCATCATTCTAGTTTTTTTTGGAGGTGGTCTATGTTTTTGTTTCGCCTTCTTATGAACCCTCTTTTTCGCAAGGACGAACACGATTGATGCAGTAGATCGACCAGATTTTGCAGATCCTTTATAGTATATGTACATTAGTAGTTTATGCGGATGGTATACTTCTGTTCGTCGTTCTTTTAAAATAGGTTGTATTTGATCTAAGTATTGTACAATTAAAGGTGATATCTTCCTCTGAAATGCTTTCATTACGACTGCTTCTAAGATCGCTCCAGGCACGATTGGTGCTAAACCGAACAACATCCAATACGGATTACTCACAGTCAACAGAATTGTAGCTGTTACTACCATTCCCATCATTAAGTAAGTAATCGTAAAAAACGACCTGTAACCTTCTACTATCTTTCTTCGCTCGAGTACTTTACATAGGTTATCCGGTACTAGCTCTTTTAGCTTTAGCATATCTTCATCTATTTGTTCTGTCGGTATTAGGTTTGAAAATCGCTCGTCATATAGTGGAGTAAATTCTTTGGTAATCAAATTGAGACAAGTAATGAATGGTTGTTGAGTTGGTGCATCCACCACCTGCATTTTCTGTAGTGGCTTCAGCGAGTAGGTCAACTCACAGTTTGTGACAAAGTTATTGGTTTATTACTCTTCTAATCGAGTAAACAAGTTCCTTGCACCCTTGTCTTCTTGCTGCATCATGTAGAGGTATCTCTAGAGCTCTTGCGAGTGCAGATCCATTCTCGTTGATCGTAATCAATCGATACAAGGTTAGTAATAGCTTCTGAGCAATAGTAATCTTTTTCTCCTTGTTCACTGCTTCACCTATAATAGGTATCAATTGTAACATGTACTCGTTTGGATACAATGACAAGTTTGCAGCAAGTGCAGCATATGCATCTCTTAAACCTTCATTCTCATGTATAATGTTGATTGGTAGTACTTGTCGTTCCAACAACAACTTGGCACCATCATTAACAGCACTTACATTACACATGATACGTACAATTTGTGTTAACTGAGGCACTTCTTCAGTATTCATATCTAGTATATCATAAAGTAAAGAGTCTGTATCGTTCACTTGTGATTGAGCATGTACAGGATCACTAGTTAATACTCTATAGATATCTAGTATGACACTGCCATGCATACTATCACCTGCTTTTTTCAATTGTTCTATTCTATATTAGTATCATATATAATTCATACTCAATAGTATAAAAGAGTCATGGTCTATTGTTTGTAATTTTTCTATATCTTGTGCCTGTAGTTTTAACATGTTGATTTTCAAATGACCATGTTGATAGGTATACAAATCTTTTGTATCGATATATTCTTCTGGTTCATCATGGTTTTGTTCCAATAGTCGAATCACTTGATCTATTTGTCCTTGTGTTTGTGGCGCTCTAGATCCTCTTGGATTAATTCTACAATCATGAACTGCTTGTACACGTTTTAAACATTCTTCTGCAGTGAATGGATACAATTTACCAAGTAGGATACTACAAATAGTACCTGTTCGACCATGTCCACCCCAACAGTGAATTAGAATATTTTCTCCACGTTTGTATCGTTCTACTAGATCATTGGTAAAGTTATCGACATCGATATCGTCTGCGAAATAGTTATCGGGTATTTCAAAGTTGATAAAATCCAAGTGTTGTTCTAGTACCATATTTTTGAATTCATTTTCGATATCTACCTGGTAGTTGTGGAAACGTGTCAATTCTGATTTTTGTTGCAAGCATACAAAGGTACGAATACCACCAGTTAGTAGCTGACGAGCTTTTAGTAGTGCTTTTGCACTTTGTTGGTCACTAGGGTAAGCGCTCATGAGAATACGACCTGGAATGAGCCAATTCGAAGTATCTGTTGGTCCCTCATGAATTTGAACAAATTCTGTACCAAGATCTGATTCTATCACGGTTAGATTGCAGATTAAACTCATACTTGAGAATCGTGTTGATATTGGACTAGAAAGTACAATTTTAGGTAGAGTTGCGAGTGGTGTTGGTTCGAGTGTATTGGACATTACGAACTTTGGTTGTTTAAAATTACAATGCTCGTTCATGTTCTGTTCCAGACAACACGAGAGACTTTTGCTGTACCCTTTGACGACAAATTCACAGTTGGAGATGTTAAAATGATTATAGCCGAGAAGACAAACAGAAAGCTCAACAATTCAATTAGAATAACGTTCAGTGGTGATTTTATTGACGAGGAACTATTTGTTCCACTACATTTATCTAACAATGATATTGTACCACCATATTCGAAATTTTTACTGTCTGTAGATGGAGTATTAACTTCAATGCTACGCGTGTATCGTAACACATCGACGCTATGCTCGCACAACATCAACGACAATAGTGTAATATTCGCACTAGTTCAACAAACAACCTGTAATATACCTATTCAACTGCCTAATGGCAGTGTACAATATTTTCATGTGAATCCAAACGACACACTAGGCATGTTAAAGACAATGTTACACGACTACTTGATACACCAACAAAGAGTAATAGAATATGCTGTTACACTGACTGCACATTACGACAAACCTTCAGTTTTAGGAAAAAGAAAGAATGAAATTGATGAGCAACCCAAAAAAAGAGTAAAAAACACCTACTAGTATTTACACAGACTGTTCTTCTATTGCCATTCGAATTGGATCTTTTTCGTACCCTTCATCAAATCGAAGCTGTTTCGCACCTTCATTTTCAAGTCTTGCATTTTTCTCTCGTGTTGTCCGCTCAATGTTGGTTTGTATCGCTACTGCACGACTCTCAGGTCTGTCTGGCAGCGGTGAATAAGCGTAAGGGTCGTCATCATCTTCGTCTTCTGCTGTATGATTAAGTGCAATCGTGAAATTTGCTGTATCATCGTATGTGTCTTCATAGTTTGGTGATTGTGCGTGCATAACAACGTTAACAGGTTCATCTTCTTCATCGTCAAAGTTTTTTCTTCGAATGTACGGAATGTAATAACACTTGTAACCTGTAATACCAGCGACAACACTGGCACCAACAACACCAGCCAACACTACCAACTCCATGCTTTGTGGGCCTTCTGACGTTGATTGGCTTATTCGTTACAAGATATGAACTTGATTCTTCCAGATCTACTCGACATCCTTGTTGGTGACTCGGAATCTCTTGCCACTAGTTGCGAACATTGCTTGGACAATACAATCTCGTTGCTCTAACAGTCTTTCGTCTTTTATCAACGTTGGCAACTATAGTGAGTTACAAGCAAGATTACAGCTAGTGACCTGGCGAGCACTGCTCCGAATCTTCGCTTTCTTGAATATATTAATTTAGCTGTATAACATATTTTTGCACAAATATCCGGTGTATTTTTGGCTCAAATCATAGAAGATCTTGGTTTAAATAAAAGATTTTCGTGAAGCAAAAACCAACAAAACATGAAACAACAATTGTATCTCGCTACTCTATTGTCACTAGCAGTTATTTGCTTGGCACAAAACTATCAGTTGAACGCTGACGTTACTTTTTCAATCACGGAAAACAGTCAAGTCGCACATTCTGGATCAGTCAAGCTATCGGCGCAAGGCCCACCGATTACTACGGGTGGAGACTACACTGGAAAAGCTACATTCACGATTGACAATCAAGCCGCACAAGATTTCAGCGGTCAATTTTCAATCTTGTCCGACAAAATCACCTACTATAGTGCAGATGCTATGCAAGTAGCCATCTATTCTACTGTTAGAAGTATCATCGATAGCGATCAAGTATTGAAGCCAGTCGTTAATGATGGAGAGAATCAAGAACTATTCCAAGGTCTAATTGCTAGATTCGCCGCTTTCCCAGTTAACGTCACTGTTACCTATGCTGAACTCCAACAAGTAGCATCTTTCCTCCAATTGGACATCAAGTTTGTCAGCGCAAGCGAGATTACCATCCAAACACCAACGTACAAGAACGTCTCAGCATTTGTTAGAATAGTATACACTCAAGAACCAATTACTAGTGCAACAACAGGTGCCCCAGGAGACAACATATCAGGAGATAACAACGCACGTGCTAGTGGAGCAACCACTATTACTTTGAGTGGTGTAGCATTGGCTGCTGCCCTCTCTGCTTTCCTATAAACATATTTATTTTTCACATAGTACCGTCATTATTCTCCCTGAACGAGCTAATCTTGATACTAGAGCAGCTGCGAGTTTTGTATCTGCTCCATGTGCGTGTAACTTGTTCAAACTGGGCATTTGCGACACCATGTCAAAGAAATGACTGCCCATGACACTTGTATACGATACGTTTAGCTCCACAAGTTGATCTAATACTCCTAGTGAATCTACGTTGGTAACATTTGAGCAATACATGATTGATAATTTTCTCATTCTTGGACAATTGTTCGCAATAGAGTTTATCAACTTGTCACCTATGTCGCATCGATATAGATCTATTTCTTCTAGTAATGGTGTACCCACTAGAAACTGATTCAGTGGTGCTAATAGTTTCTTATTAGCCTCTCTCATGATGAGTGACACTAATCGAGGCCACATACAAATCTCAAACAAACCTTCATTCAAGTAAGAGTACGACATGTTCAGCTTTGTTATGTTCTGTAATGGTAATAGTTCGCTAGGATCCTCTAACAATCTACAATGACCAATGTTCAGTTCTGTCAAACTAGTATGATACAGCTTTGTTATACTTGTATCGTTGACATCAAGTACTTGTAGATGTTTCAAGTCTGGTAGCATTGATAAATCATCCAAATGAGGACAATTTGACAATCGTAATATTCTTAATTGTACGAGTTTGTTAATAGGTGAAAAATCTTGAACATTTTTCATTCCACACATGTCCAAACTCGTTAAACTCTGTAACTCTTCTATATGAGGGTACGATACATAGTGGCACCTAGATAGTTTCAATTCTTTCAATGATGAAAATTTTGAAATGTGTTCTTTTAAAATGGTATCGGTAACTGCGTACGAACCTGATACATCCAAGTATAATAGTTTGTTACGTATGTCATCACTTGAAGAGAGTATTCCAAACCCAACAGGTGTAATTGTGTTACATTCTGGTAAGGAGAGTCGAACGAGTTCACATGAAAATTTGTTTTCCGTAAAAGTATCAACATACTGAAAGTATGACTTGTTAATATCCTCTCTTGTGATTAGATAGTTGATAACTGTATCATTGATGAGAGAATGTAAATTCTCATCCATTGATGCTCCAAACACATCAAAACGAGTCAAATACGTTGCGAACTTCGCTACACGATGTAATAACATTCTCCTCTTTCGTACATTTTGTATATAGTCTGGTGATTGTGTTTGATTGTACAAATAGTCTGCACGTATGACAAACTCTTGCAAACAAAACCAAACATTTCTGTTCCATGTTTTACACACGAGCGGAACTGTATCCATCATAGTATAAGTATCCAAAAATGAAAATATAACAGAAATAATATCGTTAATGCACAGAGGGTGGTCACTAAAGTCACTCTCTTCGAAATTGGGTTCGTACGAGTCATCTGTTTCAGAATGTTCTGCAATGTCCAAAGTCGATTCACATGGTGCGGTTTCTGTTTGTCGTACAACTTCTGTTGGTTGTGGTTCTTCGTTTGTCACTCTGTTTCCCATCGTAGTTGTAAGAAGCCAATGCAAAGCTCCCCTCAAATATCAGTGCAGAACAGAGCCTTTGAGAAGAGAAGCGTACTCGATGATTTAAACTTGGAAAAAACAGAATGGAAAGATGTATACAATTGCTTGCGAAAAGAGTAACTTTTGTACTCGGATTAATAATGTAGAGCTCACGACCGCGAAGAATACGAAATGACGCAGCTAGAGTTTCTATGTCAAAAGTTGAAATTCTTTAATCAGGGATTACCAAACGATTTGGTAAAACTTAGTCTACGTCACATGATATTGACAAAATTTGAGCGAAACCAAATCATTATGACAACAGATACACCAGAAGAACCACCCGAACAGACAATAGAACCCGAATCAATTGCGAATGACGATAGTGTACAAACGAAGAGTAGGAAATTTTATGTTATTATTAGTGGAGCAGTTACAGTCACTGGAACACCTAGAGAGCAACCAGCGTATACGAGACTAGGAATGTATGACATGGGAAATCGCTCATCAGAAGGTCTTATGAAAACAATGAGAAATCTTCCCAATACACCACAAGGAACAGTTAGTGAATACCAACAATCACAAACAACGTTAAACATGATGAGTCAAAAGACAATTTGTATACTCAACAGAGGTGATACGTTTGGAGAAGATAACATTATACAAGTACTATCACGGGAGGGAATGTACCAATGGGTAGCCAATGAAGATGTAGAATTGTTGGAATTGGATTATAAAATGTACAAAGATGTTCTACAAACTTTTCAAGAAGAAGAGATAGAGAATAGAGTTGATCTTTTAAAGAGCTTGCTTGTACCACTATTCGTTGGCTACAAAGAAAGTCACTTGTACTTTTTAGCAAAAGCTCTTCAGCTACAAAAACTCATAACAAGGAAAGGTAATACATTACTATGACTAAAAAATAGTGATTGTGAAACAAGACGAACCAGGGTCATGTATGTATTTTATTAGAAAGGGAGAATGTGCAGTACTAAAACGATTAGAATTTACTGTTACTGTTCGAGTAAAGGTAATCAAAAATATCATGCTAACTATTACAGCCAGAAAAAATTGTCAAGTTCATTGAATTAGCTAGATTGAAACCGAAAGAGTATTTTGGCGAATTATCACTCTTTCCACCTGAAGAAGAGGAAGTTCCTATAAGATCAAAAAGCGCATCAAGAAGAGAAAGCACCGCTACTCCAAAGAAAACTGAAGTCAAAGATGAATTTAAAGAAATCAAGATGCGGCAAACATCCGTTTATGCAACTACAAACGCAGAAGTGTTATGTCTGACTGAAAAAGACTTTTCTAGATTCATCTCACCTGTTGCTCTTAAACGTATGAGAACCTATGCTAAAGGTTACCCAAAAGAAAGTGAAATACGAGCCGTCTTTTACCGACAGAAACGGTGGAACTTGTACAAACATCAACTCGTTCAAGAGATAGTTGAAGAGAAAACAGTGGTCAGAAAGCAACTACAAGATGAAGTACAAACAGACATAGAAGAACACGTAGATGAGCTAACGATCTAATAGTTGTAAAGATCATGTCCCTGTCAGGTCAAATCGAAACATGAAAAGCTTGTTCATCGTCTCGTGCATACTCTTGTTCGTTCATTCGGTTTATGCGGCCTACTGTCACGGTCATCCAAGTCCAACTGCACATCCCAATGAGAATCCACTCTACACAAAAGGTAACACAGTAAACGGTCACTAACTGTTATTAGAACCAGTCTTTGTCAAGAGTGTTCCCAATGGCAAACTATTTACTCTTGGAGAAGGT